>Ga0209092_10001253_pt1 | contig 25232 bp, 20 predicted proteins | sample FraStrMetagenome_FD_187446 | JGI IMG/M metagenome (GOLD analysis project Ga0209092, IMG submission 187446) | Marine eukaryotic phytoplankton communities from Arctic Ocean - Fram Strait ARC3M Metagenome (SPAdes) (version 2) | ecosystem: Environmental > Aquatic > Marine > Oceanic | place: Fram... | reverse complement strand
AAATGGAGAACTATAAGCTGAGGTAAATTTTTTCATATTTTGAGCATATAATGCTCTTTCGATTTCAATTTTGTCATTTGTTACTTGTTCTTTATCTGCATTATTGGTTGATATTAAAACTTTTTCAGTTGCTCCAAAAACGGTTTTGTGACCATCTTTATTCTTCTATGTGACTCACGAAGCTCCTCATTAGAAATTGATTCATTACCCCTCTCTGCTTGTTGTATGGCAAGATTTCCAATAAATTGAATTCGATTTTGCTTCGCATGGCGTTTCAACTTTTTATATTTCTTGGAAGTTAATTGCCTTTCTTTTGCGCAATCTTCAATGGATAGGGACATGGGGTGTAAGATGTTGGATTTCTTTTCAATTCTTTTTATATAAGTAGTGTCGTACTGTATGACGTATGTAGGAGATAGATGTAGTGTAATAACCTATCTCACTATATTTAAGTAATCTATAGTATTACCCTATCTTAGGTTATAGAACCTCAATTTATCGTCGTCGAGAAAGAGATTGGATCTCTTTTCTCGATAAAAGCTTTTATTGTCAGACTTATATGACAACACATCTGAAGCGTTAAAAGCTGCATTTGCGAACGAAACATTCGTTCCGAACGATAATCTCCAACAAACGGTGGAGAGAGAATCTAAATAACGGAGATACCATGACTATATATTTCGAGACATTTAGGAATTATATAGGGACAATACGTGCTAAATCGTATTTATCCTCTTAGGCCAATATAGAACTGCAAGTCACAAAATAACAGTAGCATAAGCTAAATAAAAGTTGTTTGAACCAAAAGTCCAGAAGAAACTCGGAAGTTGATACATAAGCGTAAACTGGAAAAATGGCGTCTGCTGCGACGAGAAAGAAAGCTAAGAGCATGCCGAACACTCAGGTGTGGAGATATCATTCGTCCACGGCTGAGTTGAAGAAAGATGTGCTAGTTAGGGTCGCAAGCTTCTTCGGGCACAAAGGGAATAGGAAGAAATTCCATTCTGAGCACACGGACTACAAAAATGGGGTGATGAAGAAACAGTCACCAAATGTCATATGTGATACAGCCATCGGCATTCTAAAGTTGCAGTCGGTGAAGAAAGCCTCTAAGACGGCTGTCTAGTTTAGCAAGAAATTGATGGTACTTCAACCATTTTCTATATTATTACCCTATCTGAAGTAGAGGAGATGTTGCATCCTCTCTTCTTTCTAAGAACATTGTTCTTGATTTCTTTTCAAGCTTTCATTTTCTACATCTTATTTCAGCATAACTGATTGAATTGGTGATTGAGTTATCGATTTTGTTGAGCATAATGATGGTAGATTCTTCATTTAGGTCGCCGGTATGTTGTAATCAATCAAATTCCTTAATTTTTTTATAGGTATTATGTTGCTGATTTAACTGACGATTGAGTAGCTTGCTATATCTGCCCACTGTCTTTAGGTTGACCACATATTAATCTTCTAGCCGTATTACGATGAATCAAAAAGTGATCTTCTCCTAAAAGTGTTTTTATTGGTATATCAATAAACAAGGCTCTTTGATCACCTATGCTTTTATCTACTCGTATCCATCCTCCTCTTGTTATGTTGCTGAGTTGGGGAGACACGAAATTGGCATTCATCGGATTGCTACCACTTAGGGAGGTTGACGGTAACGTAGTATTATTTTTCTGATATGTGGAGCAGATTGTGTCTATTAATTGACATCCATACATTAGTTGTGATTGTAATTGTCCTATTCTGGCCAGGTTTTTGTTGGCATCTGTATGTAATACAATATTTTCTCCTTTTTTTTGCCATTATTTTATATTTTGTACTAGATGTTGATGCATCAATTTTCTTGGACAGTCCATAATTCCTTTAGCACTAAAAATATTCTCTGTTGGCAATAAACTGTTCGCATCTTGTCCATGGAACTCTTGCACGGGACATAAGCAAAAATTACTCGAGTTTGATGCTTCCCTAATGTTCCCCACCTGTGACTCCAAATTACAATTTAAAGGTGAAGTCGCGTCATCTGTATCATTTACAGAGATCCCCCCAGGTCACTCGCGGCGTTCCTGGGGGTTTTCATGTCATCATAACAATCACGATATTCCCTAATCTTGTGACTATTTCGATCTGATGGGGGCCTAGAATCTTCTTTCTAGCAGTGGGAAATGATGTTGGAGCTTCTAGCATTTCAGGGATCTGATTTGTTGGAATTGGATGATTTTTGGTTGGAGTATAGTTTTCATCATCTTTTGGTTTATGGTCAGGTTTACTTGCAGTTTTTGGTGGATTAATTAGTTTAGTTTTGGAAGCAAAGGTGGAAACAGAGTCAGCATCTGTTGCCCTCTTATGTAGTTGAGCTTGCCATTCGATATTTTCACCGGTGTCAAATTCCACTACATTCATTGGAGGGAAGGCAACCATCCTTTGTCTGATGATTCATTTGCCACTGCATCGAGTTCAAGATCTAGGTTTGATGTAGCGCATAACGTTTCAGGATCCCATTTCGAACTATGGGCCTGAGCTGATCCATCTGCAGATAGCATAAGTAGGACTTCATCTTCGTAGACGTAATGTAAGTATGCTGGAAGTTGTGATAAATAATCTTCTGCTTCTTTTTCCAAATGGTGTGGAAAAGTAACACCATAACAAGAGTACCATGGGCTGTAATCTACATTCTGAAATATTTTCATGGATTCACCTTTGTCATTGTAGGATTTTAAGGTTTCAATTCATAACGATTTCTCTCATCGTCGTGTCAAGTTTGGTGTTGAAATAGTCTATTTCGTTGAGGTATAGACATGGTTTGACAATCAAAGTAGAAAGAAATTGCTCCTGTTTCGCAACCAGGTGTGAAATTTTCATTTTGGTATGGGAGGGAGGATCGCTATGCAACATAAAAAAGTGTAATTTTTGGCTATTTAATTTGAGATCGCGCCAAAAAGTAACGACTGCAACGGAACAATGCTTTGAGTTGAAGAACAAATGAGTCCGACTAGCACCTTTTCAGGTCCTCTATTAAAAAAAAATACGAAGACATCTGAACTTATTATAATATTCATGCATGAAATGATGCCTTTTTCTAGATGTAAATGTTGTATGTAATTCTACGGTTTTTCTACGAGGATAAAAATATTTGAAAAGTGGAGTTAGCTGGTGGGCTACGCTGGCAGCAGCAGTCTCCAGTTCTCCATTCTGTTCGCAATCACTGACCGTTATATGTTTTAACGTCAATTTCCTCGGAAATAACGTCTGCAAATTTAACGGTTCCAAAAGATAAGGCCTTCTTTTCGAATCAGGTTCCCATTCGGCTTTACACATTTAGTCCGTATTTATCCATGAGACAAAGATCTCGAGGTTAAACAAAAAGGTTGAACCATGCTTCTTTCGCCAGGACGAAAAAAGATAACCCATGGTGGCAAAAAACGAAAGTTACAGAATCCACTATTAAAAAGTATCACTATTCAAAGTCTTCTCATCATTGGCTTAGTCTTTTGGGTAAGTTAGGCGGAAGGAACATGAGATGAGGAGCATGGTTTGTCATACATTTTTTTCTCATTCGTGCTTTTTGATTAACTTGTGTGAAATAGGTTGCCTTTCTATTGTTTCGATTATCCCAAACTTCTCCATCTACCTCCACCAACACCAGTAGTAGTAATGGGATAAGCAAAACCAAGTCTTTGGCTTTCCCCCATAGTCCTGATCAAAATGGGTTATTGCGAGGAGAATCGGAAAGTCAATTAATTCCTAAGAATCATATGCATCCGGATGATGGGTTTGGTGATGACGATGGAAATGATGATAGTGATGATGGTGTCGATGACTATGATGATGCTGTCCATCAGCCACCTATGGATCCACGTTTGGGAAATAATCAATTTGGTCGCCCCATCGGATTAAACGTGCCGGAAAATGAATTTGGAGATCCCATGGATGGTCGTATTTCTCGTGAGGATGATGAACAAGATGGTGATGATGAACAAGATGGTGATGATGAACAAGATGGTGATGATGAAAACGATGATGGTGACGATGGTGACGATGAACAGGACGGTGATGATGAAAACGATGGTGATGACGGTGATGGCGACGATGGTGACGATGAACAGGACGGTGATGATGAACAGGATGGCGATGATGAAAGTGAAGGAGATGATGATGGAGATGTAGAATCTCGCCTGGAAGAACACGAACGCAATCAAATGAAAGGAGTGAATGGGATGGACGATAAAAGCATGATGATTGCCGACTTTGACAATAGAATGAAAGCAATGGAGGAACAACATCAGTTCGAAATGGAACAAATGAATATGAAACTGCAGGATCAAAAAATAGAGAATGTGGAAGCTAATGACGATGATGTTGAATTGAACCTAAAGCAACATGAACGGGAAATGATGGGAAATAGGATAGAGCAAGAAGAAGGAAATCCTCTCCAGGTACCTTCTATAGAAGATGATCCATCTCTATTTTATAATTTTACAGATTCTACGTACTCTCTTCCATTTTCGATTGATGCAACATCTACCAATCAATTTGCATTTGGAGTATGGGTTTATCTCTTCCCATCCTCCTCCCAACAGCCTCAAAGCCGATACATCCTTACCACCAAATCGTATGATTGTGCAGAAGAAGCAGAGGATAATGAAGGTGGTATTGCTTTGTATATAAATGATCATGATACTGAAAATGAATCAGTCGTATTCGAATTTATAACAGAAACTGGATGTCAATATCTAGAGCAACCCGGACATATGCTTCCATTTGCAATGTGGACCCATGTGGGAGTTGTTTATTCCGAAGATTCTTTAAAAGTCTTTTTAAATGGGGAAGTCATCGCTTCGATTGGTGGTGAAGACGACGATGAAACCTTGGTCCCACTCAAATCGTCCACCCTAGATGAAACTAGGGTAGGTGAGGTTCTCGAAGTTGGCAATATACTCGAGGGTGCTCTAACAATGCTAACTGTGTGGCAAGATATGGAAGTGGATGATGAGTTAATGTTCAAAGCTTTCTTGTGTGGCCATGATGAGGAAAAGATTCTGGAAACGTCTCCTACATATTTATATCCTTTTGGTAAGATTTAGCTAGAAAAAAATTTCGATGGATCGCTCTTTTCTATTGGCTGTCTATTCTCAACTTTATACTTTTCCCCACGTAATAGCGGAAGGTGATCCCACAAAAGCGACAATTGGCTCGAAAGACGCCATTTCGAACATGGTGAATCCACCAGAAATTCATGAAAATAAAGAGCCTGAGAAAGCGGCAGAGATTGATCCTAATTGGACACCATTAGGTCCTGATAGATTTATTGAGTACAAAGATGGAGATAATGAATTTCAATTAACCACAAAAATATCAAAAGAAAGTAATAAAATAGCAAGATCTCGACGTGTTGCGGTTCGGAATGCTATGAAACATGCGTGGAATGGTTATAAGAAGCATGCATGGGGTTATGATGAGGTAAAACCCCAATCTGGGGGAAGTCAAAATAATTGGGGTGGGATGGGAACGACATTAGTCGATTCTTTAGATACGCTGTGGTTAATGGATATGAAAGAGGAATTTTGGGAGGCGCGTGATTGGGTGAGAGATCATTTGAACAATGATATTCCTAGGAAAGTATCAGTATTTGAAACAACCATCCGTAGCTTAGGTGGATTATTATCAGCATATGACTGGAGTGGAGATAATGCTTTCTTAGAAAAAGCTCGTGATTTGGGTGACCGATTATTCCATGCTTTCAAAACTTCTGATGGTATACCCGATGGTCAAGTCAATTTGCATGACCATTCAATATCGACCGCATCGTGGCTTGCTCATAAAAAGGTTCTAGCAGAAGTTGGAACTCTTCAAGTAGAATTCAGATATTTATCAAAAGTAACAGGTAATGAAGAATATGCAACTAAATCAGAAGCAGTTTTTGAAAAGCTGAAACAAATTCAACGGGAGGACGGTCTATATCCATACTATCTAACTCATGGCAATAAGAATGGAATACCTGGTTTTGGAAATAATTCCATTAAATTTGGAGCTAATGGGGATTCGTTCTATGAATATATGCTAAAAATCTGGCTGCAAGGTGGAAAGCAAGAAGACATGTATCGGGAGATGTACGATAAGGCTATGGATGGTGTACATGATAAACTTCTTTTCAAAACAGAAGAAAAAGGTCTCACATACATTGCTGAACTAGATGGGCAAAAAGTGCATAGAAAAATGGATCATTTGGTCTGTTTTCTGGCTGGATCATTAGCGTTGGGTGCTTACACTCACCCTGAGGGTGTACAATCACCTAAGGCACAAAGAGATTTGAAGACAGGAAAAGCTCTTGCATACACCTGTTATCAGATGTAAGTTGTTTTTTTTTCCTTTGAAGCATGTTGCCATAATGTTTTCCTTTTTCATTTCTAAATACAAATGTTTGCCTTATTTTATAATAGGTACGCTCAAAGCAAAACAGGCATTGGGCCAGAAATTGCACTTTTCAAAGACAACAAAGCAATGAAAACTGATCCAGGTGCAGCACATTATTTATTGCGACCAGAGGCAGTAGAAAGTTTTTTCATACTCCATCAGCTAACAGGAGATCCAACTTATAGAGAATGGGGATGGGAGGCATTTCAAGCTATTGAAAGATTCTGTAAGACAAAGATTGCGTATGGAGGAAGAACGAATGTTGATAATCCTAATGATGCTCCAACCGACAAAATGGAAAGTTTTTACCTGGGTGAAACATTGAAATATTTGTATCTATTACAAGATCCAGATACAGAGGTTGATATTTTGGATACGGTAAGTAATATTGAACCAATTGATGTAGAATCATGAGAGATATTTCATTTAAAAGCTCACACATTGTCTTTTCTTTTTATAGCATGTATTCAATACAGAAGCACATCCTTTGCGAATTTTTCCTGTAATGGATAACGAGGAAATTGCATAACCTATTTCTAATGAATGCTTTCTATGCTCGCAGAGAAAGGAGTATCATTGAATATATCGAATTCATTAAATAATAATTGACAATAAATTGACTAGAAATTTTGTGCTTGATTTTTGATGTCAACAGCAGTCTGAAAGATTGTGTTGAAAATGTGACATGAAATGAAATTTCAAGTTTGTACATTTTGTTTACGTCACATTTCCATTTATTTACGTCGCTTCGTAATGATATTCCTCTAAGTAAGTTCGTGCGTCAGAATCTAGTTTTTATGCCGCATCATATTGTTAGAAAATCAAGAGAATTTGACCAAAAGGCTTTTTCGCCTCTCATAATGGAATTTTCTAGAATTCGGCGAAAGAAAATGATGTCCTCCAAGAGAACAAAGAAGACATCTTGCGTTATTGCTTGCATAGGTGTGACATGTTTCAGCGTCACTAGTGCCTTCCAAATTTCTCCATTATCAAGGCTCGAAAAGCCACAAAATCTCCTTAGTCAGAAAATCCTTCGAAATTCCTATTCTTCCAAAGTGTCACACCCAAATCCGTCCCTTTATGATTCCTCATTATGTATGTCAGTGGTAGCAGAAGAGTCCGACTTGGCAAAACTCAACTTCTTCAACTCGCTTACAAGAGGTAAAGAACCTCTCAATCCCCTTGAACCTGGGAAAATCTCTATGTACACTTGTGGACCAACTGTTTATGATCATGCTCATGTAGGTAACTTCCGTGCATTTCTTACATATGACGTTGTGAAACGAGCATTGCAGTATTTTGGATACGATGTAGATCACATCTGTAACTTAACAGACATAGATGATAAAATCATTGCTAGATGTGATCGAGAGAATATTAGCTTGGAAGATCTGACAAACAAATTTGCGAAATTGTTTCAGGAAGACCTCGAGCTCTTAAACATCATACCTGCTAGAAATTATCCTCGTGCTACTGATCATATTGATGAAATGGTGCAAATGATTTTAGATTTGGCAGATAATGACCTTGCTTACCAAAGTGAGGAGGGAAGTTGGTACTTTAACGTACAGAACAAAGAAGGATATGGACAACAACTTGTGAATCTAGATGTTGCAAACTTAAAGTCAAAGGCAAGTGGAATCGCTGGTGCGCAAAGGGGTGCTGCAAGTGATGCTGATGAATATGATGCCGATAAGGTGGGGCTTCAGGATTTCGCTCTCTGGAAAGCGTATAAACCTGAATTTGATAGGGATGATGCAACTTGGGATACCAAAATTGGAAAAGGTCGCCCAGGATGGCATTTAGAATGTAGTGCCATGTCAAAAAAATACCTAGGAGAAACTATAGACATTCATTGTGGAGGTATTGATTTAAAATTTCCTCATCATGAAAATGAAATTGCCCAAAGTGAGGTAAGTTCAAATTCTGCTTCATCGTAATTACTACGGAAACCTCCTACTAATACCTTTGATTGAACTATCCTTGTTTTCGAAATGTGTATGATTTTTCTGTGTACAGGGAGCAAATCAAAAAAAGTTTTGTAACTGTTGGGTTCATAATGGTTTCGTCAATATTGGAGATGAAAAAATGTCTAAATCAAAAGGTAACTTTCTAACGCTTCGCACAGCCTGTCCCAAACCTGATGAGATTAGAGCTTACCGTTATCTTGTAGTAAGTTCTCAATACCGCAACCCACTGAGTTTTACTAAGCAAGCCACGGGAGCTGCAAAAGGAGCTTTGACTCGTATGGACAAAATAAGGGCTTCTATGGATGATGCATTGAAAGATTATACTCCATCTGATGAAGCAGAGAGCAGTATCTTTGAAACAACTAAAGACGCTATTAAGAATTTCGAGGCTGCACTTATTGATGATCTAAGTATGCCTAGAGCTGCAGCTTGTTTGTTTCAAGTAGTGAAAGCAGCAGAAACAGAATTCAAAAGATTCAAAAAAGAAACAGACGATGAAGACAATAATGATGTATCTCCTTTGGATCTAGCAGGACTTCATGCCGTAAGAGAAGCAATGGATAATATGGATAAAGTTTTTGGAATTTTTTACACCGTTCCTGAAGTTGCAGATGGTTCCATCAAGAGTGATAGTAAAGAAGATGTAGAAGTTCCAACAGAAGTAATGACTTTGGTAGAAGAAAGATCAGCTGCAAAAGATGCTAAAGATTGGTCTCTTGCGGATTCTTTACGGGATAGAATTCAAGAGCTTGGATTTGCGGTCAAGGATGTGAAAAATGGTGTACCAGAAGTAACACGAATAGGCTAGACATGTAACACATACTTGACTTTTATGAGTAAAAGATTCAAACTATTAAGACGCGTTTATTTTATTGTGCATAATTTTCAAAGTTCATTGGATAGAATATAAAGATGTCATGGGGTACCAATTCAACTCAAATTGATGGCCCTCAAGAATAGCATTATTCATCGTGTTTGTAATTGTAAGCTAGAATTTGCCGAATACTTTGAGCAATGGCAGTAGCTAATTCAACAGGAACAGCATTGCCCACTTGTCTATATTGACTTAGTAAGTTCCCAAAAAAAACATAGTCAATTGGAAAAGACTGAAGGGAAGCAGCTTCTCTTACATTAATGCAACGATCCTCATTGTAGTGGAGAGGGGGCATAGAACTAGCGCAAATAGTCGGGGCTAATTCGTTTGGATTAAGACGGACTACCCCGTGCTCTCCTGGTTGTAAAGTTGTTTCTCGTCTTGACAAATTGGTCAATGGCAAATTAGTCTGCTCCAAGTGCGATATAGCATCTTTAACTGTAACAAATGGTAACAGGTCATGTTCATTCCCATGGGTCTTGATTGGTATGATAGGAGGTGGCGCTGATTTCAAGGATGCAAATATAAAAAAGCGTGGCCTTTTTTGTGGATCTCCAAAGTCACATGCCTTTAGTGGTGCACATCGCACTTGATAACCTAATTTCATCAATTCCTTGACTAAATTTTTCACGTAATGAATATGCTTGCGTTTCCACATTCCAAGTACATTCTCAAACACTGCAGTGGTACATTTTGTAATCCGAACCAAATCTATCAGTACCATAGAGAGTTCGTTGTTTTTAAAGTCATTCGAACCACCAAATCTGTTTGCTCCAGAAAAACCTTGACAGGGAGGACTTACGTGAACATGATCGACATTCCCAATCAAAGTTTTCCCCGAATTTGTACCGATGAGTTCAAGGAAATTCCGAATATCCCCTTCATATACTGATAAGTTATTATTATTTTCCGATAAGGTTTGAATTGCGTCCTTGCTATAGTCGACTGCCATATTTGTCGAGAACCCTGCTCTTTTATAACCTTGATGCATGCCACCGGCACCAGCAAAGACATCCAACAGTTTAAAATCTCTTCGTTGGCCACGCCTTTCTACTTTACCTTTTCCAAAGAAGTAGCCAAATTTTTGCCAGCTTCCTTCTGTTTGTGGATCATAAATTAGAGCCGGTATTGATTCAATATCGTCGGATTTTTTTCCGATTTTTGTAATTGGAACATCCATAGTATGGCCATGTACTTGCACATGTGAGAATGGCTTGTAATCGGCAACATATATTGAATCATTATCTTCTATCCCGAGCAATGTGTCTTCAAACGGAACAACTAAAACACATCGTGCTTGCACAATTCTTTCTTTAGATAGAAGGAATCGAAGGATTCCGACAGTAACATACATAATACCATTATTTATTGGCAATTTGTAGCAAGAACCTTTGCACAAGACACGTTGATTATGATCAAGAATTGATTCTCGATCATAATCATCTAGCTCGTTTTTACCTTTCAAAGTTGCATCGGGGCTTTGATATTTTGATTTAAAGCCTTGAATAGCGATTGTTAGCTTACTTTTTTGAACTTTTTCAATCTCAATTTGTTTGTCTCTTGAGTATTCTACATCAAATTCAGTACATGAAGAAGAATTGGAAGTCTTTTTTCTCGCACTTAGTTGAAAATTGTTGTCTTTATTTTTTAAGTCTGTTGCTTTGTCCCTTGAACAATCTGTATCAATCTTGGCACGATCAATTCGTGTTCTTTTGTTCAGCGTCTGCTCCTCTACATTTAGAGAAGCAATGCCCTTTTCAAATTCATTTTGTACTTCCCCTTCCAGTTTTCGCTGCCTATCTTTAAATTGGGAATATTTTCCAAGAGTCTGTATCAATTCCAGATCCTTCGACCTTTTTTCGTTCAATCTCCTGATTTTTTTTCGAATTTGTGACGGCCTGTCTTTCATTGTAATAAAATGGGAGTTCAAATTCTGCCGACAATCAATTTTTCTGCCAACACATGCATAGATGATAATTTTAAGTAATCAGAACCAGAATTTGATTGCATCTAAGTAACCCTATTACTTCTCAAACATCTGCAATTATCATCTGTCTTTCGCTGTATCCGAACTTGCTCACATGAAATTATAGATATTGCTTGAATACGTTAAAAGTTCATTCATGCGAAGATACAACAGTAATCACAGCATTACTTATCACATGTTAGGAAATTATAGATATAATCTCAACAAAATATTAAGAGCATTCACTCTGGATTCTCTAAAATTGACAGCAGAAAAAGTATCTTTTTTTGGTGTTTATTCCACATTCCTACTATGGAGGAACTTGAACATGTTTTTGACGAATTAGATTGTATTGGCAAGAGGTATCGAAAGAAGCTTTTTGATGGAGGGATTACAACGTTGGAGATCCTTTTAGAGAAAAAGATTTCATTCGAAAAAGGAAGAAAAACCAATAGGCAAGATGATGCCATTTTTGCATTCATTCAGTGGTACGAATCTTTTGTCGAGGAAAAAAAAAGGCATCCAAATGTTTTAAATGAATTTGATTACGAAAATTTTGAGCAATTTGAGGATCATGGCAAAGCAATAAAGGGTTATGTGGAACGTGTTATTTTTGGTGCCGATGGTACACTATTAAAAGATAGAGAAGATATCGCACGCTATGAGAGTTTAATTCAAGAGAATAATTTGTTTCCAGAAGTGTTGGAACTTTGTGTTAATAAAATCATGACAGAAAAAATAATTTCTCAAAGTGGAAATTTCAATTACAGGAGTTTTCTAGAAGATGTACTCCGGCAATTTCATGAGTTGAATAGCATGAAGCAGATTCCGCAAAAACGTATAATTTTGGCTGGAAGAACTCAGTCTGGCAAGTCATGTGTGAAGAGCATACTTATACACGCATCTAACTTGATGAGCATACCCACTGTTGTATTGACCAAAGGCGTAAAGGAGTCTAAAGATCTCCAAAACAAATTTATTTGGATGACAGAGGGAACAAGAGTGGAAGAGAGAATAGTAAGTATGTCTAATGTAAAGGGAGAAAGTAGGATAGAAAAGAAAAAACTAATTAAAGCTGCATTGAGCAAGAATGGAGGTTCTATCGTTGCTGCTGATACATGTGCTCAAATCACAAAAGTGATTCAAGCTATTGTCGAATATCGAAAAAAAAATTCTGAAGGAAAATTTATTTTAGTGGTTGATGAATGTGATGCCTTCTACCGCACAGTAGATCATAGTCAAATGATGGAAAAAGCCTTTCATGAATTGATTAGTTTGAGGCCATCCTTGACAGTCTTGGTTTCAGCGACACCAACTTCTATTCTTCTAGGGACGCAAACAGATTTGATTCACGCAATCGATCCAGTTGATGATTACGTTGGATTGGAAGATGCAAAACCTTTGATAGTAAACGACAAATATATTTTCCTGGAACAGAATGAATTAAAGCTAGATAATGAATTCCAAATACCTTATGTAAATGATAAGGTCCTTTCCTTGTACGATGAAGCTCTTTCTGATCCTGATAGAAAAGGCATTCTTCTTTTAGATTGCTCTTGTCCACGTGTATATGCCAGAGGCAATCTTTTTGAGAAAGCGAAGGGTGTGCAGAATTATTGTATGAAGAAAGGCAAACATATTGTAGTAATTATTTTTAGTGGGAGAGGGCTTTTCGTGAAGAAGAATTCTGAAGAGAAGGAAGCTAAACCGATGGAAAAGACAGAAGGTGGCGCTTATAGTGCAAGTGATGCTATAGAGGAAATTGATTCATTATTGGGCTTAAATATACCCATATTCATTTTCGGTTTCACTAAAATGCGAAGGGGAGTCTCATTTCGATCTGCAAGAAGAGTCCCAACTCATATGTTGGTGGCTAATGGAAGAGGGCATAATGCCTCGAATGTAATTCAAACCATGGGAAGAGCAACATTCAATGGCAGAGCAATTCTGCGTACAAATGGCTTCAATCATGTTACAATGTTAATAACAAGTAGCGATCGCATCATGGCAATAAAAACCCAAAACTTTATCGATGAGGTTTGCAAACGATCCCAAGATGGCGCATCTCTTACTACAAAGTCATTTCCAGACAGCACAAACTTTTTACGGCACACTTTTCGTGAAATAGGAGCACTCAAAGGACTAAAAAAACAGTTCAAAGAGTCTATTTTATTTGATGAAGTAGAAGAATTGACAGAGGAAGAAAACTTCGAGAGAGAAAAATATTTCAACAAACGCGTTTATCAGAGACTTCTCCGCACTATTCTTAAGCTGTCAACATTCAAAAAAGATTCTAAGAAAATGCAGCCGGCTGAAATAAAGCTGGATTATCAACGCACATATTCCTTATCTCCGAAGGCGCTTACTGCGAGCCTCCGCAAGTTTACAGACATTGGTCTACTTTCAAGAGAGAAAAATGAGAACATACCGTCACAACCTTTCTATTCAGTTAATTGTATGAGGCAATTGAGACTTTTTATAAACGAAATGTCTGCTAAGGTTTTTGGGATTGTGGAAAAAGCCACATCTTGTCTGGAAAATGAAGGAAAATATGAAATTGTAACCACCGATGACTGTGAAAGTGAAGATGGACAAGAAGCTGAAATTGGAGATGAAAGTGAAGATGAAATTGAATATGAAAGTGAAGATGAAATTGAATATGAAAGTGAAGACGAAAGTGAAGACGAAAGTGAAGACGAAAGTGAAGACGAAGAGGATAGCGAATTTAAATGCGAAAGTGAGGAGGAAGATGGGATTGTGGAAGAAGCCACATCTAGTCTGGAAAATGATGGAAAATATGAATTTGTAATCATCGATGACTGTGAAAGTGATGATGGGCATGAAGGTGAAATTGGTGATGAAAGCAAAGATGGACGTGAAGATGAAATTGAAGATGAAAGTGAAGATGAAGAGGATGGCGAATTTGAATACGTAAGCGAGGAGGAAGATGAAAGTGAATCAGAAGACGAGTATGAGTATGAAAAAGAAGATTTAGATCATTTTTTGAAGCATTGTGTGACTCCTGAGGTGTGTACATTTAATACAATTTTAATTTTTTTCTGGTGTTGTAAAATTGAACAAACAAAATTCCTTTCTGATCGTACAGAGTAAATCTAGCCTTGATGATGAGCATCCAGTAAAGAAACGCCGCAGATTTTCCTTTGTTTCCCCTCACCTACAATCAATTGGATTTGATTCAGATCAATCACCAGATTCCGATGTATAATTTTGGTTTCTATGATTTTTCTAATCCCTTTTTGACTTGCGTGCTGACGGCACTGCTTCATGTAAAATAGCATCAAATCAGAAAGACATTTTTCATATTGGTAAGTGGGTGAAGCTTATTTTATTTTGATACAGACATTTATGCCGGGTGAATTATCTCATATTTCCTTTATCTTTATTGAAAGTTTTGTTGATGCGGAATGAAATGTAAAAAGAATACCACGGTTATGCATGTATTGAATGCTTGCTCAGCATTCACATACATTTGGGATATTGTTTGTTTTTGAAAGTGTATATATATTAGTCTTTTCCATACATTCACTAAAGAATATCTCTAATTTTTTTTAGAAAATGAAGAAATTCAGTCTATGACGAAATATCCTGAACTTTATCAAATACAAAATTAATGGAAAAGTTACGCATTTTTATGTTATGAGGTTAGTTTTTCATTTTATTAACTTAGCTTTCAGAAAAATATGTTTCACTCTTGAACTCTGTTGCCAATTCTACATTTTGTCATATATCTGTACACGTCGTATTTTGTCCATCGAACTTAATTCATATCTTGTATTGATGTGGCACGATAATGGTGGACATATTTTGGAATTCATTTTCCTTATGGCGATTTGAAATGAAAAGAAGATTCTTCTAAAACAAAAACAACTATCATAGTTATCTAATGTTTCCCGTACGAGAAGAAAGTGTATTCTTATCCATAATAGGACATGATCAACCATCCGACGTATGTTGATGTATTTATAAATATTTGGAGAGTGCAATTTTATCCATTCAGAAGTGTAATAAATGATTTGACCCTATAAAGGTGAACTGTCTCATGATGCAATTTGCTCCTATTCATTAAATAATTATAATAAATTACAGATCCCGATATTTTCTGATGAGGGGGTCCACAGTCAATGAGACACTTGTACTGACACTAAACACTTTTACACACAAGTTCTAATAAAGACACTGGTGATTATAATAAATTACAGACCCCGATATTTTTCTGATTTTAGAATGTCAAAAAATGATCTCATTCATAAAAGCTGAATCTTGTTAAATGGATGAAATTATGCATGTGTATATGCTTCTTTCATAAAGTATCCTAGCGCCTTTTCTGTTTGAAGTAACGTAGAATTCCAATATACAAGCCTGTATGTGTATTATGTTGATCATAGTTAATTAAGCCTTTTGAATTTCTACCTGTACTTAAACTTCAGCTAATTTGATATTACAAAGCCCATATCAAAATGCGGAGTCCCGCTCATATTTATATTTGTATATGAGAAGACAGTATCATTCCACTCACGAACTAAATAGCCTAATCATTCCTTCTCATTAAGAGATGTTTTAGTTTTTTTCAAAAAAATAAGTCTTTTTATGGGTCAAAACTCATCATGAGTTGTGAAGGAAACGAAACTCAAATCGAACCTAAAAATGAACGTAACACCAAAGATACAGAAGAAATAAGACTAAAATCACAAACAGGAGTAGCTGATTCTGTTGATCTAGAACAAGCTCCAAGCAAAAGAAAAATGTTCCAATGTCCGAAGCATCATCTCCTCCCGCCTATTTTATGTAGCATTGCTTTACTGCTTTCCTATGTAGGCTTCACATCTTGTCATCTCATCGATGCAAAAATTATGATTTCGAAAGAAACGATGCAAGAGGAGGATTGGCAAAATTTGGGTGTGTATTGTTCTCATGGGCTTTTAGAAGAGATAATAGAGAATTCATCGAGAGATAAACTGATATGGGGGTTTTCCAGAGTCTTTGCTTCGCTCGCAATGCTTGCAGGTTTTGCTTCCCCTATATGTAATTTTTTCTTGATAATCAATTTGGATATTGCATCAACTACAAAAGCGTACAAAGAATGCTTGCCCTCAGTGCTGGCTGCTTTATTTCAGGTATTGACAATGGTAATATTTTCTTCCTCAGTTTGTACACAATCACCAAAAGAAGAATTTGAAGCACTCATTTTTGAGGATTTGATATCACTAGAGAGCATTGGATGTAAAGCAGGCTATGGCATAGCCCTTATTGTTACTGGACTAGGGCTTTATATTTTAACTTGTTACATTATCTACCAACGCCATGAGCATATCCCAAAAGAAGTGAGAGCAAAAGAAACATGTGCTAACGATCAATCATGTATGAGAGGAACAAATGGAGATCACGACATTGAAAATCCAATCAAAGGAATAAAACGAAGCCAACAAATGATGAGGAAATCTACTAATCCAGCACTTATTAATTTGATCATTGATGTTAGTCCTAATAATAGATCCACTTTTGTTGAACCACAAGTGTCAGAACCTTTAGGAACAGACGACCAAGGCTTGCAAACTTTAAATGCTAAAAACTTGGGCAAGTTTTCAACTCAGCCTCACATTAGGAAAATAGATCTTCATGATTATACGCTCCAAACAATAGATCAAGCTTTGACAGCACTTGACAATAGTGTATCAAGCGACAAATTTATTAAGGTAAGGAACAAACAAATGTCACAACTTTCTCACGCTCCGTTTTTCAAGTTTTCATTCAAGAATCTTAACCTCTCTTTTAAATAAATCCACTTTAAAAAGGAAGCAAATGATAACTCCAACAAAAGCCCACCAAGACAGAGAACAAATTCGTTTTCAGACGTAACAACATCTACATTTTCGCCTGTTTTGAAGAAAAAGGAATCTGCAATACCAAAGAAACCTAGAGTAAGAATGAAAGATGCCCCAGACGAAATTTTTCGTTATGAAAATAATACACCACTTGTCTCTGACATAAGTGACACAGAAGATAGTAGATCCAACATCCAAATTAAAAAAGTACCAAATATAAATGTAAAGGTAGAGAAGGAAAATATTAAAGAGCAAAATGAAGGATATCAAGAAAGTAACGACGAGGAAGGGAAAACTGATGAAGAAACCCGACGTAAAAGGGATATGTGGATTGATCAATTGCAAACGTCATTCCGAAAAAACGAGGATGAAAAGTTACGCCTTATTCTTCATTCTAAGATGGAGGGTAGCCAAATAATGCAATATTCATCCTCAGAGCAGTCATCAAATGATTCGAAAATTAGAAAAGAAAGGAATACAGGGAAGAACTATAATTTTGGCTTGACACATCCACTACAAAAAAAAGAGAACGATACAATATCTTCAGAAAGCAGCATTAAGGGCTTATCCATGCTAAGAGGCTCCTACGGTCAAGATCGTCTTCTATCAAATGACGGAGATGAAAAATATCAAGATACGATCGAGGAGAAAAAACCAGATGCTTTGTACGAAGTTTGTGGAGAGGTCAATGATTATAACACTCAGACACAAATTGATATCATTGAAAGTACTTTTAGTGTACAATCGTCAAGTGAAGCAGATTCCTGCAGTGCCAGAATGATACGTCCAATTCGTAGCGTGGATTATGATGGTGACTTAGACGAAACAGACCTAGAATCACAAGCAGAGATGAGTATTAATCCAATTTCTCGATATTGGAATGAATTGTCTAATAGTGGAAAGCAGCAAAATATATTGGATATGCAAGATAGTAGTGATAATAATGAAAATGATAGCTCTACAACTCGTAGCAGTGATGAAGGTGAAATGTATAGTGATAGCAGTGATGCAAATAGGTCTCGTGTTGGGGGCAAAGGTCTATTTCAATTAGATGTAGACGATCGGACAGATGAGAGTTCAATAGATGAGCATAGTTTGAAAGTCAATTTGTAGCCTTTTGTAAGGGACACGAAATACTTGAGTGATAAAGTTATAGAAAATGATTTTTTTTAAAAGCTATCTCTTTATTTTTTGTGCCGGCTATAAAATATTTTAAGCATTACTTTATTGAAATTTCAGACCATAGTATTGTTTTGGAACACTCTCGCCAAAAGGTGTGTAATGTTATGTAGGATATGACCACTTAATTTTTGTGTTGCATCGTGTAATCTGGGCTACATTTTTTATATTTTTTCATGGTCGAAACATGTCCATTTATTTGATGTATCATACCACACGTACATCAGAATCTGATTTTAAGTAAGAATCTTGTCGATCCTCCTTTGCAAAACAGGAGGCAAACAACATTCACAAAGGAAATAATTGATATCTACTCCAACAAAAGACACAATGGATTTTTGCACTATCACGAAACTTTCAGTAATACTATTTTGTTTACTTCCTACATCAACACTATCATGGTCAGCAATAACTAATACTTTACCAACAAAAGCTAAGAAGACTTCCTTTAGACATCAATTCGGCGTTTTTGGACCATTGTCATTCCCTCAAATGCAGCAAACAGAGAAAGTGTCTTTTCGCAGAAGTATGATACTATTTTCAAATAGTGACGGAAAAGAGGACGAAGACCATAAAATGAGTCAAGGGATATATCGAATTTTTGCTGAACATGCATGGAATGCGCTTGAAACTAGAAAAATTGCCAACACAAATCGGAAAATTAATGAAGCTTTAGTACCTTCCGATCTAGCCCAAAACAGTGCTCCTGCAAAAGGTCCGGGCGAATTTAACGTAAAGATTCAAGTAGAAGCTGCCGATTCAGAGTCCTTGTCACCATCAGCTTTACGCTTGGTTAGGTTTGCTTTGCTTGAAACTGTTCCATCTTCATCTATTCCCAACGATGCAGAGAGTAAAGTCTCTACTTCTGGAATACATGTTTTAAATTTTGTGATGTTCCCAAAAACACACGTAAAGGATGTACCAATTTTTGGTGCTGATTTAGTTACTCTTCCTGGAAATAAACATTTGATTGTGATAGACTTTCAACCATTCCTTACAATAAATTCTTCAAAAGCTGATGATGATTCATGTCAAAAGGGTAAACTTACTCTCCCAGATTCGAAGCTTTTAAAAAGATTACAAAACCTTCATCAAAAACATGTTCTTGATAATGTAGATGAATTGCCTTGGGGAGGAGATATTCCACCAAATGCCAAGAGGTTTTTTTCATCATATGCTCTATGGACAAGATTGGGAGAAAAAGAAAATGCACTTGAAATGGTGCAAACTAAAGTATTTGACGCTTTTGTTGATTATTTGGACCTTTATATTGATATTTTGAATGCTGCCGCTGCCAAACAAGACGAAGGTGTAGCCAATGGAGAACAAGAGACAAAAGAATTAAAAGAAGGGCATTTATCTTATTTGAATTATAGACGCACTAATGATCCCGCTCGCCCTATGCTTAAGAGGTAAGTTCTATTCATTTTAATCCGAAAATCACGGGCTGATGATTTCATTTATTTTCTCATTATTCACAATTTGAATTTTTTTAGTCTTTACGGAGAGGAGTGGACAGAAAGGCTCATAAATGAAATATTGTTTCATGATGTCTAAAATTTCCAAAGGCATGCAAGGCTTGATCAAGTACGAAGATAAAGTTTTTTCAGCAATCAATATTGCAAGTACTCGGTTCACAACTATAAGAACTGATGGAGAACTTGTAACCTATCTTATCTTTCAAATTGAGGGATCAAGAACTGTATAAAATAAATAGAATCGTTTTTCGTCTATCTCAACATTCCAATTTTCATATCATTCTTATCCAAAACACATGGCTCAAAAGAAAGAAAATATACTCTTTTTTTCTATTTCTTCAATAATACGCAAAGGATGAGCCTCCGTATTCAATACGTGCTGTAATATCCCCGAAAGACAGTTAGAATTTTCATCCGACGCACAATTTAAAAATAGAATGAAAAACTTACCTTTGAAATGAGATCAATCGATGAATCAGGATCTTGTAACAAATACAGGTACTTCATGGTTTCTGATAAAAAAAATGATTCCATTCTATCCTGAACCCCATCATTTGGTCTGGTGACATCATATAAAGAGCCATATCCAGCATCAACTTTACAAAACTTCTCAATAGCTTGGAAAATTTTCCATCCCCATTCTCTGTAAACGTTGTCCCCAGTCAATTGGTGTAGTACGTAAAAGCTTTCAACTGTTTCCGGTCGAAGTAAGTTAAATTTTGCATTTCTTGGAACAGTGAAATCTTCGCCTCTGTCATCAAATGTAACATATTCAGAGGCCATACCGGAATTTGTTCTCGCATACCTAATACATAGTTATTAGGAATAAAATTGTAAGAAAATGGATTAATTTTATGAGAGCATCGATTACTTACAAACCTATCATCGAAAAATTTACTCGAGTTCAAAACTTACATTTGATAACAAGTATACGCAAGTGATTTCGCAACAGAGAGATCCCGTTGTGCACGAGGTGACTCTAACCCATCCGGATCAGTGTATGCTCCCAAGGCAAGGGTTGCTTTATTACAATCAATACATTAGAATACGGCTTTCACAGTAATATTTAGAATACGATATGAAAAACTCTTACCTGGCAAAAAACAAGTCAAATGGTCCATCTTTTTGCTTATAGTACCACCATTTGCTTCGGCGATATAGGTTAGTTTATTGATGGATGATTTTTGCACTAATACCCTCATTATTCCATCTATTGATTTATCGTACGTTTGACGATAATGCGATTCCTGTTTACCTCCTTGAAGCCATACCTTTAATAAATATTCATAAAACGAATCACCCATTGCACCAAGGGAAATTTGACTGGATGCAAATTTGGGTGTATCGTATTCATTATTTATGTAAATCGGATACAATCCGTTCTCAGGATCCATTCTAATCAGAGTGTCAAACGCATCCATGGCTTTTTTGATGAATTTTTTATTCCCAGTAGAGTAACCTACGATAGAAATAATATCATTGCATGAGAAATTAAAACAAATGATCGCTCAACAAATTCTTAAAATGCTCACCAAGATATCTGAACTCCAACTGAAGAGTGCCTATTTCAGCTAATATTGCTTTGGTTCCCAACCAGCTCAAGTTACCACTTTCTTCGCTATTTAGAGAAGTTTCACCGTATGGTAATCCCGAAACAGAATCAAAAGCTTTCAGCATTCGTTCTCCCAAATCTTCTGCTTTATCCAGAAACATTTTATCCCCACTCAAATCATAGGAAGATAATAAACCACCTAGATTTCTTATCGTTGTTTCGAATACTGATATTGGCTTTGTTACCGTATCAAAATTTAAATTTTCTTGTAAATGATCCCGTCCTTCCCAAAATTCTTCTTTCATTCCCATTATCCATAAAGTATCCAATGCATCGACTAATGTTGTACACATACCTCCCCAATTGTTATGACCCCTTTTTGTTATTGGCTTTAACTCATCGTAGCCATAAGCATATTCTTTGTAAGCTTTCCATACATGCTTCATTGCACTACGAATATGTATGCGTCTTAGTCTGGCCATCGTATCAAATTGGTACTGCTCGGAAGCAGAGATTGATGGTGATGCCTTTGAACCATCAGCGTATTCTTCGTAAGAGTCTGACTTTCCTGGCGTAAAGGAATTTGAATCAAGAATCAAATTTGGTCTGAAAATTACTCCATTATAATTTTTTATTTGCTCTAGAAGGAGAGACACTATTGGCTGCTCGAAGACTAAATGAAATAATTAGCACAAGAAAGAGAATAAATTATATTTTACAAACCTCTGCAAAAAATCGAAACGAATAATCTTACCGGTCTCAACTGTATCCAATGGAGGAATGCGTAAGGAAAATAGAAAGTCCGGTGACTTTACTAGTCCACTTTGCTCTAAAGAGGCTATATCTTTTGTGTGAAGACCAGCCCTGTAAGCTGATTTCATGATAAAGTCATCACGAAATATCGCACTTTCACTCGATTTGGTCCAAATTGCGAGCATTCCCATATGTCCCTCAAAGCTGTGGTTGTCAAGTTCATCTTGCCCAAGACGTGATGTATCAATAATACCCGAAGAGTCAAATTTTTCAGGAACGGTTTCAGTTGAAGCAAGTTCTTTTCCATGCATATACAAACGAATTTTTATTCTGTTTTCGTGATAATTGTTAATGGGCACTACAGAAACCCCTATATGTGACCATTCATTCTCTTTAACACTTAGCTCCGTGCTTAAAGTTAGATTTGATGCGGAAAATATACATTCTAATACTAATTGAGAATCAGAATTCAAAAAGAGCTTCAGAACGCTGTCAGAGAAAATTATTCTCTTTTTTTGAGCTATTTCTTCATCATTCACTTTGTATTTGGGGTATATCCATAAACTTGCACACCAAGCTATATATTCGTATTCACATGTATTTATGTACTCAATTGCCTGATTTGAATACTTTTCAGGAACAATAGGACAGTAGATTGGGAATGGTAATTGACCATATCCTCCCAATTTAAATTCTTTTGATGATGTAGCGAAAAAGAAATCAGTTGCTACATTCATTGGCATAATTCTATCATAATTTTGTTCCTTCATTTCTATGGAATCTTCTTTTTCAGTACCGTCTAAATAATTTTGACGATCTTCATTCATTTGTGAATTTTTGTGTGACATGCCCCCATGTATGTTCCTTTCATCATTGTATGAAGCTGCTCTCAAGTTTACGTTTTGTGAACGTTTCTCTTGTACAGGCTTATTTTTCTTTAGAGACGATGATTCGGATATGTGCTGAGGAGAAAGTTTGATATATTTATCATGAGAGTCTTTTTTATGTTTATGGTTGTGTTTCTTGGAAGGAAGCAGTGATTTGTCAACAAGAAACTTAGATGCTGTGCTGATTGTCAATAAGCTTATTATTGTTACTACTGTAATTGTTGCAAGTGTTGTGATTCTTCTGGAGAAAGAAAATGATTTTGGTTTTGCCTTCAATGATGGTCGTGTCAATCCGATAGTAGCTCGATCTGTTGAAACAAATGTTTCTGCAAATGAAGCATTGCTAGCTACTTTCATCAAGTTTATATTAGATGATTTCGCTTTTGGTAGCTTTCCATTTATATAGCCAAATCTAGATCCTGAATAATCGATGAAACTGGAATTATCCAATATATTCATGGAAGATTCTGGATTTGTTGGTAATGTGTGAACAGGATGCACAGGCCTTTTAACATTTTCATAGTCCCGCTCGTCCCCCCCCGTATTTTGAAAGCTTGTACTTTTTTCACCTTCTTTTGTGAGGGATCTTCTCCGACGCATTGATAATTTGGTATTTCTAAGAACTCCTTACCATAAATGTCAATTTTTGTATCAAACAATGCTGGAGCATCTGGATCTCTTAGAATGACTCTCAAAAATTCCACAGAGATTATGTGAAAACTGGAAGATTTTTTTCTTCATCGTCGATGATCCACTACTGAGCCGTGAGTAGAACACCTACGGTACGTCAATGCGATTTATAAGGTCGCACGTCTAAATTGAAATGAGAAAAGGTTTCTCTACAAAAAGAATGATTAGTTATAATCCACGCTTATCTCTAATTCAATTCGTGCTAATAATGAATTCTTTTTCAATATTTGGAAGTGCAAATATTGTTCAATGAACTAGTTTAGTTTGGAACTTCCTTTCATCACCGAATTACGCGTAAATTATGGGATCTGAAAACGAGAAAATGCTTTTACAAACTACTCTAATATATTGCCAATAATAAAGGACAAGGATGAGGTACCACACTGAAAAAAAAACACGATTATTCTATTCCAAACTTGAGCCTGCTATAAACTAACTACAAACAAACAACGCATCTGACACCAACCAAATATGTTTGATGGAGGAAAACAGAATTAAAGCGGATATTTCCACTACTCTCGTAAGAAATCAATGGATGTACTCATTTTCCCTAGATAGGGCTATCAAAAACATTCGAACCCAGGGACCGAATAATGTATATATAGCCAACACAGGTATCTCAACGGACTTACGAACATGGACACCCGTCAAAGGATGGCAAATCATTGCAAGACATTTCAGATCTATCACAGTATTGATTGGAAAACCACATGGGGTATACATAATAATAATAATAATAATATAATAATAAAATTCCTATTTTTTCAGGTAACACAAACAGTGGACACTGGAATATAGCAGTAATATGGAAAAGATCAAATAGTTGCAAAGGGTGGATGCTCGACTCTTTGGGGCTGGGAAACACAAATAGCATAGAAGCAAAGGCTATCAAGAAAATATTCAGCAGGGCAAGACTAAGATGTTGTTGGCAGGAAACCGAGTGTAGAAAGCAAAATGAAGTAGAATGTGGACCTAGATCAATAGTAAGTATGGTAAGTATTTGTGATAATATAAAAAACGGGGATCAAGTTGAAACAGCAATTGAGAAGGCCACGTTAATGCATGTTAGCGAATCAAATTATACATCAGACATTATAAGAAGGAAAGCAGCTTCCTGGATGCGAATGACGGAAGAGATAAAAACACGGTGGGAAGAGAATGAGCGCCAACTACGAAGACATTTCCGGAGAAACAGAGACACTAGGAGTACGTCTTCACAATTTGAAAATGAGATGATCGTAATCGATTAAAATGAAATACAATAAACGGAATTGGACAGCATGCACAGAATACGATTGCGGAAATATTTTAGAAACAAAACACATATTTTTTCCGGGACGGACGGTTTTTTGTTTTTGTTTTCACTTACTTTCACACAAGCATACATCGATATGGACAATCACGAATATAGAGCCGGATATGGACTCGAAATCCATCTAGGATACGACGAGAATACTGCAACATAACATGGAATAACAGAGTTACATCTTTTTTGTTTATTTCCCATTCGGGAATATTGATATTAACACTAACCTATTTTTCAGGAGGATTATTAGCTGACCTCGTGCGTGTTGCTCAGGCACATGACACTATGTAGCACATTCATTTTTTCTATGGATTTTAATA
>Ga0209092_10001252_pt1 | contig 25238 bp, 26 predicted proteins | sample FraStrMetagenome_FD_187446 | JGI IMG/M metagenome (GOLD analysis project Ga0209092, IMG submission 187446) | Marine eukaryotic phytoplankton communities from Arctic Ocean - Fram Strait ARC3M Metagenome (SPAdes) (version 2) | ecosystem: Environmental > Aquatic > Marine > Oceanic | place: Fram... | reverse complement strand
AGAAGATGAACTTCAGCAAAACTTTGACTTGAATAAATATGTAAAGAAGCAGTATTGGTATCAATATAAATATATACCAAATTCGTTTCAGACACAATGTAAGGACAATGTTAGAGCAGAGTATAATTTCACAGGAGTAAATGAAATTTCAGTCATTAATACCTGTGACGGAAAGGATGGATATATGAATGTAGCAGAAGGATTCGCATATCCCTATGGAAGTAATAAATTAAAGGTATCTTTTGCTCCTAAGTTCCTAAGTTATTTTGATAAGTTCATACAATTGTTCGGTGATTATAATTTTACAACAGGAGATTATTATATAATTAGCAGTGATAGTGAGACATATGCTATGGTAGGAAGTACTGATAGAAAGATGTTATGGATATTGACAAGTGAGAAAGATAAGAAGCCAGATAATTACGACGAACTTGTGACTAAAGCCAGTAAGCTTGGATATCCTGTACAGCTCTTAGAGTAAAAAATGAATATTATTATATAATAGCAACCAACGATTAAAATTATTCTATTTATTCTATTGCCTACAGTATAATGGAAAACAATATGTATCCAAATAGAGTAGATATTTTTGGAGATGGTGAGGTTATTTTAGAAGGAATATATGATGATGAGTTTGGATGGGCTAAAAAAAATACACCAATGAGGTTGGTACTGAAAAATAGAGGAACTAAAGAGGGAATATCAGATGGAATAAGTTATTTCAAAAAAGGTACTCTTATGAAGAGTTCACTTCTCACTGGCGAAACTCAGGAAGGAATAGTTGATGGATTTACGACTCTTATGAAGAGTTCACTTCTCACTGGCGAAACTCAGGAAGGAATAGTTGGCGGATTTACGAATTTCAAAGAAGGTACTCTTATGAAGTTTACTACGTCCGATGGTCAACTCACTGAAGGAATATCTAATGGAGTATGTGGTTACAAAAAAGGTACTCCTTTAAATGTTACGTTACACAATGGTAGAATTTATAAAGGGGTATCGGATGGAGGAAAGAATTTTGAAGAAAATACAGATATAAATATTATATGTCCCGATGGTCATATTTTTAAAGGAAAATCGGACGGATATTTTCGTTTCAAAAAAGATACTCTTTTAAGATTTAAGACGGTCTGTGGTCAAATTCATGAAGGAACGACGGAGGGAGGTGAGTATTTCAAAGAAGATACCTTTTTAAAGATTACGTATCCCAGTGGTCGATTTCAGGAGGGAACAGTAGACGGAAAAGGTTATTTCAAAGAAGGTACTCCTTTAAAGAATGCGTATCCCAATTGTGAAATTCAGGAGGGAACAGCAGACGGAAAACATTATTTCAAAGAAGGTACGCCTTTAAAGACTACAGATTTAGAAGGTAAAATTCGGAAAGGAACATCGGGTGGACGTTTTATATTCAAAGAAGGTACTCCTTTAAAGATTACGTTTCCCGATGGAAAAATTTATAAAGGAATATCAAACGAAGATGGTTATTGTAAAAAAGATACCCCTTTAATGATTAAAAGTTCCGGTCTAATTTATGATGGAACATCAGATGGACAAGGTCGTTACAAAGAAGGTACGCCTTTAAAGATTAAGCTTTTAGATGAAGAAATTCAGGAAGGAATATCGGATGGAATAGATGATTTCAAACAAGGTATGCCTTTAAAGATTACGTTTCCCGATGGAAAAATTTATGAAAGAATAACGGACGACAGAAATATTATTAAGGGCAATATTAAAGTAACTTACTTTATGCTTCCTGTCAATTATAAAAAACTTAAAATAAAAATAAAAAAATCAAGAGTCAAGATCATACAAGAACAAAATATACATAGAGAAACTATAGAACTCCTGTTTAATAGTGATATGGAAGCGATAGGAAGATCTCTTATTAAAAAAGAACAAAATAGACGAATAAAAACTATGGAATTTATGTTTAATAGATTCAAGAATCTGTTGTCTAAAAACTCTGAAAAATGTAATGATAAGATAAGAAAACGTTCTCAACACAAATGTAGTCTTTGTAAATGTATTACACTTTTCGGAAGACATCACAAACATATTTATGGAGGAAGAATAAGATACTTTTGCGATAAAAAATGTATGTCTGAACATTTTAATATATAAAAAAAAGAACTATATTTTTTTGTATATTAACATATTATAAAAAAAATGAAAAAATCTTTAAGTTAGTAACCAACGATTTAAAGCTACAGTTTCTGTACTTTATTGCCCTCTATCAGCCAATTCGGCTCACACCGAAACACAAGAGCCCCTTCGAGATGGAAGAGATCCGTAAAGCAGTCATTCAGTACGAGCGTTTTCTTGAGATGGAAAAGATCCTTGCCGAAGCCATTATCTACCTGACAAAGCCGGAGCTTTCAATCGAGGTCACATTTGAAGACAAGCAAAGGAAAGCAGAAGTCGTCACGGCGGTCACAGGAAGGGACATCTACGCTCAACTGGATGACGACGATATTGGGTATCACCCAATCTTGTACTTTGGAAACAAGAGGATCAACATGGAAACATATCTGTCTGATATAGGAGTCAAGGACGGAGATAATATCCACGAAAAGTACGTAATTGATGTCCTGACGGTACGGAAAGGAAAGAAGAATAGGGTACATGATGAATTCTTCATCACAGACGGAGCTGAATATGATGTTGAGTACATAATCAAGACTGTATCACAGTCTTCCGGAGCTTATAAGATAGTACTCAGTCGGTCACATGGGTACTGGTATCCTTCAGTCGATTTTGAGTGTCTCAAGTTAAAGAAGATGGAAGATAAATACTGTGTTTACGATTGCGATAAAGTTCCGCACGTCGAGATATTGGTATACAACAGTTGTATCAAAGATGCCCTTCCGTAGGGCAAAGGGTTCCAAGAATGGAAACTCTAACCCTCCGTATGTGTATTCGTGTGTTCCAATCAACAGTTCTATAAGAGAAGCCCTCCCCGGACTGCTTCCAGCTGTTGAAAATGTGTTTTGTTTCGCAAAAAAAGATTTATCTTTTTTTATTAATTAACATATAACAATAAAAAAATGAATATTTTTTTGTTATAATAACCAACGTTTCTTAAAGCTACAATACAATATATTCATATCATTTTGCTGCGTCTTCACTCATCATAAAGATGTCGTACCAACAGTGCTACGTTTGTACTAACAGTACCGATCCATCAATTATATGCGATAAATGTATAGCAGATATTAATTGTGATAGTATATACAGTCTTCGTGACAGGTACATTATGAATACTCAATTATGTTATCCAGACACGCGTCGAAAAGGCATTAATGAACTAAAATGCTTTATATGTAAGGATGGACGTGATTCCACTTACATATGTACTGATTGTATAAAAATAGCGGAGTTATCAACAAATCTTAAAAGTAAAAGATGTAAATGCGGATATATAAGTCATACATACGATGCTAAAGATTGGTGTCCCAAATGTCATCCAGACTATCCTGTAATAAAACATCACAAAGATTATATTAACTACTGGGAATGTCGTATTTGCGGAATTCGTAATGTAGGGTTAATATGTAGAACATGTGACATTGTAGATCCTGCGGCAAGAAGAAGTAGGCCGTATTAGTAAAAAAAATGATTATATAACCAATTTAGAATATATATAATGTCATTACACGAAGGAAAAAAAGCACTTAAATGTTTCGTCAATACTTGTGTAGGAACAGGAATACTCTGCGTTGTAATAGAATATTTTGATAGAAAATATAAATGGACTAAAAGATAATAACACATTATTTTTTTGTTAGATATATACACAAATTAAGACTGCCAGAATGGATTTAACTGATGGTGCTTTCTTTGATTGTAAAGCCTCCGGAGGTAAAAAAATGAAAAGTAATTTACACAGTAATCAACGATTCTAAAGCTACAGTAAGATCCAAATCATTCGTTTCTACTTTATTGTGATCTGCCTCTTTACTATATATAGTTAAAAATATAAAATGTTGTGGAATAGTCCAGAAGCGAGAATTAAAAGAAGACTGAACAGAATATTAAGTTCGTCTATTAATGAATGCGTATATATGGAGTTAGACATTCCTATGAGAATAAGATTATGGGAATATTTATATAAAAGTTTGAATAATGAACAAGTTGAATTATTCAAACTTTATAAAAAAATGCAGGAAGATATGATATGGCAAAATGGAGAGTTATTAACAGCATCAATGTTTTTAGATATTCTAAACAGCGGACGTATTCCTTTAGATCATAAAAAGCAATTTACATTAATTCCATTAGATAAAAGAATATATGATAAGTATTCTATTGATTTTCCAGAACCAATTATTGTAGATATTACATTTAATTTATCTACTACCGTTATGGATATAGTGAATGAAATATCGGATAATAATATCAAAGATATAATGTTAAATAATATAGATAAATGGAATTTAGTAACAGTCCAAGATTTGATTTTAAACAAAACCGATTTTACCATTAGTAAGCAATGTAATTATAATATAGCAACTAATATTACTTTATATTTACATATACTTGATAGATTTTATCCTATGGAAAAAGACATTCTTCCTTTTGTTATAGAAACGAGAAATTTGAAGAAAACAGATGAGGAAATGATAGAAATGGCAATAGATCAAAGTATAAGTGAGGAATATATACCTGAGGAACTATTATGTCCCATTTCCAGACAATTAATGGTAGATCCTGTAAAGGTAGAAACTGGTCATATATTTGATAGACATTCGATTCAAAGATGGTTTAATACTGGAAAAATAACTAATCCTATGACTAATAAACATTTAAAAAGTCTGTACCTACTTTCCGATAAGAAATTAAGAAATAGATGCTTACATTATGTAAAGAGAAGAATTAAACCTCAGGAATTCTTTGAGAAACATTTCTGTAAAATAGACAGTGAAGAACTATATAATATACTAAAAATATTATTTGAATGTATATCTTCAAATACTAAAATGAATTCGGAATCATTACAAAAAAGAGCTAATTTGAAAAGAGAAGCATTTTTAGTAGATAATGGTTATATATATATATTAGGTTGTGTATCGTGTACGATATATGTAAAAACTCCTGGAACAAATCATTTCATAATACAGGGAAGGAAATTTGGCGGGATATATTTATCATATAAATCACCTTCAAAATGGAAGGTATTATCTTATAATGAACAAGAATATAAGGTTTTTCAAGATGATTTAAGAAGTTTGGCAGAATTAAGCTCAGGAGAATGGGATATTTAATTTAAGTAATATATAGACATTAATATGAAAAATATAATTATTTTTTTATTAGCATTAATCATTATAATTCTATTACAATGTATTAAAAGAAAATCACAACCTATAATAAAAGGAGGAAGTAATGATTTAGATACAATATTAAAAAAGAATTATAATACAGCGTATCAAAGGATATGGAAAGTAAATTTGATGTATATGAATATTAAATATTACTTTAATATTCATTGTATGAGATTAACTAACATACGTAAGATGTTATGGGATAATATATTGAAAAAAGAAACATTATTTGGATATACAAGTAAAGATCCAAAAGAATTATCAAAATACCAAGAATCAGTCCTTAATGTGATAAATGATAAATCATTAAATAGAAGCTTTGAAGCATTTTTTTATAGATTAAATGGAATGACAAGAGGAAATAATCATATATTATACTTCCCTTTTAATGATAAGGTAACGTTTGAAACCCTTAAAGATACTTTTAAATTAGGTGATTATTATGTTCCTGGTCATACGTGTTACGATATTTTCAATCTATGGTCAAAAGACGCAAAAAACGAACTTAATAGCAAAATAGGTGAAAATAAAAGTAAAATTATAGATATTTTTGCTAATCACGGCTATAAAATAAGTAATTTTACGAATACACAAGATCTATCTAATATATGTAAAAAATTATTTATAAATGAAATAGAAAAGTGTTCTAAAGTTTTAACGACAATACAGAATGATAGAATAACTCCTATAATTTCACAAGATGGAGGTCAATATTCTATCAAAACAAATAGTAACTATAAGTTTAAAAATTTAGTATATAAATGGGGTAGGACTCCTAACGTACCTATTGAATATTTTCCTAAGTATTTTAACAATAAATATTCACCTAATAAGAATATAACCAGTAAAAATGTTTTAACAAAAGATATTCTTGCTATTATAACTCTATCACATTCGCCTGTTTTTACTAATAATTACTTTACTGAAGATAATGGTAATATAAACTTTGTAATCAAAAAATCTCCAGGATTAATGACATCATCTATGCCTTCAGCATCTAAAAAGATAAGAGATTTAGATTGGGTAAAAGGAGATTCGTATAAACATCCTAAGAAATTTTATTATTCGGAAGGTAAAGGACCACCAAATTACTTTTTAGAATGCTATGCGTCACCTCTAAATCATAATGGAGAGAATTTTTGCTCGTTATATCCATCAGATAGATATATTTCTGGATGTATAGGTAAATTTGATATGAATATAGACAAAAGATTTGAACATTATAAATGGTATCCTAAATTTATGTTTGTTAATCCTCCATATACACACGATGTAATTATGGAAGGGAACAAAGTAACTGATATGTTACATAGTAAATACGAATTAATTACTGTTACAACACTATCAAGAAGAGATGGAGGCTTATTCTTACCACTGTTGTATTCTTACAAAGAACAGCCTTTTGATCCAACCTATAAATTAGAAGAGACACGAGATTTTTTGCTACCGATGTTGGAAAGTGAGTACTTAACCAACTTTATCATAGTCCCAGAGAGTTTATTTCCTTACGTTGATCTCTTAACTGGTGTTGAAATGTTTACAGCATCAAGATATGGAACTATTCCAACAGATACTATTATATTAATAAAATCTACGTCTAAGAACAAAGACCATTTAGAAGATATAAGGAATATTATGTTTACTGACGTGACAAAAGACGAGATGGCAACGTATTATATTGATGATGATAGAAGATCAGGTATAGTAAAAGAGGTCTTGAGAAGGGCTAAACTACTGAATATACCATTGAAAGAGACTCTTTTAGAGTCAATTATCAATGATTTCAATAGGTTTATTAAAAAAACTGAAAAATGCTAAAGGTCCGTAACCAACGATTCTAAAGCTACAGTTTCTATACTTTATTGACCTCTCCCCGCCGTCGCCTCTACCGCGCCACCTCACGATGGTGCCCCCGCCGCAGTGCCCGTCCTGGGCGGGCGAGAAGACGCATAGCGCGTTCCAGCGCCTCCTCCTGCAGGCGGACCTCGCTCATAAGAGCAAGCGGAGTGCCGACTCGATGATCCAGCGCCTCCTCCTGCCGGCGAGCCACGCTCATGAGAGCGAGCGGCGCTTCGGGAGGTCGCTCCCGAAGGGCGCCGACTCGACGCCCACGCACCTCGACAAGCGCAATGCGCGGTGGATCGCGCATGGCGCGATCCACAATGGGGAATGGAGGGACCCCGCTGGACGGGAGGGCGTCAAGGCCCTCGCGGTCGCGTGCAGCACTACGCCATCCAACGCCATCGTACGCTTCGGGGAGCTCACCCCACGCGAGCAGGCTGCGGTCCTCACGAACCTGTCGGAGTGGCGCCATGCGCGATGGTGGTCGACGGTTGGGTTCGCGCAATGGTGGTCGACGGATGGTCTTCCATCGACTACCACCACGCTCCGTCGGAAGCGCGTCCCCGCCGAGGTGGTCAACCGTGTAATCGCTTTCGTCCTCTGACCGCCTCACCGTAGGACGCTCACCCCCTTGGCAGACAGAACTCCTTCACGGACGCGAATCTGCCCCCCACACACCGTTCCCGCTGCTGTTGAACCTGATGGCTCCAGCCCTTTTCGACGCACACCGCTCACCCCCTTGGCAGACAGAACTCCTTCACGGACGCGAATCTTGTCAAAAAATATAATTTTTTTATATTAATTAACATATAATTATGATGGGAATGACAATATATTTAAGGATATATCATAATTATATATATTTTTGTTATGTCTGGATATGTTTATTGTCTAAGTAATCAATCTTTTAAACAAAATATTTACAAAATAGGTTTATCTAAAAATGAACCAAAGGAAAGATGTAAGCAATTATTCACTACTGGAGTACCTACTAAATTTGAAATTGAGATGTGTATAAAAGTTGAAAATTGTGATGAAGTAGAAAAAGAGATTCATGAGAAGTTTAGTAAATATAGAGTAAACCCAAAAAGAGAATTTTTTGAAATAGATATTAAGCTAATAGAAAAGGAATTTAATAAATATCATAAAAGAGATACGGAACAAAGATTACATAAAAGAGAAAAGACAGGAATAGAGTACTTTTGGAGTCTTTTGGGGTATTAAAAAAAATAAATAATTAATATATCTTAGTAACCAACGATTCTAAAGCTACAGTTTTGTTCTAGAGTCTCTAATTGTTGCTATAGGCGGGGTAAGAAAGCTTCATATAAAATCGATAAATTGTCGTATATCAGGAAGTTACAAGTTTATCTAGAATATATATCTAAAGCACCACCGGATATAGTACTACAGATGTTAAAACAACCACAATCATCGTTACTGTTTGCTATACCTATTTCTCCGCCACAAGGTTCGGAATGGTATCCAGAAGCTAAATCGATACCGTCGGTACAGCCGCCGATTACGCCACAACGGTATACAAATTCTGTGCCGACCCCGCCGCAACAATATACAGAATATGTATCTACATCGTCGGTACGTTCACAGGTTACCTATCAAGATAAACACAGAAGTGAGTACTCGCAACAGAGGTTTATGTTTGGTATATCGACACAGCCACCATCACCGCCGTATGTAGCACCGAATATGAATAGACATAAAATCAAGAATAGAAGTAATTATAATAAATAAACATAAGTCTCTCCTTTTTCACGAGATGATGCTGTCTATACACCATCATCATATAAATGTGTATTAATAACGAAGCGAACGTGTTTAAGAAATAAAAAAATTATATTTTTTTATATTAATTAACATAAATATATTTGAATTTATTATATTATTAAGTATAAGACATAATGACAGATGTAAAAGTGTTATATAGTTATACAAATAATGAAGATATATGGTTTATAGAACTAAAACGTCCTTGGTTGAAAGGAATTGTTAGTAGAGATAAATACGTATCTTGGTTTATAGTTACAAAAGGCGATTCAAGTATTCTTAACTTTATAAGTATGAACGAGTCAAAACGTACATTTAAAGAAGGTGTTCTTAACATATTCGATGAAGAAGGTGACTTTCAATACACTAATGGACAAAAAATCAGTCTAAAGAGTACTGAACCATTAGATAATGTGATAAAATCTTGCTTAAATATTTGGAAATAAAATAATATTTTTTTTTATTAATATAATGAGCGATATACAAACATTATTCAACAAATGGATGAAACAACATACAATTAGCTTTGAATTAATCAAAACATACAATGAGATGTATGAGAATTTTAAAAAAATAGTAGAGTCAAAAAAGGGTAATATGACAAAAATTGATGTTGAGGAGATGGGTAAACTTAAGAATGACATACTAGTTTTATCGAATCAAGCAGATGCTAGTGGTCAGATTATTAAGAATACAATTGATATGATTAAGACAGTATTAAATAATAATGGGTATGGTGAGAATAACGGATATTGGACTCGAGAAATTATAAGTGCATTTATTAATTATAATGAATTTATACCAATGTATTATAATGATTTGCAAATTAAAACTCCAGAAGCTGAAAAAATTTATGACCAAGCAGCCGATTTGAAACAAAGTCTTTTACTATTGACGAGTACGAATTATGATTCAATGCCAAATAAAGTATCTTTACTTAATAGCCACAAGACGTTGTCGCGACAATTGCTCAATAATATTGAAGCAATGATGCCAGCTGATTATCAATGGTATGGTGGCATTTCGATGTATCCCTATGCAAATCTACCACCAATACCACCAATTACTGCTACGACAACACCACAAGTTGGAGCTTCTGTTTATACTGATCCAACATTAGTACTAGCACCAACACCACAAGTTGGAGCTTCTGTTTATACTGATCCAACATTAGTACTAGCACCAACACCACAAGTTGGAGCTTCTGTTAGTACTGATCCAAATGATCTTTTAACATCAATCAATGAATCAATAGATACTATGACCAAATTAATTGAAGAAGAAGAAGAAAAGAAGAAGAATGGCGATCCTTCTTTCGATGAAGCAACTTTAGCTCAAATGAAAACTAGTTTAGCTGATATGGAAAAAACTAAAGCTGATTTACAAAAATATGATGCTACTTCCTCTGGAGGAAGTATGTCTTCTCTTACTATGGTATTAATAATAGTAGCAGTTGTTTTAGTAGTTGTAATAGCAATGGTCGTTGGTTATATGAAAATGAAGAAAAGAACAGGTGGAGCACATTATCATAATAAAGCCGTGAGATTCGCTTGAATCAAAAAATAATTGAATTATCTATAGTAGTAATAACCAACGCTTTAAAGCTACTGTTTCTGAATTTATTCATACAACCGATAATTTCTACAGGTTTAAAAAGAGCTATGGATCTCGGTAATGTAATGTGTGGGTACGACATATTTTCAAATACCAAAACATCATTTGAATCCGACAAGGTAGTATTTAGGTGGGACTTTGTTGAGGGTACACCTTTTGGAGATTGTTATAATAGACTCGATGATAGAGAGAAGCTTCTGTTTACTAAATACAGTCCTTGGGTATCAACAATGTCTATGAGCAATGTGTATTATGATTCAGGTCCTATGACGTCTCAGATTGTACTCCAAGGTTTCTGCGATGATTTAGAATTTGTTAAGGAATTTGGATATGATTCGAATGTATGGAAAGCATTTAGCGCATTGAGGAAAACTATCATCAAATGGATGAAAGCGGCACCTTCTGGACATCTTATGTTTGGTTCTTACGGTAACGATGATGAAGGATTTATCTTCGATGTCCGTTCTGTATCTCCTAAAGAATTCTGTAGACTTTTGCATATGTTAGGTGTTTGTCCAAATTCTGAAGGTTTCAATCAAGATTCACATCCTTTATCGCAATATCTTAAGAAAATCTACTAAAAATACATAATGAATTATAAACTTTAATCAATATCAGTTTATAAAAAAATATTAATTTTTTTATATTAATTAACAACGCATCTTTTGATTCAAGCAAATCAAAAATAATTGAATATTATAATATTATACTATAATATTGTATTATGAAGAGAATAAGACCAAAATGTAAGGTTTGTAAGAAGAATATAGCACAAAAAGAAGGATATTGTTATAGCTGTCACTCAGATAGTAAATGTAAAGAATGTAAGAAAAATCAAGCAAAAAAAGATGGATATTGTAGAAGCTGTCACCCAGATGGTAAATGTAAGGTTTGTAAGAAGAATATAGTATTTAAAGAAGGATATTGTAAAGGCTGTCATCCAGATGGTAAATGTGTAGTATGTAGGAAGAATATAGCTATTAAAGAAGGATATTGTTACAGTTGTCATCCAGATGGTAAATGTAAAGAATGTAAGAAGAATCAAGCACGAAAAGAAGGATATTGTAAAGGCTGTCATCCAGATAGTAAATGTAAGGTATGTAAGAAGAATCAAGCATATAAAGAAGGATATTGTAAAGGCTGTCATCCAGATAGTAAATGTAAGGTATGTAAGAAGAATCAAGCACAAAAAGAAGGGTATTGTTACGGTTGTCATCCAGATGGTAAATGTGTAGTATGTAGGAAGAATATAGCAATTAAAGAAGGATATTGTTACGGTTGTCATCCAGATAATAAATGTAAAGAATGTAAGAAAAATCAAGCAAATAAAGAAGGATATTGTCACGGTTGTCATCCAGATGGTAAATGTAAAGAATGTAAGAAGAATATAGCAATTAAAGAAGGATATTGTTACAGTTGTAATCCTGATTACCAATGTCAAATTTGTCATTTGTATTTAGTAATTAAACCCAAAACGGTAAAAAGTACAGGTGAGAAAGTTAGATTATGTATGGATTGCTTCTGTAATTCTTTTCCAGATGAGGAAATACCAAGAAGATATAAGAAGAAACAACATTTCATACATAATCGTATTACAGAAACTTATGGAAAAGATTACTTCGTTTATGATAAAACTATAGATGGAGGATGTTCAAGAAAGATACCAGATTGGTTCGTGGATTGTTTAACGCATTCAGTTATAATTGAATGCGATGAAGATTGTCATAAATATGAAGAAACTACGTGTGAAAATAAACGTATGATGAATTTATTTAAAGATTTAGCAAATCGTCCGATTGTATTTATAAGATTTAATCCTGATAAGTATAAAGGTATAAGAGGATGTTTTAAATTTGATGAAAAGAATAATATCATATGTAATCAAAAAGAGTTTGATAAGCGATTTGATAAACTAAAACAAGTCATTGATTATCATATTAATAATGTACCAGAAAAGGAAATATCTATTGAATATTTATTCTACGATGATATTTAAAACATTATAAAATATTTTTTTATGTTTAATTCCTTTTATAGAAAAATTATTCTTCATATAGAGTTATGTACATAAAAGAAATATGAACTAACAAAGATCTTTGTTAGTTCATATTAATCTCCTATAAAAAATTATCCCTTGAATATAATTAACGACTATTGAAAGTTATCAATATAAATAAACTTTTTCTTTTGTCCTCAATTTTTTTTATAATATAATGTCCTTAAAAGTGACTCCAAGTAATGAACAATTGGAAATTATCAATGCTTTAGGTAGTAATAATGTCGTTGTAAACTCAGTAGCAGGCTCAGGAAAGACAACGACATCGCTTCTTATTGCTCAAAGATACGAATCCTTAAATATTTTGCTATTAACTTACAATGCTAAGTTAAAAATAGACACCAGAGAAAAGTGTAAGCTATATAATATCAATAATCTTGAGCCTCATAGTTATCACGCATTTTGTGTAAAATACTATAATTCAAAAGCATATGTTGATGATGGTATAAATAAAGTTATTGAAAATTCAATGTCACCTAAAAAGAAGTTTAAATATGATATAGTAATAATTGATGAATGTCAAGACTTAACATATTTATATTATAAATTTATATGTAAGATATTTGAAGATATGGAGAATGAACCTAAAATAGCAATTCTCGGCGATAGATATCAGAACATATTCGATTTCAAAGGGGCAGACGAAAGATATATTGTATACGCGGATCAACTTTTCAATTTCAATGAATATAAATGGGTAAAACTCAACTTATCAACAAGCTATCGTATTACAAATCAAATGTCTGAATTTGTCAATACTTGTATGCTTGGTACTAATAGAATTAAAGCTAATAAAGACAACGTTAAGGTGAAATATATGATAACTTATCCATATGGAAATCATTTGTACACAATAGTTACAAATTTATTACGAAATGGATACAAACCAGATGATATATTTCTGTTAGCTCCAACAATTAAATCTCTCAGATGTCCCATTCGTGTCCTCTCTAATAAACTTTCTGATAATAACAATATTCCGATCTACGCTCCAGTTTCAGATGATGAAAAGATAGATAACGACGTTATGAAAGGTAAATTAGTAGTATCAACCTTTCATCAAGTAAAAGGATTAGAAAGAAAAATAGTTATAGTCTTCAATTTTGATAATTCGTACTTCAGATACAACGCAACTGATGCTGATCCTAATGTTTGTAGCAATGCTTTATATGTAGCTGTTACAAGAGCTACAGAAAAGCTTATTTTGATACACGATAAGGGTCAAGATTATCTACCATTTATTGATAAAGACAGGATTTCAACAATATGTGACTTTACATATACTCCAGTAAAGGCGAAAGGGACAAGCATACGTCCTTTTTACACATCCGTTACAAAATTAGTAAAATTTCTACCAAATGAACTTAGTAAGATTTGTATGGATCTCTTACAAGTAGAAAAAATACAAGAAAAAGATAGTTATATTGATATTCCAATGAAAGTTGAACAAGGAGATTTGACTGAATCAGTAAGTGAAATCACAGGAACAGCTGTACATTTGTATTATGAAGGAAAGATGAAAGGTTATGTAAAAATTACCGATAGTGTATATCATAATGATCCATTAAGATATAATGATATCTATAATTTGATAGAAAATGTAGATAATAGTACAATTTTAAAGTTTGCCAACTATGTTTGTGCTTATCAAAGTGGTTATATACATAAAATTAATCAAATAACCGACTACGATTGGCTTTCTAAAGACAATTTAGACAAAGCAATGAAACGATTAGATGTACATTTAACAAAAAATAGTGTCCACGAGGTAGATATAAAACACGAAGGTTCTCCTGAGCTTTTAAATCGCAAATTAAATGGATTTATTGACTGTGTAGATAAAGATGTATGGGAATTTAAGTGCGTAAGACAGTTAGAAGATGATCATTTCATACAATTAGCGGTTTATATGTATCTTTATAAGATAAAATATCCAAATAGTAACCAAAAATTTAAATTATTTAACATATTAACCAATGAAATCTATACTGTAGATGCTTCTGATGATAATTTAAGAGAAATTGTACGATTATTAATGGTAAATAAGTTTATAAATAAGCCAAAAACAAGCGATGAAGAGTTTTTATCCGAAAATGGGGTATAAAAAATTGAATTCAATTATTTTGTTAGTATATACTATGTCAGATTGTAAATATGACATTACTATGGTATTAGGATTATATGATCAAATGGGTAATAATGTTGTTGAAGAATATTGGAAAAAGAAAAAAGAAGTAATAAATACAGCATCTTCAAAACTGTTACAATTATATTATGTACGTTACCGGGATAAAGAAAAAAATGAAAAAAATAAGCAAATAATAGTTGATCAATATATTAAGATGAAAAGAAGATTAAACTTTGAAAAACATAGAATGATAAAAAGAAAGTTTGGTTCTAATATATCAAGTAACATCATACCATATTGTTGTAAACAATTTCCTATACCAATGTTTAATACTTGGTTTCAAAATTATAGATTTAATCACAATGCTACTTACTATACTCTTACAGTACATGAAAGATTAACTACTAAATATTTAGCTTTACATCAAAAAATGGGACAAAAGCTTCCAGTAAAATGTCTTCATAAAGAAATAAAACAAAAAGAAGGTGTATTATATTTCGGTAATGATATATTAAAAGATTATGATTTCTGGGAAGAGATAAAGACAGAAAAAAGATTTAAATATAAGTATTTATTATAAACTATTTAAAATCACGACATTTATATAATGTTCCACATAAATACCGGATTACGGTTTATAATTTTTATAATTATAGCATTATTTATAGTTATATTAATTAAAAGTAAAAGTAAAAGAATTAGAGAAATGGAAGTACTTTCTATAAAAAATGAAGAGCTTTCTGGAGGAAATCAGGATACGTTTTTAAATTATTATTTGATACAACATGGGGAGAGATGTCAAACGACACAATATAACGACGAATGGTTCGCCTCCAATAACAGTAGGCATTTATATACAACTTTACCATCTAACATACGTTTGGTACAGCTATGTAAGATGGCAGACACCAAAGGATTTGCATTAGGGACTCGTAAACTACTTATGGAATATAATCACATTTCCTTAGATAAGTTCATTGATATAATTAAGATAAATGATTACAAAATGAATAGTGATTTGGATGCTGAGATGTGCGTATCTTCTGGAAATATTGATAAATACGATAAATACTTAGATTTAAAATTAGCATCAGATTCTATGCATGATTCTGATTCTGATTCTGATTTTGATTCTTCTACAGGTACGAGAGTCGATGGAATTACAAAGTTACCGGTAAGTAAAACATATGACATATTAGAATCTTTACCTGGAATAGACTTACTAAAACATGCGTATGACGATACAGATGATTATAAGGAAGAAATAAATAGAAAAATCAAAGGTACTGATAAATTTATACTATGGGATGATATATCTAGAAGACAAAGCATTCATAAATTTATGGATGAAGGTTTTAATACAGATTGGAAAACTGAAAAAATAAGATTAAGTTCTATAATAAGTAAATTATCCGCAGATCATCCCGACAAATTCATTACGATATTTCTTGTAACATGTTCTGAAAATATGAATCAACGTAAAGAATATACTTTACCCATTCTAAGATATTATAATGAATATGAACAAGAAGACCTAAGAAAGTTCTATTTTTCGATTAGAAATTTAGAAGATAACCCACAAATTTATAAACCCCAATTAAGACGTGAAGTATCTTCTCAAGTATCTTCTCGAGGTTCATGGTAAAGAAAAGAATTTTAAGTATAAGTATTTGATATAATAGAATATAAAGGGGGAGAATCATTGTACTAAATATGCATTAAAGTTAGTGCCTATACTGCTGCCTTCATTAGGATACCCGCAGACTCCAGTATCATTACCTTCACAGCTTTTAATCTCGGGAGAAAGTTTTAATGATTTAAAATCACATATTGATTTATCATCAGCTTTATCCCTATAAAAATTAAATCCCATACATAATTTGTTAGCATCGCAATATTTTTTACATTTTTCTAATCCATCATCAGTAGCAAATCCATCTACTTCCAATTTATTATTTTCATCTAATGGCTTCCAATTATGTACAAAATTCACGGATTTGTTGTATATTTTATCTATGTTAGGATTTATATAGGTATTCGTAGGATTAACTATATATGACCACTTACCATCTTTATAATAACAACTTTTTACCAATCCAGCTTTCTTTTCTGTATCAGTAAAACTGTTTATATTATCTATTACTTTATCTACATCATCAGAATTGATATCACATACACCATTAGATATACCATCAGGTTGTTTTCTATACATATTAGAAAGTGATACTTTACTTCCATCCCCGTCATTTATCGCCTTCATAATTTCTACAGGAACATCACTGTCATTCATTATACACATATTTCCACATCCAGTACCAGTACCAGTACCAGTACCAGTACCAGTACCAGTACCAGTACCAGTACCAGTACCAGTACCAGTACCACTATCTGAATCCTTTTTATTAAATAAAACAATTATTAAAACAACACATACTACTATAATTACTGTAAACACCACAATACCTATTGATAGTTTATCCATCTTTATTATATATATTATTAGATATTTTTTTTTTCTTAGGTTTAATTATACCACATAATATTAATAGCAATATTATTATGATAAAGAAAATTAAATAGATTACTTTTATTCCTACATTTATGATAGGCATTTTAAATACATCCATATTTAAACACCATTTTAGCTTATTATTACTACTAATTCCATTATTATCACTAACAAATGTCCCTTTATCTGTAAAAATCATAGGTTTATAATCGATTATATCTAAGTTTTTTATATTATTATATGTCACATCTATATGATAGTTACATCCGTTTTTTAATATCTTTTTTGCTCCTTTTCTTGATACTAAATAAGCAAGATTACTATAATTACCAAATAATATTTTTGTATGATATAATCTAATTACATCAAAATTCTTATGTTTAGAAACTATATCTTTAATAGTATTAGATATGTTCTTTTTTGTTATATTATCTACGATTGAAGCATCGTCTTCCAGTACTAAAATATAATCTAAGTTAGTTTTTAAAAAATATTTAAGCACTTTAAGATGAGATATAGCACATCCTTTTATAAAATCTGTCATAAAAGACCTTGAGAATTTACTTCCTTTTAGATATTTTTCTTCTTCATTTATTGTAATATCTTTACCCCACGTTGCAGGAAAGCGATAACATTTAAGATCAGTTTTTGATAATTCTTTATTTATACTATCCCATCTATCCTTATTTTTATCTAAATTAATAATAAATGTCACAATAGACATTCTATATAATATACTAAATGAAATATATTTTATGTTTTGTATTATTTTTAATGATTTTAGTAAGTTATATTTTTAATACTAGAAAAAAATTAGATAAAAAAGATATAGATAGTATTGAAAATTTAAAAAGTCACGGATATGTTTTATATAGAAATGTTTTAGATAAAGATACAGTTGAAAGTTTTAAAAATACTATAACTGATGAATTAGATTATTCTGAAGGCAAAGATTACATAGATAAAAATTTATTACCTATTATTAGAAATACATTTGATAAATCGGCAGAATATAAGAAATTTAGAATAAGTAATAATGATAATTCAACAGATGCTGGTTCTTTTCATAGAGATATTAATCATTTTTCATATAAAAAAGAAGGATGTCCTTTGTATACAGCTCTAAATAGTTTAGATGGTAGTATAATGGAAATCATACCAGATACTCATAATAAGCCAAAAATGAAATTATTAGAATCTCTAAAATCTATAAGGAAAAAACGATATATATCAATAAATCCTACTGATTTATTGATATTTAATGCTAATATATTACATAGGGGAATTTTTGATATAAAACAGCCAAATAGACGATTAATACAAATTTTTGAAATATATCCTAATAAAGAAATATATAATGAATATGATAAAAAAATTCAAACTATCAATATGAGTAAAGAAAATAAAAAAATAAATATACTTCCTACAATTGTAAAGATTCCAATATTAAAAGACTCTGTAAATTTTTATGAGTATCTAAGAATGTCTACTCAATCATTTATACCAAAAGGTATAAAAAAATATTTATGGAAAAATGCGGACGATTTTTATTCTACACACGAACATACAGGAAGAATTATACCTAAAAAAGGTATAAAAAATAAAACTAATTTACATGTTATTAACAACATATGATTATGTTTATCTAAGTTATCTAATATATGATACCTTCTTTTATACAGAATAAGTTGAAAAACTCGGAATTGGCTGAAAGTTCTATTAATAATTATATGGGGCATTTAAAAAAGTATATTGGTGATAAAGAATGGAATGATAATTTATTGCGTTTAGATATGATTAAAGATTATACTAAAACATTACACTATAAGTCTCGTGAAGGCTTTCTATCTGCTATTACTTACGCATACGATGCTCATTATGAACATATCAGACAAAAAATACGAAATTTAGTAAATGAAGCAAAAAATGATGCTCATATAGAATCTGTAAAAAACTTAAAACATATAAAAGAAGAAAAAATACTATTTGAAGAAATGAAAAAAATAGCAGAAATAGATCAAAGGAGTATTATTGATAATATTATAGCAAAATTATATACTCTGGAAGTCCCGTTAAGAGCAAATACGTGGTCTTTAACAAGGGTTATTGATGTAGAAGATACAGTAAACGTAGAAAGTGATCCTTATAATTATATAGATTTACATACTGGAGTATTAATATTAAATCAATATAAAACAGTAAAAACCTATGGAAGAAAAACTATACAAGTAAATGAAGAATTGATAAAATATTTACGAGATAAATGGTATTCAAAAGGATTGTATATAGGTAATATACAAAAATGGTTAATACCCAGTCGTGATGGTAATCAAATGAAAGCTGCTATATTAAACAAACATATAAAAAAAATATTTGGATATGGTAGTAGCGTTTGTCGTCATTCATATATTAGTTATAGAAGACGTATGGGAGCAAAAGATGAATCTATGAAAGAATTAGCACAAAGAATGAATACATCATTTTTACAGGTATCTCTTGTTTATGATGATACAAATACTGTTCTAAAGTCAGAATCAGATGATTCTGATGAATAAAAAAATGAATATTGTTTTATAGGAATAACCACAGTTTCTAAATATACGACAAACCTCATAGAATCAAACATAAATCATAAATCAATAATTGCTATTATGACTCAAGTTCATAATCAAAATGCTTGGCAAATTGCTATTGAATATAAAGTTTGTGCTTTAAGAGCCTATTGTGAAGAATTTAATATTGGTGTAGAAGAAGTATCATATATTGATTTCAAAGACGATTATTTTGGATATTTTGAAAATAAATTTGATTTCGTCGATGCTTTATCAGATAAATCAAAAAGTATTGATAACTACTGTGAAACCTACAAAGAATATATGAAATTATATAGAGTAAGAAATGGTCACTATTTTTCAATTTAAAAAATAATTATATTTTCAATTTAAAAAATAATTATATTTTTCAATTTAAAAATATAATTATTTTTTTATCTACCACCTATGGCTATACACAGCAATTTTGTATAAACAATGTGAATAATAAAAGTTCCAAAATTCTTCTTCTGTATCAAAATCTTCTTCAATATAATCCCATTCATCTATTTCTTCAGTTATCGAATATGATTCGTACATTCTTCCCGCCTTTCCGTAAAACTCTGAGTCTGTTTCAAAACAGTAATAGAAGTACTCCTCTTCTGACTGATTATACTTAATATATATATAATTTTCTTTATCATATATCTGTTCATATGTAGCATCTATAAATTCATATAGCTGACCGCTTTCACCATAATATTGATCTAATGTAAACTCGAAGTCTTCTTTACATGGCTTACCGCCTACTATAAATGAAGATTCACATCCAATATTTCTTTGTGTATATTCTACTGTAACTATCCACCAAGGCGTTCCGCAGTAGCTTATTATATGGTCTCTTATCTTTTGTATATCAAATATAGACGGCATTTATATACAATATAAAATTGGTATTCATTTTTTATCTATAAAAATAATTGAATCTATTATTATATTTATATATAATGTATAGATATAGTCCAGATGCTACTCGTATATTAAAAGATTTCAATAATAATACAGCAGTTCTAGATGCATATTGCGAATTATTTAATATAAAAAAAGAAGATGTAGAATATAAGCATTTTATGAATAGATATTTTCTCGGATGTGATTTGGAATCTGACTTTGTAGATCACTATAATGAAAGATACAAAAAGAACGAATCATATGAAAATATTATAAAATTATTCAAAAAGAAGAAAGTTGAAGATGATTATTCAGATAGTTTTTATTATTATTTCAAAAATAATGATGCTGTACTACAGCAGCAAAAGAAAAATAGACACTATCGGATAAGTCCGATAGTAATAATAATCGAATAGTAAAAATTAAATTGAATACTTATTTTTTGAATATACTATACAGATTATGAAGAAAGAAGTTTTATACGCTATGATCTCCATATCATATATCAAACCTCATTATGGACATTTTGTAGGTAAATCTTTTATTGCTTTAAAGCTAATTGACATTTTTTTATAGTGATCTGGTTTATTATCTCTTATATATACATAAGTTAGTAAATCACATTCTTCTCTAGATTTGCCATCAATGTCCTGACAAAAGTTCTTCATTTGTTTATCATAGGTATCGTTAAACATTTTCATCATCTCGGCAGGTGTACTGGTACTATCCTAATTAAAAACGCCTGCAGCGTATAAACTTACCAATAGAACAGCTACTGCAATAATGATACCCGCAAATATTAACATAGGATGTTTTTTTAGAATTTCTTGTATGTATTATATTATATTATTATGACGCAAGTTAATAACCCTGATGCTTGGAGTATTGCAACTGAATATAAAGTTTGTGCTTTAAGAGCTTATTGATTTCAAAGACGATTATTTTGGATGTATCAGATAAATCTAATAGTATTGATGATTACAATGATACATACAAAAAAGTATGAAATTGTATAGAATAAGAGATGGTTATTACTTTTCAATTTAAAAAATTGAATACAAAAAATATATAGTATAATATGTGTTACATTAATCAATTAGATTCTGTAAGAATTATAAAAGATTATGGTAAAGATCCATTAGATATATACTGTAAATTATTTAATATAACTTCTGAATATGTAGATTATACACATTTTGAACAAAAATATTATGGACATTTTGATTGGAAACAATACTTTGTAGAACATTATATGGAAAGTAATGATATATATCACGATTCTGTCGATATGTATAATAAAATCATGAAAACATTATTTATAGAAGAAAATAACTATTACTTCTATAAATAGTATATTATATATTATGAAGGAAGAAGTTTTAGAAGCATATATGGATTTATATGAAATATCTAAAAAAGATTTAGATCTCAAAAATGTCAAAGAATGCTATTTTGGTATATTTTCTAACAAAGACGCTTTCGTAGATTATGTATTAGAAGAAGTTAAATATGTCAAAATTCCCTATTGGGTTAGTATTGACTATGATAAAACGTGGGCAAAAATAATGGAAGATTACCATTACCATGAAAAAACTAATTGCTACTTCTGGGCATTTAATAGGATAATATAAAAAATAATTGAATATACTTTTTTTTGTAATATATTGTAAGATGGCAGTATCTTGTCTTTATATTATTCCATTTATTGATAGAAAAGGTATATTTTATAAATTTGGATATAGTATAAACTTCAATGAAAGATTTTATAGCTATCAAACCGAAATAATACCACCCCAAACTAAAGGGGTGAAGATTTTTCGTTTAGATCTTACTCAAGAAGAAATATATAAAAAGGAACAATATGTATTAAATGAAATATTAACTGATAATAAAATAAAAGGATTCGGTAAAGAGACTAGAAGTGAAATTGATATATCTAAAATAGAAAATTATCTTAAGATTAAAGTAGAAGATTTTATTCCTATCAAACCTTTAAAAGAACAGATATTCCAATTAAGAGATTATCAAGAAGAAGCAATACAGAGATTTAAAGATAAATTTGACACAGAACAATCCTTTAAAGGTGTATATTGTCTTGCTACTGGTCTTGGTAAATCAATCATTGCTATCTTCATATGTTTATATCATTTAGAAAAGTATCCAGATGACAATATTTTATGGATTACATTTAGAAATGATATCGTTGATACACAAAAAGAAGCGTTTAAAAAGCATCTTGGAGATAAATTTATATTATGTAATCATGGAACGTTTCATCAAAAACGTCTAAACGTGAAAGGTAAAGTAATAGTTGTATTAAGACAGAGTTTATTAAATTTACCTACGAATCTTAATGTACAGGGTATGATTTACGACGAATGTCATGACGCTGCTAATTTAGATAGTAAAAATTTTAAGAAATTAAAAGAATTATTGAAAACACAAAACTTAAGATACAGAATAGGATTCTCTGCTACACCTTTGACTAACAGTGAAAAACAAAATAAAGGCGTAGTTGAATTATATGGCGAACCATTATACAAATATTCATTAGTTGGAGCTTGTGGTAAATGGTTATTAAAACCAATAATAGAATATATTAGTTATGACGAAGATACATACATTGATGAAATCATAGATATAATAAATAAACAAGAACTGATATATAAAAAAGGAATCATTTGGTTACCTTCTATCGATAAAGTTGATTCAACAATCCAACTTCTAAAGATCGAAGGAATACAATTCGTACATAATACAAGTAAAAGTAACTCAATGAGTACTTCAGATTTCGCAAATATTAAAAGAAATTGTATCATGTTAACTTGCGATAAGTACACAACAGGATTCGATGGCATAAATATGGAATTTGGTATTAATTGTCATTCAAATGAATGTGGCAATTTAACAGTACAAAAAATAGGAAGATTCAGTAGAGATAATAAAGAAGGACAACAATATGCTTACTTCTTCCAATTGTGTAGATTCAATGATAGACAATTTGATAAATTAGTAGAAAGTATTTGTAGGAACTTAGATAGTATTGGTATTGATGAAGAAAGTGAGATGATACATACATTGAATAAATCTCCGTACTCAAGATTGCTCGAACATATAATAATTCGCAATAAAGATAGAAGAAGAACTTTAAAAGATTTTGAAGAACTTAGAGCTAAAGTTGAAGCTAGACATTTTCATGGTAAGTCTCTAACGAGGTATATACAATATCAGAATAAAAGAATTATAGAAGCTAATCCTAATCTAAGTATTATTGATTTAATTCATCAAGAGAAGCTAAAGGTCACAAAAGACGATTGTGAATACTTCAGTAAGCTTGTAGGTATTCAGATGAAAGAGAGTAATAATTATATTAAAATGTGTTTAGAGGAAAAGATATTTAATAAGGTTAAATATCACTTTTATAAGTCTAGTAAGATTAAAGATGCTTGTATAACTATTAATATAAATGATATACATGATTATAAGAAGAATCATAGGAAAGATATAAAATTACCACCATATTATTTGATAAATGGTAATGGATTCTATAATGATGAAAACCGAGACTTTAACCTTTCTTTGGAATTAGATTCTATATATGATGATACAGATTTTTAAAATATTATCTTATTTTTTTAAAATAAATAATTGAATATATAGATTCCTTAATATATATAATGAACTCTACGATTGATTCGATTAGAAACATTCTTCGTCTTGAGGGTATTACTGGTATAGATAGTATTAATCACTGTATTGCGTTTATTACCTTGAGATATATGGATACAGATATGTGTGACAAATTAAATATACCACAAAAGTTTGCCTTTGATATGTTCAATAAAGATGATGATGGTAAGAAATTAAAACCGTTAGAATTATTTGAAAAATTCTATCATAAGAACAACCCTAGTTTCATGCGATTTTTAACAAATACTTTGAAGTTTAATGGTATGAAATTTAAGATGAAAAGGGAGGATAACCTAGTTCTTATCTTTGATAAACTTACTAAATTACAATTGGAAGAATTAGATAATCAATTTGATATTATTGGTACGATTTATGAATTACATCTTCGTACTGGTACATCAAATGCTATGCGAGATCTTGGTCAATATTTTACTCATCGTCTAGCAATTCAATATATGATAAAATTAGCTAAACCATCTCTTGATGATGTTGTAATCGATCCTACTTGTGGAACTGGGGGGTTTCTTACTATGACAGCAAAATATTTAAATGACAATTACCCAAAAATTGATTGGTCTACACAAAAAGATAAATTTTACGGATTCGATTTAGATAATAATGTTAGAAATATGTGTGCATTGAATTTATTACTTGAAACTGGAAATGAGTATAAGAATATTATTCAAAGAGATACACTTTATAAAGATATCCAATTATCAGATGATGTCGCACCATTAACTGCTGATGTTATTCTTGCTAATGAACCAATGGGTTTAAAGAACTTACAACACGCTAATTGTTGTGAGCGTGT
>Ga0209092_10001251_pt1 | contig 25258 bp, 23 predicted proteins | sample FraStrMetagenome_FD_187446 | JGI IMG/M metagenome (GOLD analysis project Ga0209092, IMG submission 187446) | Marine eukaryotic phytoplankton communities from Arctic Ocean - Fram Strait ARC3M Metagenome (SPAdes) (version 2) | ecosystem: Environmental > Aquatic > Marine > Oceanic | place: Fram... | reverse complement strand
TTAGTGGCGTTAGAATTACATCAAGGATTGTTACAAAGAGGACTTTCTTATTTCACGCCAAAAAAACGATATGACATAATAATTTTTGCCGACCGTGCGGTAAAGGTGACATCTTTACCGCACGCTCTATTTTTGTTCCAAAGGCTCGTAGGAAAAAAAAGACATCAATTTTTTCACCACATATATACAAGCCGGAGAAATAATTCTGTTTCAGTTGACACCTTGCACATTCCATCAAGTAGTCTGTTCACAGTACGTGGGAAGGTAGCCCCATTCTGATGGAATATCTATCCATACTCAGAAATTTAAATGTCCTGTTTTTTATGTGCTGGACGGTATGCTGACTTTTGATCGTTGCATTTGTTGTGCATAAGTAGAGGTACGGTATGGTAGAACACGTGTCGCTTTGGTCAAGAGATTCAGTTTTTTATGTAGGATAGGGCTTAAGAATCGTTATCCGCTAAAGTCAATAATGACCACATAAGCTACGAGCTAATCAGTTGAAGTCAAGAACGTTTTTTTTTTTACTTTTGTAGTACGTTGCCAATATAGTCAATATAATTCTCATATTCATATAGGAATACATATAAATTTGAGAACTTATAGAACTCGGGAATAAAATCACCTATATTTAGATACGGAAGTTGGTTCGATTTGAAATTGGCAGAAGTGTGATCGTACTTTGAATAGTTACTAGAGTTGTGAAACGGGATTTGAGTCAACCAGATGTTATAAAGTCCGTTAATTGACAGAAAAGAATATAGAATAGTGCCCATCACGAGTATAGTCTATAATTCGATCAAGATGGTGAAACAGATGACAAGAGAAAGAGATTTCATTTCCTTGTATAAAAAGATCCCATGGTTTTCAGTAGGAAGAAAAGTCTGGATAGTTGACGGAAACCATGGTCATCTCCATGGTGCTACCGTTCTTGGTGACCCGTTTAAGATTCCTAATGAAGATTACTTAGAAGATAAAGAGAAGAAAAAGGTTCTTCAAGAAATAAAGGCGAAAGGTGATTTCGTGACAACCTTTGATCCCGATGCGATGATTGACGGTGGGATAAGCGTCGTATTTGTTCAATGGATTGAATGTGGCAGAAAAGATATCGTTGAGTGTGAAAGACTCAGTGGTCCCATCTTCGTTGAGAACGACATGGGAAGAACTACACGTAGGGGTAAAATAATGCCCCGGAGTTCCAAGAAAGCAAGTAATAAGAGAAAGAGGAAAGAAGAAAATCACTATGAGCATGTCTCTCCAAAATCAGGCTACCAAGTCAATAATAACGATGACTTGGAAAGTTCCGTAACAATGTCTGATTCCGACTCTTGTTCTTACGTAACTGCGCCTCAAAATTTGCATGAGCAAACAGACGGATTTTATATCAAAAAGGTACTGGTAACTTTAATAACAAGTACAGATGATGAAAACGAAACATCAAGTGGGTCATCAAAAGACTCGTTCGAAGTATTTAAAACGGAGGATACCAATGATGGAATCTTTGTCGTTAGAAAAATGAAACCTGACTCCCCTAAAAAGACCCTACCCAAAATTAAAATTGAAATAAAAAAGGAAACACAGAAAACGAAGGAAAAGGAACAAAAACATAAAGTGAAACATGAATCAGTCATAAGCAGGGTAAGGAAAAAGCTTTCTCTTTATGGTGTGAAAAAAATTGCGTTGGCGAGACTTGAGAGAAGACATCGTCGACTATCCACTCCAAAATCAAACAGACAGAATAGAGCAATTGAATCATCTATATTATCACGAAAAAGTCAATTCAACGCATCCATAAAACCTCATGAGGTCTTGATGTTAGCAAAACATCCTAATTTTGACTTTGGCGATAGTGATATGTCTGATTGATCAATATTGATTCAAGATAGCCTTCCCCATTTCTTGCACTTTCATCAATATTAAATTCACATGTGAAATATTCTCAATTCCTTGTTTTTGTTAAAAGTAGAAAAATTATTACGTTTTAATACCCTGTAATGTATTCTATTTCATAAATCATAATTTAATTATCTCTTCTTCATCTTTAGTGATGCTCTTGAACAAGCTCTTTTAGTTGAAAATGATCTGCCTTAGAGTGTTAACTTATGTTGGCTTGGGTTGAACCCAGTTATTTGGAATCGATACATCGCTAATGATTTCTCTGTGACATGACCAAACCATTTTGACTGCTTCAGGCGTTCCAATTCCTGCACCACGAACATCACCAGCAGGCCCAAACCAATGATTTTGAGGCGCCCCTGTAGTTCTGGCACGCCTTCCGACATATGTTGTTCCGTTTATTGTCCTTCCCAAAACTTGTTGCTGAAACTCAATATCATTGGACACAACTGCTGCGGTCAAATGATGTGACATTCTAAATAAATAGAAGTGTAAAACTGTTATTTTGATAACTTTAAAGAATGTGGTAAAGATAACTTTTATGTCTTACCTCTCGCATGCATCAAGAACCATATCAAGACTATCATCATCATATTCGGTTATTACTTGAAACGGAGCAAAAACTTCTTTTACACATGCATTGAAATGGTCTATTTTCATCATTTCTTCTAACGGTACAAACACAGCTGTAGGCTCGACAGCACCATAAATTTCAGGAATTTCATGATTTTCAAGCTCTTTTCCACCACAAACTAGATATGATCCTGGAATGGAAAGCAAGCGTGACGTATGATCCAAGATGTCTTGGGTTGTATGTGTAAGGACAGGACCCACGGTTAAGTCCTTTAAAGATCGTTTGGATGCATTTTTTTTGATTTTTTTCACCAAATTAGAGGTGTTCCAATTTTTATGCATAAATAAAATGGATTGAGCAGAACACTTTTGTCCAGAGCTGGCATATGCGTCTTGATCACACTGCCATGACACATAGTCTACATCTGCAACGTCAGGGCCTAATATTTTCCAATCAAATGCAGCATCCTCAATTTTGACTTTCCCATTCGTTTGTTTGGAAAGCATTTCAGCAACATGTGTAGATCCAGTAAATTGGGTTAGACGAATATTTGATTTTGCGATGAGATCACTTGCAACTTGGCCCTGACAATTCAAAAAGTCAACGTCCTTCAAAGGCAAGCCAGAGTGGTGCAGTAGGCGAAGAAATTGTTCCATAACTATAGATACCTGAACATGTTTTTTGAAAAATGAGCAAAGATAATTATCGACATTGAATAAATTAATACCATACTTTGAAATACTAGATTACCTTTTCTGCTGGCTTTAGAACCGGTTTATTGCCCATGTATAATGCACCCATCAATTGAAGCACAGGTATTTCCAACGGAAAATTAAAAGGAGCGATAATTGCAACTGGTCCATATGGCCAACGATACCCATTTGATTGTTGTCCAACATGATCTCCAGGTACACTAAAACCGCGGGATAGAAAGCGAACATTATCTCCACCAAAATTGTTCAAAAAAGCAGCTGTCACTGTAACCTGGCGAATATTCAAAAAAAAATGTTTAGTCAATTTATTCATTTGAAGAGTATGAACTACTTTTGTTTTTACGCACTTCACCCTTTGCTTGCGAATATGATTTAGGAACACACTTCATGATAGATCTTGTGAAAAAATCTGATATTTCTGGCTCTAACAATGCTTGACCAGCCTATTCCAAAAAAATATTGGAAATTAAGGAAACGGAATAGAATGTAATTATGGCTCGGCACTTTACGTCTGATTCATTTACCTTCCGTGAAATATCACCGAGTTCGAGATATCTGTCAACGTTTTTCAACGGGTTATGTAACCCGCCTTTCGGGACTTTCGCCAGACTATCTACAAAGGGTTTAAGTTCATCTACCTGAGTGTCCTGAATGGAAAATAGAGCATGTGATGATTTAGAAATTGGATTTGGTATATTCATAATTTTGGATCCAGATGAGATCCACTTTCCATTCACTAAGTTAGGAACATGATACGGCGTTTGTGAATCACCCATAATAGTAGGATCAGTGATAGATGCCCATTCTGAGATGGAAGAGTGGTAAAATCGAGCTCGCTTGAAAGAAAGAAACGATTTTTTTGAAACATTTCGCAATGCTCTGTTTGTGAACATGGAGAGATTTTGATGCGGTTTTGATTTTCTTTATTCAAGATCGGAGTAGTGATTTTTCAAAAATGTCTCAATTTTATGAGAATGATGTCAATCTTGAAAAAAGAATTCTGACAGCAGATCCGGTACCGTTTGGTGCTAGTGGAGGCAATAACAAAAATACTTAAGGTTTTCTCTTTTAGATAGTGATATTGCTAATCTCATAGTTTCCTAATTCTTTGTTATTGCTGTCGTATCATCTGTCTAAGTAGTTCTTATTGCTCTGATGAATATTTTTTCCATTTTGAATATATTTTTCAATTTATTGATATTTTCATCAAACTAAATTGTGATCACATTTTAAATTACTTAGTTGGAATGAAGAACGGTCCCCAATAGTGATATGCATTGGGGAAAAGATCAGTTCAATAGCTCTGAAGCATCGATATTATTACGACCTTTAACCGATAGACTCAAAATATTTCCACAATTGAAAATGATCAACTTCATGGGTTTCAAACTAGGGGGAAAGCGTGAGTTTGTGTTGTCTATTAGGAAGACTGGAGGGGTAGGAAGGGATCTCTTCTCATGCGTACAAAGTTTTGGAAAAATTCTCCATATAACTACAGTCAATGAAATCGGGCGAAATGGAGCACTGAGAATAAGAGTTTATCATATTTAGTCTTGTACCAAATATGAATTAAGAATTGTGAAAATACAAGACCTACAAGAAATATCGAATAAATATTTGATATTTAGATTGATAAACGTTCTAGTTTTATGAGAAAAAAAAATAACTCATAATTTTTAACGCCGGCTGAAATATTGAATTATAATAAGAATTAGTGTCATGAGTTAAACTTTATGCCTTGGTGGAACAACTCATTGGAGAATATGGAAATCTAACCTCCTACAGCGACTACACATGTGACCAAGGCAATTATATTCAAGAAGTAGCGAAATGAAAATTAGGTTTTATCTTCATTTTGATATAACTTTGTTGAGGACTGCGAAGAAAATTGGAGGAACTCTGTTTGGAATTTAAGTGTTATTTCATGAATCATGCAGAAACGGAGAAGAGGAAGAAGGATCCTGCCAATCGTTATGTAATGAAAGGACGTCGCGTGAGATGACGGTAAGAAACTGCTTATTGAATATGGAAAGATCTGGGAGTACATATTAAGGAAACCTGATGACGTCTGGAAAAGATATGGAAAGGATATATGTATACGACGAAATGAATGTTTTTCACTATGGCACATGTATTGGAAAACGGTAGACAATTTGAAAACTTTATGTTCAACATTGGCGCTAATTCATTTTAGAAGAGGGACTAGTATTTATGTGAGAACTGTATGGGCTTATATGAAATCCAAGTTCGTTTGTATAACTTATTAAGAAATAAAATAACACACAATTATTATATCAAATAGAAGTGCACGTCTACAGATATAATTCAACTCTAGATTATTTTAAGTGTTACCTATTTGTATTAGATTAACAGTCTTGAAGTATCTATATTAAGCCAACAAACTAATTCTTATTCTATTCAAGAAGATCGATCGACAGTCAACCGACATTAAGGACAACCGAGCCACTCTTGTCCAAACAAACAATATGACACATTTTGCTGATGAAGTTACATCATACCTGATTCACCTGAAAAGGAATACAATGTTGTTAGTAGAGAAGAAGGTATTAAGACACACGTTCAGGAAGCACAACTGCTCCATCATGTGTTGAAGGCTATCAAGATCCCAGATATTGTATCGGAGATCCTGAATGATAACACAATCAACTCTATTGCTCTACTTTCTGTTCTTATAGATGAAGATATTGAAGATCTAAGGTCTATGTTAAGCGGAAAGATCCTGTTGGGTCATGTAAAGTCCATCAAGTGTTTCACTGAATGGTGCGGAACCCAAGATCTGATTCATTACGATTGGATTAACGACTTCTTTGCTGAAGTATGGGATGATTTCCTGTATGAAAAGGGGCGTAAAAGCAAAGAGAAGAACGTATCAAAAGTGAAGCATGATGTGGAAGAAGAGATTTTACTAACACTTACGCATCAGATATCGGTATGGCCAAGATCAAGTTTGATATCCATTCTTATCCAACATTTACTGGCAAGCCTTCAGACTGGAAACCTTTCTGGCGTAAATTTGAAGCTCTTGCTTCTATCCATGGCTGCATTTCTATTATGAAAGCTACCCACCAAGTTCCTTCTGTATCTACCAACTTTTTTTCTGCTGAGCAAAACTGCAAGACGTAAACATACTAGCATATCTCCAAAAAACATACTAATCCCTACGTGTGTTACGTACGGAAGCTCTTTTTCTCCCATGAGATCCCTCGTCGTTTTTGGGCGAGGAGGACCGCGAGGTCCTCCATCCCGACCACGATACCTGTCACAAGCTCCACCTACACTTAACTATAGTGTCAAGTCAATCCTACAAGGCAACCCGTTTGAAATCCTTGCTTCCATTCCTGAGAAATCCTCATCTGAAATTCAAACTAATTGTACCTCTATGACTCAAATTGATCCTGTCCAGGAGTCAGTCGTGCATCACTCTGAGATTCCAGATTCCAAGTTGAAGGAATCTCCTTCTAAGTACAATTTCGATCAAGATTTAAACGCGCCAGATCTGAAAAATTTCACACCTCCTAAAGGTAGTAATGATTATACACTAGTAGTACGTGGTCGATCCAAAACTCAGTATTTTCATAAAAAAATTAAACAATCGGCAACTATTACAAAAAAACTTAAGGAATCTTTCCTGAAATCTCAGTTATCTCAAAAAAAAAATCAAATGGACGAACCAGCCTTATCCTCACCATTTGATCACAATGATCTTAGCCAGTCTTTGCGACCACCTCCTAATGATGATCTGATGGAAATTGATGCAGAAAACCTGGAAACTGATCCTTTGACCCAATATGAAACTGACACCCCAATGGAAGAAACTGATTTAGGAGAAATTCCTGCTGACGAATTTGAACTCAACCAGGATGAAGTGAATGCGTTAACAAACTGCGACTTGGCCTCCCCTTGCCCCAAACGATCGTCACTCCAAGCCTCCCTACATGTCAATACGGTACAACCCGACATAAAACGATTTTTTTCTTCGACTAAAAGTACGAATATTCCATCAGTTCCACAAGTATCAGTGGATAAAGCTACAAATGTCGGAACGTTTGTGAGTGCTACTTCCTCTATTGTCATTACGCCAACTAAAAAAGACCTCAAGTCTCCTCCAGTAATTACGGACAAAGTGATCGAGAATACTCGTCGAGTTCCAATTAGAACCAATTCCAAACAAGAGATAACTTGCCGCTTCAAAATTAGAATTGAAGGAGGAACATGCAATTTGCCTTTATTGGTTAAACAAGTTGTGAAACTTTATCGTGGAGTTGACCCTTCTTTATCAATTCTCCCAATTCAAGACACTAATGATGATTCCTTCATTATTGACAATGAAGATGCCATTCCTGAAACTGAAGAAGAATTGAAGCAATGGGTAACATATGTAATCCCCCAGTATGAGCGAGTACATTTTACTATGCGTTTCTCCATAATGAAATCTATACATTCGATCTCAGGTCCAATTTTTGCTTGGATGAAACTTAATCGTAGTTATGTTAAAATGGATACCATTCGGAGCGATAAAATCCTTACTCTCGGCTTCTTTGAAGGATTCCATCCTGATTTCCAGTCTCGTGACAAATTCAAGCAATACTGTATGGATCATATAACTTCTAAGACTAAAGATCTCTTACCATTTACATCAAAAGATTTCTCTATCTATCCTAGGTCAGTCTATGTTGGTAGCACTATGGAAAAAGTCACAACTCGAGCATTAGTTATTGAAGTTAGTGCAGATCATTCCAGTTCGGTTTTATCTTCCTTATCGACATCATTTTCTGGAATGTACTCAGGTGTAACATTTGTCCCTTTTACTAAAATGGATGATGATTACCAAGTGGTTTTAAAAATGGCTATGCTGAAACAAAATCGCTTTCTTCATACCCTAAAACGGAAACAGATCAAGGGCCTTGTCAATCCACATGCACTTATTAAAAAAAAAGATGGTCAAGAATTAACATTATGCCAATGGCTACAATCGGCACGAAATGAATCAGATCAGGATTCTCAAATCATCCAATCAGTGGAAGCGACCCGATACAGTACTAGCAGTATTCTATATTTTGAGGAACATACGGAAAACGTATTAGCTTTTTGTAAGAATCTCAAATCCAATATGGAAGAACACTTTCCCACTTCATCTATATCTACGGTGTTTACAGATACATACTCTCCAATGCCAACAACTATTTCTCGTATGATCACTGATGAAGAAACAACTTGGGCCTCAATAATCAAGCGTAAATATCTACCGAATCCACAAGATGACCTTTTAGATCCTACCCAACCTCATACATCTCCTCCTTGTCCAAACAGCGTAAGTCGGTTTATTATGGGTCCACAAAAACTCCAAGTCAACTTCGTGAAGATACTCATGTCAATATTGGAACGAATCCGGAAATAAGTTCGATGGGTTCTCTCACCTCTGAACTCTCTCTAAAGTACCAAGACCTAGAAAAACAAGTCCAATCCCTCATCAAGTCTCAAGAACAAAACCAACTTGATACCAAAACGTATGTTGATAATTCCATTGCAATCATGGAGGAAAACCTCAATACCCAAATCCAGCAAAATTCTGATAAAATTCAACACCAAATCACTGCATTGGAAACAAGTAGCGCCAATCAATTAACTATCCTGACTCAGACTCCCAATGCTGTTGCAGGAAATGTAAACCTTCTCCTGTCCAGTTTTAATCTAAGTGGGTCTCCTACGAGCCCATCCAAAAGTACCACTACCCCTGCAGTGTTGTTAACAGAGGGTAGTGGGAAATATTAAAATGCCCATTAACTCAACCAGCCAGATTCAACGTTCATATAAACAACTATCTTCTTCTATTCACATCTTATCACAAACTCCATCTACATCTGATCCTTCAGTAGCCCTAGCGGTATCACAACTTCCTCAAAATTATGGTATCCCTAGACCTCCTCAACAATCACTTCCAGAAAAACAAATTGGACTGCAAATGAAACAGACACTTTTGAAACCATTTCCTAAACCGTCTGTTTTGATTTACAATCCATATGAAAAGCCTTCAAACAAGACCAAACACCAATCCCCAGAACCTTCCTTGCCCTCTCTTCAACCTAAGCTAGTCAAACTCAACGTGACTGATCATGTTTGGATAGGCCATCGCATGCGAAAACCAACATCATCCAGTGCTCGTTTATGGATCCAAAATGTTCATGGTCTAAATATTAGTCATAACTTTAATCCATATTTAGAACACTTTGAGTTTATCAAAAGATATAATATTCAATTCTTAGCATTAACTGAAACGCATCTGAATCATCAAAACACTTATGTAAAGGAGAATGTTGAGGCTTCGCATCATATAATCTATCCGGAAGGACATGTTCTTTTAACCAATACCCCAATTGATGACTATGAAGATACTCGAAGAAGTGGTGGGGTACTAACGTCTACTCAAGGAAGACTATCCTACCGTTATGCAGGAGGCGGCAGTGATCCTGGTGGTAGATTCGCGTGGATGGATTTTTATGGGAAACAAGTATTCCTTCGAATATATACAGTTTACAGAGTTTGTAATTGTAGTGATTCATTAGCTGGGGATGGACAGGCGTGGACGTTGCAAAGGGAATGGCTACAGAGTAAAGGTGTACAGGAAAATCCTCGGAAGCAAGTCTTGAATGATCTTTCATTAGCAATACAACAAGATCTAAAGAAAAATAGAGAAATTTTGGTGGTAGGCGATTTTCATGAAAATGTTCTAGGCCTTAAGGTAATTTATCAAAACTATGCATGAGTTGGGTTTAATGAATGTCCTATCTTCCCGAATATCAATACCAAAAGATACAAGATCATATTGTCGCGGCTCGAATGTTATTGATGGAGTTTGGGCTACATCGTATATCAATGACAAAATAATATCCTGCGGTCTTGCACCTTTCGACTACCTTTACTCCTCTGATCACAGAGGAATATTCATTGATATTGACATTCTAGATATCTTAGATGCACGTGAAATAAATTTACAACCAATTCCATATCGACGTTTGAAATGCACAATCCCCAAACGGGTACGATCATATGGAGAAGAAGTACTGAAGAAATGGGATAATCATAAAATCAAAGAAAAAATTGACAAACTTGAAGACATGAGCACACTCTTAGATGATCCGATCTTGCTCCAATCATTTACAAAATACATCAACCAGTATGATGAGGAAATTGGTGGAATTTTGTCATCTGCCGAGCGTAATTGTTGTAAAGTTGGACGACATTGTTCACTTCTGTTCACACCAAAACTTCATAAACTACTTCGAAATAAACGCCAACTCCAACAGCAAATCAGTAAAAAGAAAAAAAATTCACTTTATTCTGAGGCTCCCTTACCATTGAGTGAAATCACATCCCTACAAAATACGCTCAAAAATCTCAATTCTGATCTGCGTGCATATAGCAGAACCCAACGAGAAAAAAGAGATGAATTTTTGGAAGAGAGAGCTGAAGATTTACGAAAAAAGAGAGATCTACCAAAATCAAAACTTCCCTCTGTGGTAAAAAACCTGAAACATATTGAGAAACAAATATCCGATGCCAAAATTATAAGATATACCCTCAAAACAAATGCGAAAACAAGAACTGACTTTGTTATGATACCGGCATTATCGCAATATACAGAAGAGCAACGATCTACTCCGTTTTTTGATTTTCTCCATATTGACAATATATGGCCAGGCTCCAGAAAGCAAATGGAAAGGATATCACGGAATGGCACGATGTGGAGGACCCTGCTCTAGTTGAAAGTCTAATATTGGAGGCACTTCAAAAACACTTTGCTCAAGCAAGTGAAACACTAGTTACTACTGATAAATGGAGATCCTATCTTAGTTCCAAAAAGGGACAAGAAGCAGATCTGTTGAACGGCACAGTTAAATGGGATGACGATGTTCCTGGTGATTTTCAAGCACTTCTTTCTACATTCGTAACTCCATCGGAAAATCAGAACACGATTAAGTTTTCCCTCTCATTTGATGCTTTTTACAAATTTATCCAATGTTCGAAAGAGAAAACCTCAACATCTCCATCCTCCAGACACTACGGACATTATAAAGCTCTCCTTGACTCGGCACCTGATGCATTACATGATATATTCCGATTAATGAAACTTTCAGTCTCAACAGGTGTTTTTTTACATAGATACAAGAAGACACTTACTACTTTGATATGTAAAGAATCTGGGACCCCATATTTACACCGCTTCCGTCCTATTCACATCATTGAAGCTGAATTGCAATTCATATCCAAATCCATATGGGCTAAGAAGATGATAAATTCAGCTGAGTCCAAAAAACAAATAACTGATGCCCAATATGGAGGTCGTCATCGCCGTCAAGCTCAGAGTTCTGTCCTGAATACGGTGTTATATTATGATATTCACAGACAGCTTCGAAAAAATTATACTAGTAATGACGACGATATGAAAGCCAACTTTGACCGTGAAATCCCACATTATGTTGCCGCTGAAACTCGATCAATTGGGATGCCGTTTGAATCAGGGCAATATCTAATACAGGCTACTTCATCTCAGGAATATTTCATTAGGACTCCCAATGGTTCCTCTGCCAAGAGTTATTCTTTTACTAAACAGCGTCCTATCTGGGGGCTTGGCCAGGGTGTAGGATGGGCAGGAGCATGTTGGTAAATTACCGCCTCAACCATTTCCAAGTGTATGAATAAGAACTGTGTAGGCATATACCTTTGTTGCCCGGAAGGGAGGTTTGAACTTACAAAACTGATGGATTTCTTCATTGATGACACAAAAAAGATATGCAATCAAATTCGGGATGGGATGAGTTTACGAGATCAAACAGAGTTTAATATGCAAAGGCATACCTATTATATAGCGCCAACTGGTGGCTCCCTGGCCCTGGATAAGTGCACCTGGTACCAAATTCAATTCTCATTTGATTCGAATGGCGATCCATATATTCTGAATAAGACCCAACTCCCAGGGGAAATTGAAGTGTTGAAAAATTTCAACGGTGAAAAGGTGCAAATTAAAAGACTGGAGTTTGACCAAGCACATAGGACATTGGGTTACTTTGTAGCACCAGATGGTAATACGCAAGCACATTATGACTTTACCTCTGAATTGGTTCATGCTTGGAAATCAAGAGTGACGTCATCCCGTTTAAATGATTCTCAACGTCTCCAATCTTACGAATCTGTCCTCAAAAGACAATTATTGTATAGGTTTTCGGCAACGTCTTTTACTTATCAACAATGTGATGACCTTATGAAACAGATTTCTCCAATATTACTACATGCGGCTCAAGTTCAAGAACATTTTCCCCGATCAATAATGGAGGCTGGAGAAGCCTATGCCGGATTTGAATTTGCACATCTTTACGATCTGCATGGGCAAGAGAAGCTCCAATTTTTCTTTATGCATATTCGGAATGAAGACACAACTGGCAAATTGCTCAATATTTCATTGAAATATACTCAACTCCAACTTGGAATAGCAAAACCATTCTTTTTGACGGAATTTGACGAATACTCTTACCTATGTCAATCCACTTGGGTAACCCACCTATGGGAGTATGTTTCTTCTCGAGGATTGAAAATTGATATAACTGACCCAGGTGTTGTTGAAACCCAGCGAGCAAAGGATGTCTTTATTATGGACGTTCTACACAATAGTCCCAACTTTACTAAATCGGATTGTATTATAGCCAATAAAGCCCGATTAGCTCTGAAAATGCTTCACTTGTCCGATATAGTTGATGGCTCCGGTCGGAGATTGCTCCCAGATGTGAGGAATGGCGTCATACATAGGCGATCCAAATTAAATTGGACTCATCAGATATTTTTACCTAAATGGACACCAATTTGGCAGAAAGCATGTGTATGTCTCAGCTAATTCCCTTGGACTCCAATTTTCCAACATTAATCAAGAATGGGTATGGATGACTGATGCATCACACCAGTATATAACAAATGGGACTGTTACGTATGCAAAAAGAAACCTTAAATCCTTTTATGTTTATGTTCGAATTAACATTGATGTACCTCGAAATATTAAATGTGATACACGCGTTGACCTTTCCTTCCATAAAGGTCGTCCTAAGCCAATCTTCTTCTATGATAAACATTCTTCTTCGCAACAACAAATTCAAAATAATGTGATTGATAAAAATGATGATCAAATATGGAAAACGATTTTCGGCGATTGGACCATTGTGAATCCTGAGATTGAACAAGAAATAGTTACTGGAATACAACAAGGGGACATTATCTTGGGATTAGACGGATCTGTTACTAGGGGTCGAGGTGCTTATTCGTTTGGTGTTTTCACTAAGGAAGCGGAACCTATTTATCTTCATCATGGCCCGGTCCATGGGGACTCGGAGCAGCAAAATTCTACCAGGTCAGAAATGCACGGAGTCCTTGGAGTCATCAAATTCATTCAATATATTGGACATAAATATGGCCTTGACAAGGATTACCCTGTCATCAAAATAGTCGGGGACAATACTGAATCATTACGTATAGGAAGAGAAGGCCCGTCGAAGTCGTTGAGTAATGTTTTTGCTTCGGATATGGATGTGGCGTTTGAAATATGGAATGCAGTTTGTAATAGTTGTTTCGAATTTGAGTTCGAGCATGTCAAATCCCATCAAGATGATGAAGAGGATTATGATCTCCTATCTAAGGAGGCCCAAATCAATGTTCAATGTGATGAATATGTAACAACATTTTTTACTGATCCTAGTACAAATTGTGTTTGTTGGCGTGAACAAATACCTCATTACCCTTCCCAGAAAATATCCCTTCGCAATCAATTTACTCGGATTACAACATCTTTTCGGTCCAACATACACAGGAGGTATAAGGTAGGACATGAGGCTGAGGTGCAATGTTCCCGTACTTGGAAAATCCCAGTACGGTCTTTACATAAAATAGACTGGGAAAATCTTCGAAAAGAATATCCCTCACGTGGAAAGTACAACAGATTCAGAATAACCAAAGCCATCCATCGTCAATGGCCTCTAATGGCACGTGAAAAGAGTTGGCAGAGGTCTATGTCTTCATTGTGTCCATTATGCAAACAACATGATGAAACGTTATCACATGTATATCAATGTACAAATGAGATTGTCAAATATAACCGAAATCAACTCATTTCAAAAATGAAGCAATCTCTTAAAAACATCAAAACTTCTCCTTTAATTATCAATCATATTATTCGAATGATGTATCAATTCTGCGGCGGTCATAAAGTTACCAAAATAAAACCCTCCATTGAAAATGATGCCTCTACCTCCATAATGTTACACCTCTCGTTGGCTATTGACACCCAAATTGATACCTTAGGTATCCAAAATATGCTTTTAGGAATCGTCACCCCATTATTTTCAGAGGCCCAGCGTATATATTATCAACAAAATTCGTTTGGAAAAAATTACAATGCAGACCGTTGGGGGAAATGGTTTGTCAGATTAATGATGGATTTTAGTCAGTCACTAAGGAAATATAGATGTGACCTTGTGCATTCTCGTCAGGAAGGGACTATGGAACATAGACTTCGAGACCTTGCGGTCTCGTGGCTTGTTCAACTTAAGAATACTCCTACTTTGTTACCGATTGAATCTAGGTTCCTTACTAATAGAAGCCCAAGACATTTTAAAACAGGGGCTCTCCGTTCCTTGAATGCATGGATTCGCAGAGTAGATGTTGAATTAAAACGTAAACGTGAATCTTCACATGCTGGAGATATAAGACAATGGATCAAAAATTACGCCAAGCCAAGGTCTACTTCAGAATATGAAAAATGCAAAAATTTAAGTGATAGCATCTCGCAAATATCAACAGACGATGAGTCAACGAGTAGCGAACTGACCAATATTTCGAATATCTCAAACAGTGTAGTAGCACTACGGGATCTCCATCTTGATGAGGATACTCTGCCTACATTCCTTTATTCTAAAAATACTACACCAACATCGTACATTCTAAACATCCCACCATTCCCAGATGAAATTGTGTTTGCACCAGATATTACACTTCAAAATGTTATAACCCCACCTTTAGATGACAGATATGCAAATGTGAGATTCCATAGGCTATTACCAAAAATTTTATATGATTCAGATGATATGCAAAGCGTACCTTCAATTTGTGGTACCAAGGTAGAATAAATTTTTTTCTTTTCCATTATTACACCCCAATCGTGCCCAAATAGGGGCATCATGTACTATTCTTTCCCTACCATGTATATCGTGTAGTCTACATGTAAAATAAAATTTCTTTTATTATTATTCTGTATCTACCAAGGAAGGCAAACGTTACGCAACAAAGAACGCTTTCCTGCAATCTATTTTGGAGTTTTTTTCTTGCTGCTGGCACAGCACTATCGAGAGTTACTCGTTATCCAAAGTCGCAAGTTGGAAGAAAAGCATGGGTAAAACTATGTGAGTGGTTCCATGGGCAAGGTTTGCAAGAAGCAATTGCCAAGAAGGCACTTGAGGTGTTGACAACACATAAACTTACCGTGAATTCTCGTGGAGGCGCTGAAGTATATATGGAGAAGTTTGAGCAAGCCCTTCAAGAACTTGAAGAGATTGGTCGCCCATAAGATATGAGTACAGTGAAGTTATTCTTTCTAAACAACATCACATTTCCTAACAAGGATTATTATGATGCCCTTCTTATTGAAGCAAGGAAGAAGTCTATTTTGGTGGAAGCAAAAAGAGACTTCAAGACCAAAAGGTTAACAAAGTTAATAAGAAACCAAATGGATCTCAGTCAAATAGACCCAACGACTAGCACAGATCAAATAATGCACGTACCGTTAACAACTATCGTCCTTCTGATAATCCCAACTGGATTACGCCTGAAAAATGGAAGAAAACGATTCTCGGTGAGCGTAAAGCTCACATTGATAAAATGAGAGCAAGGACAATAATGGACAAGACAATCAAAGAAACAATCAAGGTAGTCTTCCACGTCAATACTCTTTGTCTGCAAATACCATGACTGCGAAAGAAAAGGAAATGTATGAGTTAGCAAATGCAAACGAAATTCAACAAGATCAATCACGTTCACTTACTCAACATCAACAACAGTTCGTGAACCTATTACGATCGATCAATGTTACGAGAGTTGTATTTCATCAAGAAAACGACTCAGAAGTTAGTGTTAACATGAACAATGATGACATAACAGGTGATGAAGATTACGTATCTTGTTCACCAGGAAGTATGGATATATGCAGTTGCCTGCCTACTCAAGAGTATAGTGTTGGTAATCCCAATACCATTGCAAGCGCTAATACTACATATGTAGCAAAATGCAGCTATTGTTGATGCTGAGAATGATGTTGCTATCAACAATGTCGACGATACTAACGTTTCACGCACGGGTCGCGATTTATTGAACGATTTAAATGCGTGTGTGGGCATTGACAGTGAGGGGAACGATGATTCCATGCGTGAATCGTCATTATGTACCCAAGAACAAGTTGTTAAAAGTGATTCAAGTGTTAGCGGCAGCATCTTTAGCCTTGGAACGATAGCAACATTCAATGGCTATACTTACCTGGATCCTGTCCAAAATCAACGTTTTGTTGTTGAATTCCTATTGCGAGCAAATGGTGTTATCATGACATCATTTGGTGAAACATATGAAACTTGTTCATATGCATCTTGCACCTATAGTATTGAAGAAGAAGTGACAAGCATTTGGACAGAAGGAACAGAATTAAGGAACAATCACGAACCAAGACGGGATTACTTACCTAATGAAGCCGTCAAGATTGTGGATCTACCGATCCACGACCCTAATTCTTATGATTTGATCTCAGAATATTGGTCAGAGAGCGCAGCCTCCTACAACATGGTAGAAGATGCGTATACTATTTTGCTAGACACACTCAAGCAAAAAATCAAAGATGTGATTATGTTAGCGAAACAAGCTCAGCGTGAAGCAAGGAGAGAGTATTTTGAACCCTTGATCAAACTCTCACCTAATGGGACATTTAAGTTTACTTACCTGCCCGGCCCTGTACCACCAAGTGAGATCTATTATGACAATGAACTCATCCAAGGACATGCCGCCGATGACCATAGCATTTATCTAATGCAAACGCGTTTACTCAACAAGAATGCCTGTCAAACCAAAGATGGGTCAAGTCAACGTGGTGGAGTGCTTGTGGATGGAGGATGTGATACCTCCCTCGTAGGTGATGGTTTTGTGTTAGAATCAACGACGAGTAGGAAAGTTAGCGTTCAAGGTTTAAACAATGACATGCAGTTGGAAGAACTACCAATTGCTACAGCAATCACAGCGGTGGACTTACCTTCTGGTACCATCATCATAGATCTTAGTAATGAAGCAATCTATGTTCAGGGTAACACAACATCATTGTTGAGTACCTATCAAGCCCAAAGTTTTGGATTCGATGTGAATGACACGGCTCGAGTTCACGCGGGGGAAGCAAAATTTGTTAGCAGATGGATTCGAAATTCCACTTTAAGTTTAAAACGTCCTTCTAGTATTTCCTGTACGTGAATCTACGTCAAATGAACTTAGACTGTATAAGAGTTGCACTTACCTCAGATGATATGTTGCATGCGAATAGCCAGGATGGTGCTATGTGTAACAAAGCACCAGTCGATACGTATGATCCAAACGATGGTGATAATACGTTTAACAGTTCCCATCCAATTAGAGCTAATCCGACCCGTTCCCACGTACAACAAGCTAATTTAATCGAATTACAGGCTAAATTAGCCTGGATTCATATGGAAGTGCCTGAAAGAACATTGAAAGTTACGACAAGACTGGCTAAAAATTATTTTCGCTTACCGTTACGTAGACACTTTAAAACAAGGTTCCCGGCCCTCAACAGAAACCGACTTCGTGAAGTGTATGCAACTGATACCTTCTTTTCGTCCGTTCCGGGAATAAGCAGTGGTTCCACATGCATGCAACTATTTGTTGGCAAGACTAGTATGTTTACTATGGGATATGACATGAATACTGGCGAATCTGGGGGGCCCGTTGCACTTGAGGAATTTATTGCTGATATTGGTGCCTCTTATCATATCATGTCAGATAATTCCACGATGCAAACTGATACTGTATGGAGAAATATACTAAGGAAATACAACATTAGTTTTAGTACCACCGAGCCCCATGACTCACATCAAAATTACTGTGAAAGAAGAATTCAAGATGTTAAGCAAGGCGCAAACAGAATTTTGGATCATACAGGTGCATCATCTACATTATGGGTGTATGCAATTAAGTATTTATGGATGTTCTGAATTCTACGTCATCAGCAACATTACCTGGTCAGAAAACGCCTTTTGAAATAGCCTTTGGGATCACACCAGATATATCGGCTTTAGTTCAGTACACTTTCTACGAACCGATATATTACCATTCTACAGAAGCAAGTTTTCCGAATACCAATGAGCAACCTGGGAGATGGTTAGGAGTAGCAAGGAATGTAGGAGATGCACTTACGTACTACGTGTTAACTCACAATAACACTGTGATTGCGAGAAGTGTACTTCGTTGAGCGTTGGATATTCTAAATCCAAATTTAAGAGCCTTACCTTCCAATATTATGGGGGATGACGTAGATAATGGAAATCGAATAGATAGTGGAAATCCAGTCGTGCATGTTCCACATCCAGAAGAACAACATGTGTATAAGTCACAGAATATACATTTGACGTGGAAAGATGACACCTATGACGTAGATACAGGATGGTAGAAAGTAGGATCCAAGTCAAATAGGAACAAAATTATCCAATCTACGGTGGATATTATTGGAGATAAGCCAGCACCTACAGTAGACCCACAAGAACTAATTGGATTCACATATGTGGATACACATGATGACGTACCTCAGAAGGCTACCGTGACGAATTGGACGGATGAAGGGAAATTTATCATCAAGTTCGTAAATGGTGGTGAAGAATTGAAAGACTACAATGACTTAATAAATAGGTATAACCAACACGAAGAAATGAATTCAGAAATGTATACTTTTTAGAAAATATTAGATCACAAGAAAATTGGAAATTCTTATATGATTAAAATTCTATGGGATAACGGAGAAATTACATGGGAGAAAATGAAATCTATCAAAGAAAGCGATCCTCTAACTCTGGCGAAATACTCGCACGAACATAAGCTCTACAATCTAAATGGCTGGAAATGGACAAAGTGACATAAACAGAATCCAAACAAGTTTATAAGAATGCTAAGAATCTTCAAAGCGAAAGTAAGAAAAGCATTTAAGAAGTATGAATTTGGTGTTAGAATTCCGAGATCCGTGCTAGACGCTTTGAAAATTGACAAAGAGAATAGGAACAATTTATGGTTAGAGGCGATCAATAAGGAATTAGAAGCATTAATGAAGATGGATACCTTTATTATTCGCACGAATACCAGTTTATCCCGACGCATTTAGTTTTCGACGCAAAGTATGATGGAAGAAGAAAGGCAAGGTTAGTTGCAGGCCGTAATCATACAGAAGTAGATACAATAGATACTTACTCTGGAGTAGTATCAATTGAGACAGTTAGAATCCTCTTCCTGATAGCAGATCTCTATTTTCTAGAAGTGATAGCAGCAGACATTAGCAACGCCTACCTGTATGCTAAATCTAAGGAAAAGGTGTATACCAAAATTGATTTTGGTAAACTGTCAGGAAATCTTTTAATCGTCGATAAAGCCCAATATGGACTGAAGAGTTCGGCAGCAAGGTTTCACGATATCTGTGCAAAAAGTACTTACCAAGTTGGGTTTCCAACCAACACTAGCAGACTCTGACCTGTGGTATAAGGATTGTGGCTCACATTATGAATATGTGTCCGTTTATGTGGATGACCTTATAATATCATCAAAGAATCCGATGAAAATAATTGATGAGTTGAAGAAAGTTGGAAATTTCAAACTGAAAGGAGTGGGCGTACCTGAATATTACCTTGGGGGTAATGTCGATAGAGCAGCTAAGCTCGATAAAGATGGATGTAGAACAAAGATCTCAGCGAGAACATACATTTTGAATGTGTGTGAGAAAATTGAGAGAGTGTTCAACAAACAATTGAGAAATTATCACTCACCTGTTCAACAAACAATTGAGAAATTATCACTCACCTTTAGAGGGTGGATATCACCCAGAACTTGATACATCTGACCTCGTCTGTGATGAAGACATATCAAAATACAGAATGTTGACTGGATCATTGAACTGGGCGGTAACTCTTGGAAGATTCGATGTAATGTTCGCGGCAGTAACCATGGCGCGGTACTCAATAGCACCAAGAGAAGGACATATGAAGACAATGTTAAGAGTATTCGGATATTTGAAAGGACATCAGAAAGGAACACTAAGACTTCTTACCTCTGAACCTAAATTTGAGGAATCAACGACGAAAGAGCAAGAAAGGTTGAAGTTATTGTACCCACATGCACACGAGAAGATCCCTTTAAATTATTCGAAGTCAAAGGGGCAATCTGTAGTAAGGAGTTCCGTGACAGGAGACTTGTTTTATATAAACAATACGTTAGTGAGATGGTATTGCAAGAGGCAACATACAGTGAAAACGAGCACATTCGGAAGCGAACTTACCGCACTGAAGGTAGCTTTTGAGATCACCATTGAAATGCGATATAAACTACGAATGATGGGTGTGGACGTTAAAGGACCAACGATCATGTTTGGAGATAATTTACCGGAGGTAAACATGGGGAAAGCAGATTTGAGACTAAAGAAGAAGTAGTATGCTTGTTCCTATGGCTTTTGTAGAGAATGCATTGCTGCAAGGATAGGTGTATTCTTGATTCACAGAAAGAGTGGTGAAAATAAAAGTGACACACTCACCAAAGCTCTTCCTCCTCATCTAATGTATAATCTGATTTCTCTGCTGCTGTTTAATAAAGGATGAAGGCACAGTGTACAGTTAAGTGGAATGTCAATCGTGATGTAATGAAATGACGTCACGATACATTCTATGAAAGATAATGGTAAACTGCTTATGGAATGTATATGATTTGGAGAGAGATATTGAATCAACCTGATGACGTATGGTAAAATATGAAAAGATATACATGTATACGAGAAAGTAAATGTATGATTCATATGGCACATGTATTGGAAAACGGTAGACAATTTGACAACTTTATTTTCAGCATTGGCGCCAATACATTTTGCGGTGAGAACTAGTATTTATGTGAACTTGTATGAGTTTATATGAAATGCAAGTTCGTTTGTTTAATTTAAGAATAAGAAAATATAGCACACAATTATTAAATCAAACAGAAGTGCAGCACGTCTACAGATATAATTCAACTTTAGATTATTTGAAGTGTTATCTATTTCTATAAGAAGGAAAAAATGGTAGGATCTCTTGTATATACTTTGATATAAGTGGTCAAGATCTGACAAGTTCCTTAGAATAAGTAATTTGAAGTTTGATTCTATTTTTCAATTATAAGAGTTTAAGAATACATTTGCCTAAAATTTCGTCGGACCCTCCAGGTCCTCATATGGTATAATAGACTCTACTAGCATGGCATAAAAGCCCATATTATCGGATCTAAAGTCAAAACGATTTAATCGTCCCAAATTATCAATCACGAGTGATTTTATTCTTCCAGAAAGACTCTTTTCTCTCCAACAGGGAAACGATTGTGAACCAAAAAGCATGTTAGGTTAGTTAGTTAGGCCAGACATGTTTTTAGTGCTATCCACCAATAAAAAAGCATGATTACGTGTCAGCTGTTGAAGGACTTTATTCAAATTTAAATTATTCATGTTGTAGCATATGTCGTGTGGAGAGATGGTTTAAATTGGTGCTCCTCCGCCTACTGCGAATTCTACTCTTAAGCTCACATTCAAGCTCATTGGTTTCCATGCCTTTTATACTAGCAAGAATGTGCGTTCTATTCGTTCTCAGACTCCAAAGGCTTTGCATGGTGTTTGATAAGCGTAGGTTCCATTAATACCCCTCTACAAAAGTCACCAACCGAGGTTATTTCTTTACGTATGTTGAAAGAGAATGTTTCGCTTGGCACTAAATTTGTGAAACAAATACATACATGCACATTAACGATTGTTTCTAAATATTTTCTTATAGGATTCCAATTGGTCTGTCATATGTATGTGGTTTCTTGAGTGTGTCTCAGATATTCTTTCAATAGAGCTCCCACCTGCTCCCACTGGTGCTTCCAGATATACTTCTATTGAATCATTGCTCCCTTTTACACGAGTAAATGATGTTAAGTAAAATAAGTGAATGGTGTTTAGATATAAGCAAACACGCATAATTATGGCAAATAATAATAAAAATCACCCGTGACTATTTTTGTTAGATAGTTTAATCGTTTCTCAATTTTAGTTTTCATTATCCAACAACTGCTCCAGAAGCCGAGCAAACAAATCGGCGGTTTACTCATCTAGTGAGTAAAGATTAGTTGTTCATTGGGTGAATATCAATAAATGTTGCACCAACTTATGCCAATGATCTTTTCATATATCCAGACAAGACGAGGGGAGTGGAGGATGAGAACACTACTGCTGATACTGCTAATATATCACGTGTATTTCAAGAAATATGTCACGTGTATCGCAAAAAAACAGTAGGCCAGAAATAAGCAGTAGAAAGCATCCTATCTCAGAAAGAATTATCTTCCGCATTGAAAAAAAGGCGTAGGTAAAGTAGTAACAATCTATCTCCAAGAAAGTAGGCCATAAATAAACAACGCCGGAACGATCATACTTTGCGATATATTTGCTGGCAAAAGTCACGATTCATATCCTTTTTTTGCAAATCCAACATAGTTCGGTTAGTAGTTGGTAATGTACATACTATGATATTTTTACGTGTCGTGGTTTGCCAAATCCGACATAGGCTTATTACGAAATTTTATCTACAAAACTTCTAATTTAAAAGAAACTGCCGACAAGACATAATCGAAAGCATATTACATATACATACTAATCTACATACACCTCAGCGTGATTCCCAATAGTAACACGTTAAAAAACATAACATACCATTACATTGCATACTAATCTATAACGTATCTATAGTACCGCATCAGTATCCGCATCAATATCTGCATACACACAGGACTAACATTTTCCTCTTGAGTTAAGCTGTAGATTTTTCGAAGTCATAACTTCAGAAAAGGACCCTCTACAAAAAAGAAAAAGCACACATTTTCGCAAAGTAAAAGGATATTTCCTTTTCATAAATGCACATGGAAAAATTGTAATTACTTACAATGTAATCAATACCATAAATTTGCATCACATATAGATTGCTTCTACGCTATTATACCTACGAAGTATTAAATGCACAAGGAAATTCTTAGAAATTCCGTTTCAGTCACTCATCCTTTACATCCATATCTTTTCTTTCTTTTACAAATAGAAGCTTCTCACAAACTTCAGTCCGTCTACCTTTTCATTATCGAAAACAAGCTACAAGATGATTCTTAATTTGAGTATCTATCACTCTACAAATACGACCGAAGATAATACTGAGCCCTTGCCAATAAACAGTGCAAATCTTGATGAAGGCGAAAGAAAAATGATTCGCGACATATTTTATCCAGAACAAACTGATCATAATTGTACAAGTTCGATGCATGAAAAAATCTTTACATCTAGTAGGAGATCATATAAGAGAAGTATAAGCCAATCTACTTCGAAGGTATGTGTGATAAAAGAAAAGCCCAAGAAAAAAAGAGGTAGAAAAAAACGAGATCCGTCCGAAGGATGGCCGAAGCAGGCATTGTCTGGATACAACATTTTCTATAAGGAAGAGCGTGTTCGAATATTACTGAAATTGATGAGTGATGAGGAGAGAAACGAGTACTTGGGAAAAAATGCAGGTAATAAAATGCCACTAAAAGAAAAACTTCCATCTACTCTACCAAGCAAAAGTGAGTATACATCCGGAAGGATTAAATTCAATAGTAGACCCAGTTTGAAGAAACCGAAAGTTACTCGTGGCAAAATTAGTTTCCACGAACTTGTAAAAACAGTAAGCTCTAGATGGAGAGCTTTATCAGCGATTGAAATAGAGAAGTTTAACTCAAGGGCAAAAGTGGATCAAGAAAGGTACAGTAGAGAGGTCAAAATATTCCTTTTGCGTCGACAACAAAACTCGCTGTCATCAACGGAAGGTAGGGAGAAAGAAAAAATGAAGGTTTAAGCCATCATTACAAGATATAAAAGCATGAGTTGTAATTGAGTAAAGGATTAATACTGAATTATCAAACAAGTTAAATAATATGTTTACTAGAGATGTTTGAATTGCAGAGATATGTATTTCATAGCGAAGGTGAAATTGAAGGATGTTATATATATTTCTGACTATCTGAGATAATTACTTGTTGGATTAAATGAATAATTTTTTGTTTTAGGCGTTTCCTATTCCGGGAGGTTCCAATACATTATCTAATTGCACCAGAAAAGCATGAAGAAAATGAGTTTCATTTTGAAAATATTGAAGGCATTTTTGGAACAACATGATGTAGACGCGAATGTCAGCAAGGAAACGATTTATGAGGAAGCCTCCAATTCCGACATGTCCATAAGTTAATCCTCCATGTCCTCCGATGAGCAAGCGGGTCCATATTTTCCCATACAAAATATACCCACGAGCACTATGATATCGGAAGTATCCTCAACTCTGAGTCCGGATTCAAAAAATCAGATTGCACAGAGTCTATTCATGTGAACTTGATAGAGTCAATACTTGAATTGACTCGAGCACTGAGGACGGAGTAAGTCTGAAGAAGAACAGACTGGATGTACAACTTTAAACTTGAAAGTAAATAAATTGTGATTAATAATTTATGCTTTGGATTTAAATTAGTACATACAGTAGATGCTAGTAGAAACATCATTTGTTTGGATAAATGTAATGATGTAGATCCGGTTATATGCCTCCCCAAAATTTGTTTTTTTGATTTCGCATGCGTCATCAATTTATTGGGTTATTATATTTTCGAAAAGGAATCTTAAATTTTTTTTGTTGAAAAGTTTTTCTTGGGTTTC
>Ga0209092_10001250_pt1 | contig 25258 bp, 19 predicted proteins | sample FraStrMetagenome_FD_187446 | JGI IMG/M metagenome (GOLD analysis project Ga0209092, IMG submission 187446) | Marine eukaryotic phytoplankton communities from Arctic Ocean - Fram Strait ARC3M Metagenome (SPAdes) (version 2) | ecosystem: Environmental > Aquatic > Marine > Oceanic | place: Fram... | reverse complement strand
TCCTCATTTATTGTTTATAATTAATAATCTAGCACGTTATCTATATCCAGTCTGAGATCATAGCAGTATACGCAACCTTCTCTCTAGAGAGCATCATTTTAGTTTCAAATTATAGTGATGAATTTTATCCATTTTTCCTCATTACTGATGGTAATGAAAAACATTACAAAATCTCTAATTTTGTTTATGTAGTGAATTGCTTTGCTATTTTCAACAGCAGAAACATAGTTTATTTCAAAAAAGAAAAACAGCCGAAAAGACCGGCTTCTCAATCAAAACACAATTTTATTCAATCTTACGGGGTAACTAAAACAATTACGATGAGATTTCATCACAAGAGACAACGAAGGAAATATAATACAAACGGTAAATTTAGTACCAATTTTGAGAACAATTAAGATCAACAAACAAATCGGAAACAAAACATCATAAACATACACCAATAACATTATGTTATAAACTCAGTAACCAATTAGAAAGTCTATAATGTTCTTAAAATATTTAATCCAGTGTTTCGTCCATAAGACATCCTTACACATCTTATATCAATTCTTCCAGTAAGCGGATCTTCAATTGACGCATTCTTCGAGGTTTCCTTAAAGATTGGTTTTGCGCATTTGACTCCCGCGCATCTTGCCTGTCTTTACCTGGATTGAAACTTTTGTCGCATCTCATATTCGAGTCTAGCTCTTCCAGCAGCCGAATTTTGAAATAGCGCATTGTTCTGCGTCTTTTAAAGGTTTGGAAATATTCATTTATCCTGCTATTTTCATGAGAACATTCATCCTTGACTTTGGGGTCTTGTGTTTGCGCAACTTTACCATTATTGGAAGCATTCACAGAACAATTAAGGACCATGTTTCTTTTTATTGTTGAGTCAGTAGATTGTATCAAATTCATTGAAGCTATTGTGCTGTTGCAGGAAATCAGAGATGTGGTCCTCTGATTATTGCCGGTTGCTTGAAGCGTTTGTTCAGTTTACTCTATAAGGTGTTGAAAACAATGCGAATATGGTCACACTTGTCGACAATTTTTGGCGCACCGAAGAAATTATAGGTGACGGTTCTCATTTGTGTTTGAAATTATTTTAAGGATAGGCCATAGGTATTAGCTAAAGAGAGAATGCGATTACACCGTGGCGATTGCTTGCTCCTTTATGATACTTCAGGCTCGAAACAGGAAAAGTAGGTACGTTTTTCTGTACATATACGTAGACAATCGTACACAGATAAAAACCAAATTATCAATTAGATTCTGGAAGCGTGCTTTCACCTCAATATCCAATTTTCACGTGTCTGGAATAATAAAAAGAATGGATAATCGCGTGCCCAAGCGTAGATGACCAATATAGTACGGCTTCTCAGCCCGTAAAGATCAAAAGTTTGTTTCATGAACATGTGCCGCCACCCCTAGCAATAGTCTGTCTTATGCAATCAATGAAACCCCCTCTAAAATAAATTATGAAAAATATTTTTAATGCATTTCGAAAATTCTTCAACATTTCTAAAGATATTCTGCTGTTGATATGCTTTGTGTATTTGTAAAGGGGGTTCTTGTTGAAAAGAAAAGATATAAAAAGTTTATGATGTCGTTCTTCATTCGATTCACTTGATTTTTTTTTGCTTCTTAGTAGACACCATACTAAAGCATCAATTACGGACTTTTTCATTTTTTATTCTCACAATTTCCTTCTCTCACAATTTAAGAATATACAAAATCATCAAAATGAAGATCGCATTCTCTCTCCTTTCTCTTCTCAGCACTGCCGCTGCCTTCTCCTCTGAGGTAGATGTTTCCCCCAAGACCACTGCCGTAAAATCTTCTAAAGATGATCTTGTAGCCATTTCAAAGGAACTCAATCCTATTGTCAACTACTATGATCCTCTTAACTTGGCAGATGCTTCCTTCTGGGACAGTACCAACGACCAAACCATTGGATTCCTTCGTCATGCTGAGATCAAGCACGGACGTGTTGCCATGGCTGCATTCGTTGGATACTGCGTTCAATCTAATTTCCACTGGCCCTGGAAGATGAGTAAGTGAATTATGTTCAAGAATATCTTTAGTTTACTTTTTTTTGTAAAAGAATCTCATGAGTGCATTTTTTAATCTACAGCTCTTGAAGGAGATTCCTTCCCATCCACTGAACTCAGCCCTGAACAACAGTGGGATGCTATCCCTGAGGGAGCCAAATGGCAAATTATTACCGTTATCGGATTCCTTGAGTTGTGGAGTGAATGGCCAACTGCTGAAAATGTTCACTACATGCGTGGAGGAAAACCAGGAAAGTTCCCCTCTTTCGATGAATTCAGGACTATGGTTCACCCCGTTCCATTTAACCTTTACGACCCTTTCAACTTCAGTAAGAATCGCCCAGAGGCAGACAAAGCTAAGGGACTTATCGCCGAGATCAACAACGGACGCCTTGCAATGCTTGGAATTTTCGGATTCCTTTCTGCCGACAAGGTAGAAGGATCTGTCCCTCTTTTGAAGGGAATCGCCATCCCATACGACGGTGACATCATGGCCCCCTTCGCCGCCAACTTCCACATTGGAGCTTAAATCATTGAATCCAAATTACGAAGACATTTTTAATCGCCCCTGTATGAGCTATTTTCCAGGGCTGCAACCGAATGATAGAAAAATAAATTAAAGCAAGACTTTCATTTGTAACCTCTTGTATTAATTTGATAATGGATTTTATAGTTTGGTTCATGTGAAGTCAAGAACAATTAATAATGTCTTAAGACTGGAATGGTCACGCAATCATCGTGAATAACACAAAGATTGAATGACGAAGCATTTGCTCAATGTAGTTATAAAAGTAATTTACAAGTTCATAAAATTTGTTCATTTGAATGAAGTTAAAGTGGTTTTTCTAACATAATCGTATGCACTATTTGTGATGAAAATAATTGCTCATCCTCATCTAAAAAGAATTTAAACTCTTTATTTTTCTTCACATAAAAGAAGTATAAAAAACGATGGAATATTAATTACTTTCAATACATTCTTCAAGTAAAATACAGATCATCATTATAAATTGGAGCACGACCGTGTGTCTATTTTCTTTTCAGGCAATATCCTTTTTTAAGTTTCAGCCTCCGCCCTGTAAGAATCGACTGTCAACTCTGAAATCGTAAGCCTACTTCGTACAATTTGAATTTTGATAAGCCCAGGATTACATTTTCGAAAGAAAAAATTATTACTACATATCCTTTAACTTTTTTCAGTTCGAATGAATTTCGTGATTCTGGAGAAAAACAGAGTTTTTTTTCTTTGCATGGAAAGAGGTAAAGACGTCATGATATTGAATGATGTATCTTTCTAAATATCGCTATTGAATTGAATTGATTCGATGTTTCTGATCATTCCAAAAACGTGCTTACAACAAGCATAAGCTGCGACAAAGGATAATTCGATATCTTTATTTTAGATCAAAGAACAAATTTAAGAACGCAAATAAAGTTTTCGTGTGCTGGGAATAGAAGCAAGACTGAATTATCGCGTGTCAATAAATAAAAAATGAGTACCAAGCTCTACGAAGTATACGGTATCAAAGGAATTTGAATCAACTTGCTTTGGAACGTGCCACCACCTTTTTCTTTAGCATGTCTCATGCACAGATGCATCCATATCGCTTTTTTTGAAGGTAAATGTTATTCGATCAAATATTCCTATTTTCAGAGCACTTCAACAATTTAAAGATGTTCAAAATTGCTATCTCTAAATAGCATCGTTTGGTGCGTTTGTTGAAAATAAAAGATGCATTAAGATTGAGAAGTCGCGGATAACTCTTCTTCAATTCTTTTGAACGAATATAATACTCTCAATGAAAATGTACGTATCACCGTAGACTTCCGTAGAATGATTTGTTTTTTGCGTCCCATCATATTATCTCACAATTTGTTCGCGAACAAAAAATACGAAAAATGAAGCTAGCTTTTTCTCTCCTTTCTCTTATTGGTACTGCTGCCGCCTTCTCAGCTGAAGTAGATGTTACACCAAAGACTATTGCCGAGCCACCAAAACCTTCAGCAAAAGATGACCTTGTAGCCTTGTCCAAAGAGTTGAACCCAATTGTTGGATTCTATGACCCTCTTGACTTGGCTAGTTATGAATTCTGGGAAAGCAGTAATGAGGCTACCATTGGATTCCTTCGTCATGCTGAAATCAAACATGGACGTGTTGCTATGGCCGCTTTTGTTGGATACTGTATTCAGTCAAATTTCCACTGGCCCTGGAAGATGAGTAAGTTCCACTACAAACTTGAACAATATTTTATCTTGCAATGAGTAAGTTCATGTAACTGATGGCATAATTTTTCTATAGCAATGGCTGGAGACGATTTCCCATCTATTGACTTGAGTCCTGAACAACAATGGGATGCCATTCCTCAACTTGCGAAGTGGCAAATCATTCTTGTTATTGGATTTCTTGAGTCCTGGGGTGAATGGTCTCAAAAGGATTACACTCACTACATGAAAGGTGGAAAGCCAGGTTTTTACCCACCCTTCGATGAGTTCAAGACTATGGTTCACCCCATTCCATTCAACCTCTATGACCCTTTTGGTTTCTCCAAAAATAAATCTGACGAAGCAAAAGCTAAAGGACTTGTAACTGAGTTGAACAATGGACGTCTTGCAATGCTTGGAATTTTCGGATTCCTTTCTGCTGACAAGGTAGAAGGATCTGTTCCTCTTTTGAAGGGAATCGCCATCCCATACGATGGAGATCCCATGGCTCCTTTTGCTGCCAACTTCCATGTTGGAGCTTAAATAAATCAATTCGATCGCAAATAAATTTTTGATCGCTCAAATGTGATATTTTCCGTTTGAGCTCGAGCTAATAGATAATGAAGATAGAAAATTTCTTGAGATATATATTTTTTCTCAGTAAACTTTGATACTATTTCTTATGCTTTTGCACTTTTCTATTTAGGAATGTAGTGCTCTTTTATGCTTGTTCATTCATAAGATATATATTTGACAATTATTCAATAATCAAGTGGGACTAAAGTTGAAATGATATCTTCATTGTAGAATAAATGCAACGTATTACATCATTAAAGTTAATCTTTGTTAATGGATTCGTTTGATTTTATAGTATTTTCATTCTACTCCTCTTTGATCATATTAAATAGAACTTGATGGAAAGACTTAAGCCAAGAGACTTTTGAAGTAATGATATATTTTTCTTGTTATTATCTCTCAACTAAAATATTTCTGTTCTCTCTAAAAGACACGATTGAAGCAAGAAGTGAAATCATCTTTTATAAATATTAGCTTTCTATCATTGCATATGACGAAGTGCTGAGAAGAACTATTATAATTCACCTGTCTCAACAGCAGTTTAAACTCGAATGTTGATGTTAACATTTGTACGTTTGGACACAAACTCTAGATAAGATTCAGTCCAATCCAAACTATCAGCTGTGCCGTCCAATAGCGGCATGCAATATTCAAGTGGCATGAGAGCAGTAGAAGGTGAAAGGATAGTTACTATATATGGAGAACCCCAGGATGTAGCCTTCCTTACGTAATGATGAAGGATTATCCACAAGAAAACAATCGCATATGCATGAATGACATCCGTATGCTTTACAGATCCTGGCAAGCATGCAGCTGCAATGCAAATAAGGAGAAACCAAAGTGAAGCGTCTTTTGCCACTTCACCCTTCAGTCCTTTTTGTTCTCTTTCGTTATCTTTCTTCTGATTTAGAAGATGTAACCATGGGTATTTAGAGGGTTTTTTATCATAATTTGGCTTCATTTGAACATGATACCTAAAAAAGGAGAGCACATCATTTGTATCAAATACGTCTGTAACGAGATAAATCCACATGTAGATTGCAAAAAGAGAGTTGATTGCAACTACAAGTTCGTAAACATTTCCCTCAAGTGACTCCAAATTAAAAATCGTCATGATCGGATCCAGCATCGCCGATCCTAAATATCCAAGAAAGATATCTTTTAGCCCATTTACGGTATTTAGGTTGTATAGACTAAGCTCATGTGTCCCAGATACTTTTGTTCGATTCCTTGAACGAAAAATTACCATTACATAAAGAATTCCCAACAAGATGATCTCTTTGTTCATGTTAAGACCCTTCATCTGAAACATATTTGAGATTTCTTCTTCTACTTCCATGATTTCTTCGATGATAATTTCTTTTCCTCGATTAAAAATCCCCATGATCGGTTTCTTCTTTGTGTTCTCTTAAGAGATTTGGTGCCAATTATAGACTTTTATGGAGACTTCAGGATGTGTCAAAAATGATGGATCTTTTGTATCCTTCGAATAAGGTAATGTTCAATAATAAATACAAAGTAGGATACGGTACGAATACTTCTGTAATCAAAAACGTACGATACTGTACCCTCAAATTGCAATTTACTCTTTTTCTTTATTTTAACGGTATTGCGAATGATTTCGTAAGAAATGCTGTACGTAGGCATCAATAAAAGTACCATATGTTCAAATTCATACATTATCCATAGAGCTAATAGTCTTTCACCTCATTTAAATAAATCAATAGGATCTTCTACCTATGCAAATGTTGCTATAAGTGACATTATATTTGCGAACGTACTTCAATTACACGTGTCTTTAAATATCCTAACCAAGGTGGGAAAATGATGCGTACTACTGGAAAGATGGATGATGGAAAATGAGGAGGCTGCATCGAGCTTTTGAATAAAATCAGCTTATCTTTGAATTGGACTCAGTAGAAGTTTTGCAATCTATAAGCGTTTGCGAATTTTTCATGATGAGAGCATCAAATTGCTTGGAACGTTACATATCTTTTATCGTAGGAGCAATATGCTTCAATCAAGCTTCAGCATTTACTATGCAGCCTACATTCTCAGGCCTTTCATCTCCTCTTGACATCAACACACTCAAACAAATTCCTCTAGCAGCTACAAGTAAAAATAATCAGGAGAATATGGTGGAAAGCTTAGAAAGAAAATCATTACCCCAAACAAGTCGAAGATCTCTTTTATCTTTCGGAGCTGCTTCTGTCACAGCTGGTCTATCAAGTGGACTTGTGAATTCTCCACTTCCTGCCAATGCTCAAATCACAAAAGAAAGCAACTGGCCGTTATGGACAGCCTTACCAGTAGCACCATACTCCAAAAGAAAAACTATTCGATATGAAGTAGGTCCAGGTGTTTGGGCGTTTGATCAACTGATTGGAATTTATTATGTACATGTTCCAATTCGTATGACAGTAGTCAAAAAGTCAGATGGTCTTTTAGTATTTGCACCAATTGCTCCCACTCGTGAATGCTTATCATTGTTACAAGAGTTGATAGATGTGCATGGTCCCATTACTGACATAATACTCCCCTCGGTGGCTGTGGAACATAAAGTAAATGCAGGACCATTTGCACGTGCTTTTCCAACCGCTAATTTTTACATTGTGGATAAACAATATGCTTTTCCTTTAAATCTTCCCAATTCATTTCTGGGGTTGCCTAGCTGGACCAAGCCTTTGCCACGAAGTAGTACTATCAATGATATGTGGGGAGGTGAACTTGAACATGAAGTTTTGACAGTAAAACCTGGTATCGGCAGTATGTAAGTGATGCTAAAATTTATTGCATTCTGTAATGTTTCACGACATTTTTTTGTACTTTTGTTTTGTTTTCCTGGCTCTTATCATTTCTACTACGTTTTGGATAAATTGATAGGTATCAAGATGTTGCGCTATTTCATAAATCATCCGGAACAGTTTTATTATGTGATGCTCTTTTTGCTGTAGATGGAACACCGCCCAGGATTTTGACAGAAGAAGAAGAATATACACGTGCATTGCTTTTTCATGCTCGTGAAACAAAAAATGAAGAAGTTGAAGATACTCCTGAAAACCGTCGAAAAGGTTGGAGAAGAATTGTTCTTTTATTTAATTTCTTTTTTCCTGGAAGTGGAAGAGGAGATTTGGGACTAGGGCCTATCAGTGAAGCTTTGAAAACACCAAAGTACAAAGATGGCTGGGGAGGTTGGAAACCATTTTCTTGGGGAAAGGATGAAATCAAAGACTTTGAAACCTTTAGTGCTGGTGGAAAGCCAACCATATTGCCAATTATACAAATTATTTTGGTAAGAGGACCAGATGAGGTTAGAAGATGGGTAGATGTTGTGACTAAATGGAACTTTAAGAGGGTTGTTCCTGCACATCTCGACGCACCACTAGCCATAGGGCCTGAAGATTTTAGAAAGCCATTTGAATGGGCAGAAAATGGTAAAAATGAAGTTCGCTTTTGTGACGAAGATGTTCGTTTTCTACGAAAAGCGGAAGAAGGTCCTTTGAATTTTTCTGTATATAAGAGTAGTCTAGGACCGCTTAGAGGACCAACTTGTGGTTTAGAGAAACCACAAAAGAGCTAAATAAAAACATTTGATATTCAAGAACAGATATTCAGTCAATTTCTACTTTGCAATGAATTATAAAGCTTTATGGAGCGAGTGAGAGTATTGTAGCATATGAAAAAAACACTTATATTATCAAGTTCCTGATATATAAATCAGGTGACTGCAATATTTATAGGAGGGAATATCAACTTGTCATAAAGTTCACTTTCCATATATTGCTGAACACGAAATTTCATCTCTTCATTCTCTTGATGCAGGCTTGTGATAGATTCTTCACAACTTGTTCTTTGTTCCAAGATCGATTTGTAGTTCAACAATGACGTTTCAAGCTGACACCATATTTTAAACAATTCCCTTGGACGATTATTAAAACAAGCACAATTTCGGCAATACGTAAGCACACATCATCAATCATAGCATCTTAATTAGAAAAGTAGAATAAACTTACTTGGAGTCGATGTGTTCAGGGTCCACTTTATTGGAATCCTCATCATGTGTTATTTCTTCATGTTTTGCCCTTAAATCTTTGTCTATAATAGTATTAGTTTCATTTCCTAATACTTGAAATTCTATGCGTTTTCCTAAGTCCTTTATCTGTTTTTCAAGATCAGTTATTTCTTCAATGTGCATTGCTTTCACTGCTTCATACTTTTTTCTATCCGCTGTCTCAAAGTGAATGAATTGTTTCTGTAGCATTTCGTATTGTTTATCAATGCGCCCATATTCAAACCCTATAATATCAAGTTTCTTCTTGTTCTTTTTTTCCTCATCAGTTAATTGTTCTTTCATTCGAGACAAATCTTGCTTGTTTTTCAAATATTTCTTTTTTTGTCTTTTTATCATGTTCTTATTATCTTCATCTCTTTCTACAAGAACGCGAAGATTATGCTCTAACTTATCTGCATTTAATTGATGAGAAGCCTGAACATCCTCCAATTGATACTCTAATTTATGTACGTCTTTTTCGAGTTTGATCTTTAGTTTGTTGTACTCGTCATCTCCTTTTGCTTGAGCTTCTTCCACTTCTTTTTGATGCAAAATTCTCCACTCGTCTTGTCTTTGAATCCAAGAAGTTTCAATATTATTTTCTTTTTTCATAAGTTCGTTAATTTCTTGTTTATTCTTTTCCAAAATTTGATCACGATCTTCACTAAAAGCATCTTCTATGGCACTTAATTCCAAGCGATAGGCTTGATCCATTCTTTTCGATTCCTCATTTATCCGTTTTCGCAATTCGTCCATAGTTAACGCATTTTTATTTAAACCTTTGACGTATTCGTCATCTTTTTCTTTGATTCCTTGTCTTAAGAGTTGGATCATTTTATCTTTTCTATCAACTGCTTCATCCATCAATTTTTGGATTTTTTCAATTTCTACACGTAATGCTCGCGGATCTTTTATGTCCAATATATGATTCCAGTTTTCTTTTTTTATTTCATTCTTTGAATGCTCTTCTTTCTCAGCATTTACTAATAACATTCGTTGATGTCGTTTTTTTTCTTCCGATACACGTCGTTGATGTTCAGCATGATCTGTTTTAACTCGAAGTTCTGTTATTCGTAATATTCCGTTTGATTTCTTTTTATACAGGTGAGATTTGGAGTTTGCAATTTGTAGGTCACTTTTCCATAATGAAGAAGATAGGGACGATCGATTTTGTTCAGTTTCCTCATTATTTTTGACGTTCAAACCATTTGTTGAGGAATTGCTAAATGAAAGCTTTTGAAGTATGCGTTCACGACGAACACGTTTCCTCTCTTCTTTCTCGATTTGATTGTTTTCATTGTCTTGGTTGGATGTCAAGTGAAGAGGTAAATTCATTGTTACTATACCCTTTACAATTTTTAGCAGTTACGTCTTTCTGAAAAATTATTTTGTTCACCCATATAAATTTGAAACTAGTTTTAAAAACGGGATATATTTTTGCTATTTTTTTATAATAATGGTTTCAAGTAGTCCAGCAAAACCTAATGTAATTTTATTCAGTTTGTTTTAGATAATTTTAGTGATGATGCTAAATAAAAGTTAGAATGGGCCAAATGAAATTCGGTCCACTGGCCATGTCCTAACTAGTGGTCTACCCACAATGTTATCCTTTGGTAGTACACCAAAAACCCTTGAATCAACAGAAACAACTTTACAGTCACCTAAAACATATGCCTCATCTTGAGATAATTCCTCCAATTCTTTCCCTTTTCCTTTTTCAAGCAATCGGTCAATCAATTTTAATGGTTCATCATCACACATGTTTCGTTGAGGACCTACCGCAGGACTACCATTAATGGTAACCTCTAATGTTTCTGGGTTCATAATAATATCTTTGTCACCAGGTAAACCGACTATACGTTTTACAAACAAGGAATTTCCAGATATGGCACTCCCACTTTGTGCGATAATATCTTTTAATGATTGTGGAGGATTGAATAAGATAACATCTCCTCGTTTAGTACGTCCAAAAGTACCTGGTAATTTTTCAACCAATAATACATCTCCTTTCAAAAATGTTGGTTCCATACTTGCACTGGGAATAGCATAAAGAGATACGGCATTGCGACCTATCAATGTTAATGGAATTGGAGATACTGCTAGCAGAATAGCAAATGTGTATGCCACCCAATCGCGAGTAAAGGCTGAGATAATACGTGGTAAGGCAGAACCAGGATTAAATCTAGTCAAAGCAGTCGATGAAAGAAGACCTGCTTCGACTTCCACAGGCCAATCTGTTTTCATTCCACGTTTCCTCCAAAGTTGATATTGTAAATTCCATCCACATGGCCGAAGTGCTAGTTTCACACTTTCTCTATCTGCTACAGAGATGGAATCGGTAGAAAAGATCTCATTTCCATCTTTATCACTCATAGTCATGATACGATAATCAACTCCTGGGTAAACAAAGGAATCCTTTAATTGTTTTTCTAGCATATCATTATCTTTAATTGCCGTTGGAATAATGACTTCTCCGACACGGAATTCTCTAGAATATCCCAATTGTGCCGATTCTTTAGCTGCTTTACGAACAGCCCTAATACCACCTTTTGTAGCAGGTGGCCAAGCAAATATACTTTCACCCTCTCTAGCATCATAAAGAGTAATTTCCCCTTCAGCTTTGATATATCCCAATGCATCACATACATTGTGAGCTAACCAGGAAGATGAACCCCAATCTGTAGCACGACCTACACTTTCAATAGCTTCCAATTCGGAACAAAAACACATTCCAGCAGACCATGTAGTATCGGATCGTGGAAGTCCTCCCGATGTCATCACTGGTAACGCTTCGGAAGTTCGAGTATCGACTAAACGTAATTTCCATGTGATATCAACTTCTTCCCCGGATTTCGAAGGTAAATATCGTAAATATGCTCCTGCTTGACCCGATAAAACTTTATCTGTATTGATATTACCATTATTATTATTATTAGCATCATTGTCGTTTGGAAGATCATTCGCTGCACCTCCTGTAAATCTACCACGAGGATATAATAATATTTGAAACCGAGCACTATTCTCACAAATTTCAAATTCCTCACTTATAATACAATAGGGTATGGATTCCATTTTTCCAGTTTCGGCATTTTGTTGCATCCCTACATTTGATCGATCATCTGATTTCATAAGACTTGTGACAGGACGCGGATCATTCCATAATTCATTCAGTGTCCCCCAGATGGTTTCTGGTTTGGCTCTGGAAGTCTCCAATGGTACAGAAAAACTTTGTTTGGAGGGGTATTTAGGAGGATGATGGCTAGAGAAACTTGATATTGATGATATGTTGCTGGATATAAATAATGTCCCAAGAATATTGGATTTTAATATTCTCCAAAGCTTCATTCTATTGAGTTGATTCATATAAATTCAATTCACTTGGAAACATGCCAATGTCAAAAAAATGAGATATTCCTTTGGCTGATACATAAAAATTCAATAAGATATCATCAACATAGGATACGTTGTTCAGTTGAAATGACGATGCACGAGACTTTCGAATGCTTTTTTTTCTTTTGAAAAAGAAGCACAAAGGAAGTTGTGAAGGAAGTGTTGTCTTTCTGCCATATTTTTGACGTCATCATTTTTCATGTTCAAGAAAGTCGTTCGTACAGCAGTAATAAAAATTACAGTACTTTAGTTACGTAAAACGTCTACAAATGGTTGCATAGGTAAGCGTATAATGACTCCAATGCTCAATGCAAGTTGACATGCGTACGCAGGATATTGACTTTCCCACTCTTTTTAGATGATTTCAGACTACACGAAGATGAGTCAAAGCAACAATATTGTAGAAACATATTTCACATCTGGCATTCATAACCTTTAGGTTGTTGCTTTTAGCATCCAATAAAACCGAATCATTATTAAAATCGATTCTCACTTGAACTGTAATGCTCAATATGCAATATAACAGCAATTTGAGATCTTTGGTAGCTATCGCTACACTTCTATGTGGACATAGATCATCAGCATTTCAAACACCAGCTGTAAACCTTCCATCTACAACTACTGCATTCACCTCTCCGAGATTTCTAAATCAAAGACAAAATGCGCAAGTCCTCTCAACCCAAAAATTAAACTTGAAAGGATTATACATGTCTGTTGAAGGAGATTTTGATCCAGATGCAATCTCTCGAGATGTCGCTCAAAGCAAATCTTTCAAAGGAAAATTACGCTCTATATACAAATTCACACGTCCCCATACAATTCGTGGTACCATCTTAGCCTCTATAGCCGGAACCATCCGTGCATTGGTGGACACACCATCCTTTTCCTTCGCTACTGCCAATTATAGTGTCATGCTCCCACGTGCCATTATTGGAATGGTTGCCTTATTACTAGGAAATGCCTTTATTGTGGGGATTAATCAAATTTATGATGTTTCGATTGATAAGCTGAACAAACCTTTTTTACCGGTGGCCAGTGGAGAAATGTCAAAACGATTTGCTTGGATGAGTGTTCTTACGGCCGGAATTGTAGGACCTATTATTGTCAAAAGCTTCTTTCCACCCTTGTTGTTCAAATTATATATGATGGGATGGACATTAGGAGCCTTATATTCCGTACCACCTATTCGTACAAAGCGTAATCCAATCTTGGCGGGGTTAACGATTGCCACTGTGCGTGGATTCCTTCTGAATTTTGGCGTTTACTACGCTGTCAAAGATGCGATTGGTTCTGTTTTCTCTTGGTCCCCCAAAGTTTCTTTCATTGCAAGATTCATGACTATTTTTGCTAGTGTTATTGCTATTACGAAGGATTTACCAGACGTTGAGGGAGATAAGGTATGTATGAAAAGAATCTAGACGTCACTTGAGATTCAAAAAAAGCAAAGTTTGACAATGACTTTTTTTATAATTTTTTCGAATCAATACAGGAATATAATATTGAAACATTTGCGACTAAGGTTGGTGTTGAAAATATTGCGAAGGCTGCAACAGCATGTCTACTCGTCAATTATGTAGGTGCAATCGCAACAGGATTAAGGGCAGCTCCAGGTGTTTTCAAAAGCATTCCAATGATTGGTGGACATGCGGCCTTGGCCATCATGCTTCTTAAGAGGTTTAGTGAATTAGATCCTAACTCTATGTCTATGCAATCCATCAAAAAATATTACAAGAACATTTGGGATTTGTTCTACCTTGAATACGCACTATACACTCTTATTTAAACCTAACCTTATAATTAACTTAATATAGATCTGGATAAATTCAAATGAATAGTGATCGAAGCAAGATGGTCTTAAACATCCATGGTTTGATTATCTTCAAAAATTGGTTCATAGTTCGTGCGACGCAGTGCCAAATAGTAATTAGTGAGACGACACCAATTCGAGAACTTTATTGAATCCTCCTAAAGAAAGAAAAAGTAAAATGTACATGAGTTTAGCGTTTTTGACATGAACAAAGAAACAATAAGTAATACTCACCGTGCTTCGATTTTCTCTTGGCTGATCTACAAATGCATCTCCCATTATAGGACGCAATAGTTGAGTGACGGAAAGTTTAGGTTCCTTTATTACATCAAATCCAGTTACTTTTTCAGCCTCATATAATCTATCCCATTCTAATTTTGATGGTGCTTCAACAACCCTTGCCAGTCGTTCTATTGGGACTGGTCTTCCATGTGTTAAGGCTGTTAATACATGTCCAACGACGGTGTTGACTTGAATAGGTCTACCATTTTCAGGATTCATTGCTATGGTTTGAGGATGCTCTCCATTATAAAATCTGTCATAGGAAGCCTCCCAAGCTGCTTTTCCAGTCTTCTTGTTCGGTCTATAAACAGCAAATTCCCAAGGTTTTTCAGGAGTCAATATAAAATTTTTGTTTTCTGAGCGAAAGACCATAGAACTTTTGGAATTGCTTCCAGACAAATCAATACTTTCCGAAGCCACATTTGGATTAGTGTCTCTCCACCAGCTCTGGAGAATTTCCACCAAGTGATTTAATCCAGCCGAACGAACACCTGCAGCCTCTAATGCTTCTGATACCATTGGTGTAGGACTTGTTGCTGAAGCATAGGCAACTTTTACCAGTAAATGATCTGATAAGACTGATGCAGGTGCCATACGTAGTTTTTCAGCAGTATGATGCCTCCAAAATTCAATTCGTCTTCGCAAATTTTCCATTTGCGATAACCTTTCTTTTCTTCCTGCCTTCTCAAGTGCGTCAATGTAGGATAACCATTTTTGATGAGCTTTGATAATTTTACTCTCTCCGTCATCAAGTTCTTTCTTAGGGATCTTGGAAACGTCAACTCCAGCTTCTTTCAACTGCTTGATAGCTGCTAGTCTCTTCTCTTCTTCTTCTGCTTCAACGGCACGAATTGAAGGTGGTACTGGTAATACAATCTTTGCATTTTCATCACTTAGTGCCAAGGCTCCTTTATGAGAAATAGAATATACAGACCATGTTGTCTACGGGGGGGAGTGTATTAAGTTGTATTCATTAAGTTTGCACAAAGTAAATAATGAATCAAATTACCAAAACAATAGCGTCCTCACCTTGTATTTCCCGCCTCCTGATTTGGTTGATTGGTCAATGAATCCTTTCTGAACTAGAGAAGGAATCATTTCTTTGAAGTAGTGCATAGGTCTCTTCTTTTTCATTTTGGATCTTTCTTCTAAAATAGTTTTCTTTGTTTGCTCCCTTTGATACCTTGGATAGTATCTGTAATCTTCGATGACTTTACCAGCCATTACTTTCTCAAGAAATGACATTGATGGATCTTTTAGGGCTTGTACAGCATGTAAAACGACTGTTGCACCCTCGGTACGAAAATCTCTATACAAATCAATCCCTTGATATTTCTTACGATTTAAACAGACATCACAAGTCCCACAGAATTCGCCAAATGGTGGCTCTTCTGAGAAATATTTGAGTAGGGCAGCTCTACGACATACTTCTGTGTCCATCGCATAAGTGCGCAAAGATTCAGTAGAAGCTTTCACAAACTCCTTTGCTTCTCGAGTCAAAAATTTTGTGTAAAATTCAGAAGAATATTTTGAAAAGTCAGAGTCATTTGCCCACATGACACATTGGGCAGGAAGACCATCACGGCCCGCGCGACCAATTTGCTGATAATATTCTTCCATCGTCTTAGGAGCACCATAATGATAAACACGCCGTGTATCGGGTTTGTCAATACCCATACCAAACGCAATAGTTGCAACAATGATATCTGTTTTTCCAATCAAAAAGTTTGTATGATGTTCTGTACGCTTCTTTATAGATAGTCCAGCATGATAAGATTGTACTTGTATGTTGGTTGAATTTGCAAATTGGTTTGTGAGAAAGTAAGTTATTTCATCGACCAGTGCTTTTGAAGGAACGTAAATGATAGTGCTACTACCACCGCTGCTAGATTGTTTTTTCTCTTCTTCTATTTCTTTGATTAACGGTTGGAAAGCCTTCATGTAGGAGTTGGAAGGTGGTTTCCGAAAGACTGATAACTCAAGGTTATCACGATCGAAGGAATGTATCGACAATTTCGGGGTTCGTAACTTGAGTGATGAAATGATATCGTGACGAACCCTAGGTGTTGCCGTAGCAGTTAGTGCCAATAATGGAACTTTTAAATTAGGTCTTTTTTGAAAGCATTCTCCAATGCGACGATAATCTGGACGAAAATCATTTCCCCATTCTGATACACAATGAGCTTCATCAACAGCAATAAGCGAAATTGTATCCTGAATTTCGTAAAGCTTATCTAAGAAATACCCATCGCTAGCTAACAGCAATTCAGGGGTACAGTAGACAATTTTATATTTTCCCTTCAAAACATCTGTTTCTGCATTGGGATCAGTTTGAGCTGATCCCAAAAAGATAGCAATTTTTCCATCCTCATCTTTACTCTTTTTCCCAGTAGAACCATTAAGTTTATCGCATTGATCTTGCATGAGAGAAATTAGGGGGCTAATAATAATAGCCATTTTATTCGTGTGGAGTGCAGGAAGTTGATAACAGAGAGATTTACCACTTCCAGTCGCCCAAAATACACCACAGTCGGTAGGATTTGTCGGATGTAATAAGGATGAAACGATTTCATATTGCCCTTTTCGAAAAACGTCAAATCCATAATATTTTTTAAGTGTTTTTTCAAGGTCTTTTTTTCGTTTTGCAATTTCTTTGGATGATAACGTTTCTTTTTGCGACGGTGATGATAATGGTGCTAGAGTAGAAGGTTGATACTCCTCAAACGAAGGAGGTTCAGGTAGATCTATTTTAAATTCTTCATAAAATGATGTAGTGCCAGTACTGAATGGAGATTTTGATCCAAACGGAGAAGCTTTTTTGTATGGGTTTGCAACCTTTGACGGGGACTTTTTATATGGATTTTCAACTCTCCCTGCAGAATTTTTGGAAGAAGTTTCAACTTTTCGTTTTCGTGTATTTGTTTCTCCTGAAGATGTTTTAGAAGCAGAGTGCTTGGACATGATCACATTCTCATCAATGGATAATAATGCTGAATCATCAATGTCTCCAAATTCATCCACGCCGCTATTTGCAACAGTGTTATTCATACTTGACATTTGAAGTCTACTAGAATGTCGAAATGTATGGCTAAATATTTGATTCACAGGATATTGAACTATTTTTCTATGAAGTTGTCTTTTACATGGAAGAGGAAATGATTTAAAACCAGAGCAGAATGCAAGTAACATTCCTAAATGGAGAAATGCTCTTCGTGTGGAAGTAATTTTCTGTGTATGGAGGGTATATCTTAGGCTCATTCACTCTCTTGATGACATGCAATGATGTTTTACTTGTCGAATAAGAATGATGATATGTTCAGCTTAAGATGATGCCATTGATGGCGAAGAAGTCTCAATTTTCTACGATTATTGCGTACTGGAAAGATACTTCGATGAATACAAGATCAGACAGCAGCTTCTTTGGCGCTAAAGAATCTAAGATTTTTTCATACCCATTTTACCTACGTGTGGCAAAAATGGCGGCAAAACAAAATCTTGTCAAGAAGCAAGGGCGAGACTTTGCTTGCAATATAAACTCAGCAGGTGCAGGACTATAAAAAAATCAAGATATTGGAATAACACTAGTTTGACTAAACGTTATCTATAATCTAGAGAATTTCATTCATGGAAATATGTTTTCTATTATATCGGTTCTAATTCACTCTGACCGAATTCAGCGATAGTTCTGGAATTGTTGTAATTGATATTGCCTTTGTCTTTCCATTTCTAATTGTTCCGGTGATTTCTTAAACTTCGAATTGAAAGCCATACATGAAACAAGAAATCCTAAGAGTCCAAAATAAGATCCAGTCAATATTGCTCTCTCTTGTGGACTTATTTTGTAATAATTTAAGGGAAGATTGTCAGGATAGTAAAAACGTTGAAACGTGGTATAGGCTCCACCCATCATTACCAGATAAAAGATAGGGTTTGAAATCATATCCATGTAAATAAGAGATCCACCCATTCCTAGTCCAACCAAACCTGAATAGGGGGAAAGCGCCCCACAAATTCTACCTCCATCCATCATTCCAATGGGTAGCATATTAAATAAATTAATCATGAAACCAAAATCTGCCAATGCATACAATAACTGTGAATCTGTCAATTGTGCAGCTCCAGCAACTCCAAAGGCACCTAAACTACCTAATACGGGCCCACCCAAGGCAATCATAGCTTCTTGATATGCATCTCTAGGAATCTGATTCATGGAAACAGAAGCTCCAACGAAGGGGACAAAAATCATGGGAGAAAAGGGAATATTATAGTGCTTCATAACAAGTGCATGACCTGATTCATGAACCAAAATGAGTGAGACCATTCCAACGGCATATGGGACCCCGAAAAACATAGAGTATGTGCCGACAGTCAAAAGCATCGATCCAAGTGACGCAAATTTGGTAAGTTTTAGTGCTCCTATCAAATATTTTGTTTTTCCTCCAAGAAGCATGGCTGTTCCTAAAACGCCGGATGATAATAGACCTGCTCGAGATTTGGAGTTTGGCATACGTGGGGGTCGATTATTATTTTGATTCCAGGAAGAGAGATAGGACATGGACCCTAAATTCGCATGAAGAGGGATATGAACTCGACTTGAAAGGACTATGGGTGTTTTGAAAGACATGAATAGAGAATGTTTGTTTCTCAACAAAATTTTCCTTGAGTTGAGATTGTTTCGTTGGAGTTGAGTATGGTATGTACGGCTATAAGATTGAGGGCGTGAAGCTTTCCATGTTGGAGTCAGATTTGTTCTACCGGGTGCGTTGACAGCAAAATTATTATTGTAGGACCTAGTTACGTTCGCCTGTATCTTAATCTTACAATTATGATGCTGTAAGGGTTTGAGATTTTGAATACCACGTCGCAATGGAACCTGTACAAGGCTTGAGTGCTTTAATAGAATCATTTTGAAAAGCTTTTCGGTTGTGTTCCTCTTGCAATTTTGAAGTCTTGATTGTTCGTAGATTTGAATACGAAGTAGGATTTAATTCTACGAATCAAATCAATACACATTTTTTTCACTCATTTTGATATACTGCAAATGCTCATTTTTTTGTTTCACAAAAAAGACAAAGATGTGCTCTATAATTGAAATATAATGTCTCATTCCTTTTTAATCTATAGTCATTTGGATTTAGTTTGTTTGATTGTCCAAGTAGATTTGTGTTGCATTCAGAGTTTAAGATAAAGCAAATTTGTAGCATTTAGAGATTTGGCACGCAAAAGAATTTGTACTTCGTATCCTAATTCACAATTTGCAAACATTTAAGAAGGAAATATCTAAGCAAACACACAAAATCTTTCGTGTGTCGATGTTTTCAATGCCGATGTTCCTAAATCAGACAGCAGCATCCAGCGATTAGAATATACATTTGTTTCTTTGTTCATTGTTCAAAAAAGCAAGTTCTTGACTAAATTCAGTCAAAATCTATTCTTAACGGTAAAGATCTTTTTCTGTAGATAAATTTTCATGTTTGCAACTATATTCGTTTACTCATTCGTTTAACTTATTGAAAACACGAATAATCTAAAAATGGACGAGCTGAATTCAGCCGCTGCTTCGACAGATCTGAAACCACACTCCAATTCCGTTTGAGGGAAACATTCCGTGTCTATTCAACTGGACCTGTCTCTCCGTCCTGTAAAAGCCTGCCGTATTTTGTCGAAAAAGGTGCCCGATGTAATTGATTTACCTATCGGATCTAGGTGAAAGCACCGATTTCGTCTTCCTAACCGCCAAATTATCACCACCGTCCAATAGCCATCGTTGCGGTTTCCCCAAAAAAGTGGGATATTATACTACCCAGGTGGTTTGCTACTTCTAATTCCTTTTGATCGGAACATCCTACCAAAGCGACTCCACTCCTCTGTTAGTTGATATAGGTTAATGATGACCATTGCGTCTTGGTCCGCGGAATTCTACTTTTGCACAGGCCATACAGACGAATCAGGAACGCTGTTGCAAAAGATGTCAGTAAGCTCACAGGGAATAACTTATTCGGTAACCAGAAAATCTCTCATGAAGAAACACCTTTTATGATCCAACAGAAATGAAATTATATACGATCAAGAGCTATCTCTTTGTATTTTACATATCTTTTGCAACGTCCTTATCTCTCTCAAATGAAAATGGGCTTATATATCTTAACTTATCCTTTCATTCATAAAAGTGATCTCTTGTTGTTAATACTCAACAATATTATGTTGGAAAAGAGCTGTTCTCAGGTAATCAAAGGAATCGTGAAAATCTCTCTCTAGTCATCCATACCCCAGCTTGTTATTACCCCAATTTCTATAGTTTTATCATCATCTACTTCCTCTTCTTCCTCACTCATGGTAATAGATTACTGATAGTCGTCAAGACGAAAAGATAAGATTTCCACTGTATCATAAGCATGCACTGAAGCATAAGTCGTGGGTGATCTTGAATCGTTCATGGTTGTAGTCTCCATCAATAATGACGGGCTCTCAATTTTTGCATTTATCGTACCATCAGCGCTAGTGATGTTTACAGAACCATTCCACTGCACATAATATGGTTCAATTAGATTTCCTTCCCTTATAATTTGAGAATGAGGAAAAAAAGATACTATCTCCATTTTCTCGATTAGATTCTCTATTTGGTCTATAGTCACAGAAGAGAAAAAATTCATATTCTCCAACGCTTTACGTTTTTTCTTGAGTTCTTTTTGTGCTCTTATTTTAATTTTCCGTTTTTTCCGTTGTTCTCTTAGAAGGTCTAATAAGTGTGATGAGAACTGCAACTAGTCCTAAACCTATCATTGCGAATATCAATTTCTCCACCTCCATCTTTGTCAACTTCTCTCCACAATTTTCGGTTTTCTTCATCACTTAACTCGACCCCCAGTCTCTCCAAAGCAGCAAAAAATTCTTCTTCATCAAGTTCACCAGATTCATCAGCACCAAATTCGATGAATACACCTGCAGCTTTGTCTTTACCTAATTGAGAAAACATTATAAATCCATATAAAACACATTGAGCGATAAATCCAAGCGAAATCCCAGCTATAGGAATAGCTATGAGACAATAAAGCGCTAAAAATATTTGACCCCATCGTGTCTGGGGAACAAAATTGCCGTAGCCGATGGTTGTAATTATCGTGAAACTAAAGATAATGGAATTATCGTATTCCTGTTCTGGATTGAATCCGATATGATCAATTGTATCTAGCATTTCAAAGTTACGAAGATAACGTGACGTATTGAAAGCGTCACATTAGGATGAGTAAACGAATTGTTAGAACATTCAAGTTGGTAAGATGTGGAAAAATCGAGTGACTGACTCAATTCGATAGTTTTACTTATGGTATTAATTATGTGTGTATCGTTATATTTAGAGAATGAATGCGTCATTATATGTGATTACTTCTATAGATTAATAAACAATAAAATAACTCACAATTTACAACCAAATGGTGCACAAATATAACGTTGTATTTTCGTCATCTAAAACAATTGTTATAATAAGATTTAACCATCTAATATAGCATATCACCAGTTGGTGTGTGATTATGAAGTTTTTCAATGATTTGCTCTCGATGAAAATTGAAACCCTCTCTTGTTTGGTTTAAGTTACTTTATTCATTTGGGTGTTCTATTAAGTGGAATATGCCTCCGCCAAAGAGGAGAAGAGTGACAAGTAAAAGTGCAAATTGGAAGAACATGATGGAACCCCAAAGCATTGAACATGGTATCGTGTCCACAGTCGAGCTCGGAAATCTCCACCCTGCTCATTATCATCATCGTCTTCGTCCTCTTCCTGCTCATCTTTAGTCAATTCTCCTGCTGTGGGTTCTCCCTGCATATCATCTTCATTTCTAAAGATCATGTTCAAGATAAGATGAAATCCTTTTTGAATTAATAGAATCTTTGATTTTCTTTTTATCACAAAAATAAAAAGGAAATAGAGCCAAGCTTGTTTCTTGCTTTCTTATTCAATTTTATTGTATTCATAATCTCCATGATATTATATTGAATAATCTCACAAGATTTTAAGCCACCAACATAGTGAATGAAATAAGCAAGCATACATGCTCAACACTCCCTTCAGTATATATTTGTCTCTGTTTTTAATCTGTAGTGTTTTTGTATCTTTTTGAAGAACTTAGACCATCAAGATGAAATATATTTGCCTTTGGAAATGGTGCATGCTTTTCTTAACAAGTTTGATATTTTACTACTTACATTACTCTCATTCCGAAAAGCATTTTGCTTTTTTTGGGACAAATTGCGCATTAGATTAAGCATACGAATGGTGGCCTGCACCGAAGGAATATTTCTTATAAAAGTGCTTAATCTGCTGCTATTAGATTGGGCAGTGCTATTATGTCATGTATAGCTGTTTTTATGTGCTCAATGTTCAATCAGTCAGCTGCAGTAGCTTAATTTTCGAAATCATGCTTTCACATATACAGCAAATTTGTTGACGGGATTGAGTACAAAATCTAAACTGAACTCAAATCTTTGTTTTTTAATCTTGTTGAGGTGTCATCAACAGAAAGAAATTCACATATTAATAGAAGAGGGCTTATCATCGTTAAAAACGGTTTAATGATGATACAACAATTATATTTGTTGTGAGAAGAAAGTATTGTTCGTGAGAAGATCTAAAAGAATATCTAAGTTTTCGTGAGCACTTGAATCTAGGATTTATGAAAGAATTTATTTGTTTCATATGATCTTCAAAGGAAATAGACGACATACTAGGCTCTTTTTTTTTCAATTATCCATCAAAGCTTATTGTGCTTACAGCCCAGCAATGGCATCATAAAATTATCATAAAAATTGAATAGGGCCCATCATCATTTAAAATAGCTTTCATGATCCTTTTATCATGTACATCCTAAGAAAGTATTGTTCGTAATAAGGCGTTTTCGTGAAGGCTTAAGTTCGGGTTTGATGAAAGCCTTATACTAAATATTTTACGTAACTTCCTTCGAATACATTGAGGTTTTTGTTGATGTTGCTCTAAATACTTTTAATGTACAAATTTGAATCGTTAATTTCATTTTATGTACATTTTTTACTGCAAGTTGATGTTTATTTGTCCGAGCTTATGTAATTACTCATGATTTTAATGAAAAGGTGTCAATGATTACGTGATGTACAAAGCCACATTTCGTGAAAGTAGAAGTGATAAGGGTCGTACGTAATGATATAATTGGACCAAAATATGGCTAAAGTTCTATATAGGAAGGTCCTCTCTACAGATAAGATTATGAACGTTCTTACGTAGAGACTCACAAAAACAAAACTAACGACTATTTGACGGCAAAAAATGTCATGATCAAAATAAATGGCCATCAACCAATAGTATTGAACCATTTATTTCTACCATGATATTTTTAGCCAATATATTTGATTGGTTTGTATACTTAAGCTTTGTCAAGAACATCGATGATCTCATTGAGAAGGCCGTGCCATATAGAAAGATCGTTCCAATCATATGATTAAGTATTACCGATAAAATTAGCTAATATTATGATTTTCTTAATGACCTCAAAAAATATTCAGATCAAATGACCTAAGAAATAACTACGTAACTAAAAAGAATCTTGGTCAAGAGAAGCGAAAATTGCATTCCATCATTCTCATTCATGGAGCTACTTTGGTATGATTCCTATACTATATTTTTTCCAAAAAAGTCATCAGGTGTCATTTGTTTCCCATTGATTCCGGAAACTCTGCTCCAGAACGAGAATACATTATAAAATCTCACAAAATTCAAACATCATTCCAAATGCCTTCAAGAAATAAAAATCAAGATAACATGCACAAGAAAGAACAAAGTATAGCTGAAAAAGGGCTCATTTTGATCAACAATGACAAAGAGTGGCAAATGTTGAAAGCTCGCTTACGGTCATCGGGAGTAACAACGAATTGCGCAGCCAGGCTCATGATTCTAGATTATTTGAGCCACAAACCTGACGACAGAGAAGGCTTAGGATGGTGCCAAGGTGACGAGAAGACTGAAAATCAAGAGTGCAAATCTCAAAAACGTTCAACTCAATGGGGAGATGTATGGTTGAGTAATAAACCCAAACCAGTGGTTGAAACAGAACTGGGATCTAATATATCAATACATGCTGATGAACAACCAAGAATTACACAAAAGGACATTTCAAGAGCCAACCTCATGACAAGAATACGATCAAACATTAGCTCTCGTACCATGTATTAAGATTAAGCTGGCAATTTAATCTTAAAAATGAAAACAGGGATGATTTTGTTCAAACCCTGCTGTTGATCCAGGCAGAATTCTGATCGTTAAGAACCGAGAAAGCGCATGTTTTCTTTCAGCTGTTATTCAGTTCAACTTGAAATATTTTTTCATAGAAAGAGCATACGCTTCTCATGAATTCCCTCTAAATAATATATAGAATTTCTATAAAGGCCTAATTCACTCAATAAAAAGAAACACATTAGAAAAAAGTTCTTAAATAGAACAGATTTCAATCCCTTGTACAACAAAATCACGTTAAAATTGAATCAAATCTGACAACTTTAAATACCGTAGACAACATTACAATTAGAAATGTGAACCACTGAAAGATTTAGGAAGCATTTGTCTTGTATTGAAAGGTTTTGCCAGCTATGTATACGGCGGTTGAAAGAGTTTGATGAAGTCACTTATTCTTATAATCGACCAATTTCACATGTTAGAAAATAATATACTACTAATTTAATTCCTGTGCTGTATGTCCTTTAATTTATTGCTTTGATCTCTTTTCTTATTTTTTTTGTACTTGTGCCAGTCACTTTAGGTTGAAAATCCTGATTGAACGCAGTTATGACTTTAAACTGATTTTTCTGTATGACAAATGATTCTCTCTCGAATATTAACATAACCGTATGCAATAATTAAAAACATCACTGTAACGACAAAGGAATGAGGTT
>Ga0209092_10001249_pt1 | contig 25281 bp, 14 predicted proteins | sample FraStrMetagenome_FD_187446 | JGI IMG/M metagenome (GOLD analysis project Ga0209092, IMG submission 187446) | Marine eukaryotic phytoplankton communities from Arctic Ocean - Fram Strait ARC3M Metagenome (SPAdes) (version 2) | ecosystem: Environmental > Aquatic > Marine > Oceanic | place: Fram... | reverse complement strand
CGTAGCGACTGGCTTTACGCCAGGAAACGTAGCATCCGACGATACCCTAATCCAGATCGCGGGATCAACCCGCTCGCTACAATTCACCGTAGCGACTGGCTTTACGCCAGGAAACGTAGCATCCGCCCCTACCCTAATCCAGATCGCGGCATCAACCCGCTCGCTACGACTATTCCCCCGGCTACGACTGCACGTAGGGCAGGCTAAAATGAAACGCCGCCCCCTGCCCCGCTTCGCTCTCAACCGAGACACTGCCACCATGCTGTTGCACAATATGTTTGATAATGCTCAAGCCTAGGCCCGTGCCGCCACTGTCACGCGAACGCCCTTTATCTACCCGATAAAAACGCTCAAAAATATGTGGTACGTCCTTAGCGGGAATTCCTGGCCCATCATCCGCAACCGTACATTGGATCAAATCATTCGCATCATCATACCGAACACTCACGGCCAACAGGGTAAAGTCAGGTGCATAGCGAAACCCATTTTCGATTAGATTATCAAACACTTGCTGAATCCTAAAGCGATCAAAGGCGAACTCCCCGACCCGCTCATCAAAGTCTAACTTCAACACCTGCCCCTCTGGATTAAGGCGCAAGCGATACGGCTCTAACATCTCTTCTAGCAATTGCTGTAGCGATTGCACCGAAGGCTGTATCTGCTCGGACTGTGACTCCAAGCGCGACAACTCCAGCAAGTCCTCAACTAACACATGCAGACGCTGTGCATTATTCACAATCTTATCCAAAAAACGCGCCCGCGTCTCGACTGGTAAGGTCGCATGATCTTCCACCAGCGTTTCCGCAAAGCCCTTGATAATCGTTAAAGGCGTGCGCAACTCATGCGATACATTGGCCACAAAATCACGACGAACCACCTCCAGGCTCTTCAACCGCGTGATATCATGCAGCACCAACAGGGTCGACTTCGCATCCTGCGCAGATACCCCACGCACCTCCGCACACGACACCTCAAACCAAAGAACCTCCCCCTGCCGCTCCACACTCACCTCCTGCTGCTTTAAACTGCGATCTCCACGGTACGCACTCAAAAAATCCAACAAGCTAGCAGAGCGCAACGCGGTTTCCAGCCGTGCCCCCTTCAGCGCTCGCGCTCGTTGAAATAGGCGCTGAGCCGAATCATTCACAAACTCGATCACATGCTCATCATTAAAGATAATCACCGCCTCCTGAATCGAGCCCAACATCGCCTCCAACTGTTTCGGATGCCCCGATTCCACGTCGGCATAACCACGATAGCGATCAATCAAGCCATTCGTCTCCTTGATCAGCCCATCAAACCCCAAACGCTTCAACATCGAAAATGGTTCATTCACCAACATACAACGATTCAGGCGCACCGCATCCTGTAACTCACGCGCGATACGCCGGGTCTTCAACGCCGTCGTCAAAAGCACGATCAAAGCCGCACACAGCAGCAAACTCAGAAAAATAACCATTAGATATCGACGGCACGGTAGCCGACCCCGCGAACGGTCTGAATCAAATGTGCATACGGGCCCAACTTTTCTCGCACACGGCGTACGTGCGTGTCGACCGTGCGCGTCTCTATATCCGTGTCATAGTTCCAAACAGCCACGAGCAAGTGCTCCCGCGACTGTACCCGCCCCTTGCGCTCCATCAGTAATTGTAACAAACGAAACTCGGTCGCAGTCAGGATCACCTCAACGCCATCGATACTCAACTGATGTAACTCTGCATCAATCACCACCCCGCTGATTTCGATACGCATGGACTTAGTAGTCTGAGTCACTGTCGCGCTACGCGCTAGAAGCTTCCCCACCCTAATCGAAAGCTCCTTCATGTTAAACGGCTTAGGCAAATAATCGTCCGCACCCAGCTCCAAGCCTTGAATCCGATCTTCGGTTTCACCACGCGCTGTCAGAAAAATGATAGGGACGTTCTTCAGTAACGGATCGGCGCGCGCCATGCGGCACAGCTGCAAACCACTCAGCTCAGGCATCATGATATCAAAAATCATAATCTCAGGCTCAAAGTCGCGCGCAGTACTGGCAAATAACAAAGGATCATTCAATACCTGACAGCGATAGCCCTCCTGCTCGAATTTATACTTCAGTAACTCTGTGACATCAGGCTCATCATCGACGACTAGGATACGCTGGGCTTTAAGAGTATGCATACTATGGAATTAAGAGTAATGTATAACAAGCGTTCACCATCGAGAAGCAATGATCGATCTTTGGGCACTTACACATTTCGCTAAAACGAAAATAAGTCGCTCTACGTCAACGCATAAACACTTAGGAAGAAGAGACTCAAGCGATTTTACCCAGCCGTCACACGATTGTCACCGCCGCGACACAAACACGCGCTCGATCCGTACGCGCCGCACAGCACAGCCTTGTGCGCTTTTTAGCAACAGGTGGCTACAGCCTGTGGTGAAACGACCTAATCCGCTCGCCGCGGTATCGGCGGCGGCGCATTCGGCAAGCGCCCGGCACTGCTAGCAGAGATCGGCGCTGGTGCGATGCTTGGCGCCGCGGCGCCCTTGGTAAACCCAGCGCCACTGGCACAGGCAAAAATTCGGTCGTCGGACGCGCGGAACGAGACTTGCATCCCCCCACTGTGAGCGCGCAACGTCTGCACCGCTTGTGGATCAAAGCGGAACCACGCCGGCGCCTCACGCAGCGGCTCACCACTGCCGGCCACCAGACCGAAGGCATTTTCATCGCGCAAGTACTGCAGCAGCGCTGGCGACGGATCGACAATTAAAAACCACTGCCAGCGGCTGACACCCTCGGCATCGTGCCATTCGTGGCGCTCGGCTTGCAGAATGCGATCCTCGGCCGAAGGTCGGCGCCAAAAGGCACGCTTGAACACTTCCTCCCCCACGTTCTCAATGCTCGCAGGGGGCTCGGACACCCATTCGATCTCCGCGGTTACCACATCGGCTGATGGCGCAGCAGGCGACGCCCCCTGTTCCCCCTGCCATAACTGCCACTGCCATGCAGCGATGCCCAGGCACAGACACAGCAGAAGGGTCGCCAGCCGTCTGTTCATTAGTTACCGGAGTGCGAGTAGGTGCGGAGGAAGAGCTTGATATCTTGGACACTTTCGACAAAGCGATCGAGGCCCTCCTGTTCGTCATTAAGCAATGTGTAGGCGGGGATGACGATCTTCCACTGCGTATTCCAGACACTGCGCCCGATTAGACGGCTATTGGTGTATTCCGCTGGAATGATACTGTAGAAGAACGCCGGGTCGTCCACCGCGCGGAAGGCCTGATGCTTGCGCAGGATCCAGGGCTGCTCGCTGAGGGTGCCGTTTGCATTGAAGAAGTTGGTGGTGTTGAACGCCGAGTCACCGAGATTGTAGGGCAACGGCAGCGCTTGGTCGTGCACCGTCCACGTCCGCAGCGTATTGGTGTCACCCAGCGGTGGTGCGAGCATACGGTCGCTCCCGCAAGGGATCAGGTAAACATACGGTGTGGCGCGCAGAGCGTTGGCCGCCGAAGTCGCCGGACCTCCCGCATCGGGTGTCTCGATCGCGTAAGGATCCATACCGACGTAGCCATCCAGCACGATACCAGCGCTGCTGATCTTAGTGGCATAGCTGCTAGGCGAATAGCTGTGATCACCCGCCGCAGCCGATAAGCCAAAGAAATTCTTCGTTTGCTCGATGGTGCTGCTGAAGGAAAGGACGATGCCAGGCGTGGCACTGCCGTCGGCCTTCTTCAGGTTGTTGCAATAGCGAGCCACGTCGGCATCGGCCATCAAGTCTGAGACAATATGCTGCTGGAGCGTTTGTTTCCAAGCGTCGTCGTCGCTGCTAGTCGCCCCGTCGGTGCGGATGCGGAACAACTCGCCGCGCAGGCTGAAGAGCGTGCCGTAGGGATCGGGGTTGTTGATGCCGAGGCGACCTTCCGCCACCGAGAAGTCGGCATTGAGCTGGGCCAGGGTGCCGGCCAGACCGGCATCGCCGAGGGTACTGACGGAGGCCTGCGGCTGATCGCCGCTGAGATCGCCAAGCGCGCGGGAGGCGACGATGTTGGAGATCACCTGCTGCCCGGCGGTGGTGCCGAGCAGGCCGGTCTCGTAGTCGTAGCTTTTGGCGGCGAGGTAGGTGTAGCGGCCGGCGAGGTCATAGAGGGTGCGGTATTGCTCCAGCGCCTCGTTGCGGAAGGTGCGGAAAGTGAGATCATTGGTCCGGTAGCCGGTGACCTGGGCGGCCGCCCGCATGCGGAAGGTCTCGCGCAGGGACAGGATGTCGCCCGCGTCGGCCAGCACATTACGCACCTGCTCGTTGGCGCGCTGGTAGTCGGTGGCGCGTTGGGCTACTTCGAAATGCGCGGCCATCAACTCGCGATAGAGCAGCTCGTATTCGTAATACTGCTGTCTCTGTTCGTAGGGAAAGTCGAGGGCTGCGAGCGCCGCGTCGAACTCGACAAACTTTTGCTGAATATCTTTATCGTAGCTGTTGGCTCCCGCCTCAAATCCAATAGCACCAACGCTTAAGACATTATACGCAATCACAGCAGCTGTCTTGATCGTTCCTCTAGCGATGGATGTGGCATCATTTGCAAATCCAAGCACCTGCGGGAAAAACTCCTTTGTCGCCTCGGAGGTATTGTAAAGTTGCTCCGCTAGGCCTTTCATCGATATCGCCGTGTTTTCCAACTTATCTTGGATGCCGACGAGCCTCGCATACTCTGTAGCAAATATAGCGCGCTTCTGACCACTAAGCTTGTGCGTGGCCACGAGGTCATTGAAAAGCTGCTGCTCGCGCGTCATGCGATGTTGTAATACCTGCACCCGCTGCCGACTCTCCAGAAAAGCGACCTGCGCCTGATAGGAATCCAGCAGTGCTTGCTGCAGCGAACCAGTCACCGCCCTCTGGCCGAGGCTGCCACCGCCCCAGTCCTGCGCCCACTGGGCGATCTGGCCCGGCCGCACGATGACGGTTTTTTGGATACTTCCTGTCGGAGTGCCTGCCGGGCCAGCGAGGAAGTGCTCGGCGAGAACATCTTTGATGTAGGCTTCCGAAACCTCATGCGGGTTACCTTCACTGTCCAAAAGTGAAACTCCATTTTCATCCGTCTCCAGCTCATATCCCAGATGCTTCGACGAAAAATCCTCGATGCCAGTCGGCACCGCAATCGTCAGCGGGACCGCCTTCGAGGTATCCACCAAGTCGGTGGGACGATCGACGACAAACCAATTCTCATAGTCCGGCCCCTCGTAGCCTTGGGCGTAGGTTTTGCCCACACCGACATCGCCGGGGTAGGGTGAGCCGAAGATGCCCTGCAACTCGTTGTCGAAGGCGATCTCCTGATCGACGATGGCGGTGTTGGCGTCGGCGATCTGGTTTTCCTGATTGCGGAGCAGGCGGGTCATGCGGGCTGCCTGGTTGAAGGCGCCCTTGGCGTTGAGAGTGGCGCGCAGCGCGCGATCGTAGATCTGCTCGAAGTGGGATTCTCCGGCCTGGAGCTTGGAAGGCGAGATGTCGAAGGCAATGGCGCCGGGGCTCAGGCCGAGCGGGTTGAGGCGGGCGTTGGCATTGTCGATGGCGGTCTGGAAGGAGTTGGCGGCGGCCACCAACTGGCCGAGTTCGGGCACAGTGGTGCGGTCGATGATCTGCACGCCGCTGTGGTTCGGATCGGTGTCAACAGCAGGCAGGAGCGCGTTGCCGACCACCCAGTTCAGGAAGCTGCCCTGGGCGCTGCGGGCGACCCATTCGTCGAGGCCCTGATGGCGGGTGGCGCCGCTGCGCGGATTCACCTTGCCGTCGCGGAAATGGCTCCAGCCGGCGGCGGGGTCGTCGCGGTAGCTCTGCCTGTTCACCAGCGCCACGGTTTGGATGGCGGTGCTGGCGGCATTGGCGGCGGCGGCGGCGAACTTGCGCTCGTCCTTGTAGTCGATCTGCACCGACTGGCCGAGCACGGTCACATCCTCCGCCGAGGTCTGCCAGGTGAAGTAGGGATGGGTCAGCAGCTTGTAGTAGCCCTTGAGTGCGGTCAGATAGTGGCCGTAGGCATCGCCATGGCCCTGCGGGAACATGCGTTGAGCGTCGGCGGCATCGACCACCCCGTCCTCGGTGCTGCTGCCGGATTTTTCCTTGATGTTGTAGTTGGTGGCGTAGAGCACCTCGCCGCTGTTGATGCCGCGGGTGTAGTTCCACCACAGGCGGTTGTAGGCGGGGGCGATGCCGGTGCCCGGGTTGGTGAAATCATCGCGGCCCTTGAGCAGCGCGAGTTCCTCGTCGAGCGAGCTAGCCACCTGGCCCTCGAAGGAGAAACGGCTGGTGTTGACTTCGGTGGTCGAGCTGGAGTCGTCGATCGAGATCGTCGGGTTGGCGGCGTCGGCGTAGGCTTCGTTGCCGAGGATGGTGTAGAGGTCGTTCAGATAGCCGGCGGCGAGGATCAGGGCGTTGTTGGCCGAGGCAAAGTCGATGCCGGAGCCGATGGTGAAATTTTTTCCGCGGTTGAGCACGGTTTCATAGATTTCGATCAGGCCGACCTCGTTGATGTTGTCCAGGTTCAGTGCGATATCGCCCTCCCAGCGCTTACCGGCCTGGGTGAGCAGGGAGACATCGGTGTTGACCGCGTTGCTGGCCAGATCGCTCATGCGCTGGTTGAAGGGGTTGATCTTGGCGAGCACACGCTTGATCCAGCCCTCAACCAGGACGGGCGAGGTCCATCCGGACCAGGTGCCGCCGACCTTGCGGTAGTTCATGGTGAAGTAGGTATCCCCCATCAGCACGGCGGGATTGCTGATCGTGGCGGTGGGTGAGCCACCAACAAGGATCGAGCTGCCCAGCGAGCCATCGGGCTTGAGCCAGGTGCTGGTGCCGGAGGCGGTGTTGATATTGCTCTCGGTGATGGTCGGGTTGGTGCCATCCGTCGGGAAGCCATAGCGCCACTGGAACTCATACAGCTCCGGCTTGCCGGCGTAGTCGCCGCTGTGGCGCAGGGTCACCTGCTCGTCGAGCGGGTTGCTGGCCAGCAGCACCTTGAGGTCGCCGGTGTAGAGGCTGGGATCGACCTTGAGGACCCGGATCGCGGGCGGGTTGCCGGGATCGGTGAAGGCCTCGCCGTTTTCGAGCATGATCACCACGTAGCCGGCACCATTGCCAGTGGCGGTGAGCGCGTAGCTATCCACCGCCGTATCCGGATCGCGGATGTCGGCGAGGGTGGCTTGGTCGATCAGGCGGGAATCCTTGGTATCATCGACCTCGAAGGATCCGGGAGCCGCGGGGTCTTCGCTGAAGGTTTCCAACTGCGTGGCGAGCTGGTTGATGGCGGTTGTCCACTGGCCCTTGGCAGCGTCGCCAACCGGGCAGAGATCTTGGAGCAGCGCGAGGTCCTCCGCGGTGAGCACGTTCAGGTTGAGGTAGTCCTCGCCGGTGATTTCATCGACAAAGCCACCTTCCAGCACGAGGGCGCCCTCGGTGCCCAGGGCGCTGTCGAAGTAAAAGCGCTCTTGCAAATGGGGCGGCAGGGTCTGAAAGTAAAGCTTGCCGACGTAAACGCTGGTGAGCACGGAAGGCGGCAACTCCTGGAGTCCGCCGGGCGCTCCCAGCAGGTAGGTTTTGGCGCGGGTCGGGTCGTGCAACAGCACGCTCTCGGTGGCGGTGCCGCTGTTGGCGATGGATTGCTGGTAGATGACTTGTACGCTCGAGGCTCCGCGGATTTGTGGCAACTGGCCGGCAATGGCACTGGCCTTGGGCAGGGTCAGGGTCTGCGCGGCTTGCAGGACCGGCACCTGCTCGGGCCACACAGGCCGATAGTAGATAGACAACGGTTCATCAATATCGCCTGGTGTGCCGTCCGCATTGGCATCAATGGCATTGATATCCAGCAACTCGCCACGACGACTCTCTGCACGCAGAAATGGCAACACCGTGTCGACCTCCGCCTCACCGGTCCCCGGGATGAAGAATCCAGGGCGGCTTAGATAGTAGAGCTTCATCTTGAAGCTTGCGGGTGGGTCCAGTGCAATCAAATCATCTGAAGTCACTTGAGTCTCTCCGCCATCAAGAGTAGCGGCACTGAAATACCCTCCGGCAAAGATCCTGCCTTCGCTATTGGTCGCTAAGCTCAGGGCCTCGGCATTCAATCCGAAATCGAAAGAACTGTCCATGGATCCATCTGCTTTTAAGCGAGCGATGCGCGAGCGAGCGACACCATTAACCGTAGTAAAATTGCCCCCGATTAGGATCTTTCCGTCAGGCTGAAGCTGGATCACCCTGACGATTGAACCGTTCACTTCCAAACTGAAAGACTCGTCCAAAGTCAAATCCGCGTTCAAGCGGGCAATTCGCGGCTGGGCAATACCGTTAATGGTAGTGAATGTCCCACCAATGAGAAATTTGCCATCTGGCAAAGCTGCCATAGCAGTGACATTGCCCCCGTTCGTATCAAGGCTTACCGAACTATCGATAGATTCGTTAGCGTTGAGGCGGTGTAAGCCTGAGGCAAAAGTGCCCCCAATGAGAATCCCGCCGTCAGGCAAATTAACGGCAGACCATATAGTAGCTAGTAAGGTGGTGCCCAGGCTATCATCGATGCTTCCATCGGCGTCCAAGCGGACGATTCGTCCACCATGTGAAGTGCCAGAGCTACCATAGACAGCACTGAAGCCACCCATGATCAATATAGATCCGTCGGCTTGGGAGAGCATGTTAATCAACCAGGCATTCGGCGAAAGTGTATAGTCACTGTCCAGACTGCCATCTGCGTTCAAACGTGCGATTCTGGTTTTGGCAACACCGCCGATTGATGAGAATTCCCCACCGACTATTATTTTCCCATCCAGTTGCGTGGCTAGATAGACATGACCTGATCCGACAATGTCGTTCTGGTAAGTAGTATCTAAGCTCCCGTCCGCATTCAATCGGGCCAATTTGGATCTTGGAGCACCCCCAACCGAGGTAAAAGTACCACCAATAATAATTTTACCGTCTAACTGAAATGCGACCGAAGTGATGTGGCCATCGTCGGGTGTTGCCGATGGTGCGACTAAGCGCCCTGTCGTAGATCCAGAATGGTTACCTCGATGCACCCAATTAAACCCCTTACGATCCTCAAAGGTAAATTTATTGTAGGCGGCATCCGTAGCCACGCTTTGATTCACGAATGCATCTGGAGTCATCACCTCCACATCTTTGGATCTGCGGTTGATGCCAGATCCCACGAGCGGCTCTGGCATCAGTGGTAGCGGATACGGTTTATTGAGGAGGGTTCCCGCCGTGACCGTGTAGTCAAAATCGAAAGCAGCATCGGTCCGCAGCACCTCATAGGTGCGCATAGCTGGGCGCCCATCGAGCGGATCCGTATAGGCGAGTAATACAAAGGGCTTGGAGGTGTAGGCGCTACCGTCGGTAATGTTTAGATCATCACGCAGCGCGTAGGCGCGCGTATCGATCATCACGGCATGTTCCTCGTTCGGATTGTATCCGGGCTGGCTGGGATCATTTTGCACATAGACACTGCCCGCCTGCTGGGAGGGGCCGAGATCGCCGGTGCCGATGCCGGAGGCGATCACGATCTGCGGGGCTCCGGACGGATACTCCACGGTGTAGCGGCCGACCTTCGAGGGCAGGTGGAAGGAACCGAACTTGTCGCTCGGCGCCGCCACTTCCTTGAACCACCAGATAGTGAGCTGGTTCTTACCAGGCAATGCGTTGACCGGGATGATGGCTCCCTTTTCAGCAGCCGCGACGCCGCCGCCCGCAAAGGGGTCGACATAACCGTCGGGGTAGTAATTGTCGCCGCTGGAGATGTAACCAGCGACCGAGTAACCGGCGGGTGGCTCGATGCGCTGGCCGACCGTGACGGTGGCGGTGAGGTCGAGCACGCCGTCGGCATTGGTGTCGTTGATCGTGGCGACCGCCGGTGTGGCGGTGAGCGGACCATCGCCATCCGGATCCGGAAGGGCTGGACTGCCGAGCAGGCTCTCCGACTGGATGTAAACCGGCACATACCACGGCACGCCGCTGGAGGCAAATTTGAGCAAGGTGCGGCTGGTCTTGTCACTCGAGCCGCTGAAGTCCGCCAGCAGGCGCTGGGTAGCGATGTCGAGGGACACCTCGGCCTCGGCCGGATCGTCCTGGAAAACCACCGACGGCGCGTTGGCCGCATCGAAGACCGGACCGATGGCCACGCCGCTGCCGAGATCGGTCACCGTGACCGGCTCGTAGTCGGCCAGGTTGGCGGGCCAGACCTGGGTGTATTTAGCGGAGATCTTGGGCCAGCGGATGCTCATACCCGGGGTGGCGGGCGCAGCGAGGAAGTGGATGGTGAGGTCCTGCGGCTCCATCCAGTAGATGTTGATGTTGTCGGGGTTGGAGTTGGCGCGTTCCGCATGGTAAACCAGCGTGCCATTGGGCAGGGCGGAGGTGCCGTAGAGCGGCTTGCCGGTATTGGCGGTGTTGGTGACCAGAGACGCCTGCAGCAAGTCATCCCCGGCCTGAGCCGCGCCTTCACGCGGCAGCAGTTGCTGGCCGAGCGGGGTATCGATAACGACCGGTTCCATCCGCTTGCGCACGCTCACCACATCCGCACCGAGGAATTCGCGGGCGCCGGTGCTAATATTCTCTGCGCCGAGGAATTCCACAAACACCGTGCCCTCTCGGTTGTAGGCGCGCAGGCTCGCGCTGCCGTAGCTGTTGTCATACCACAGCGTCCGCAACTCGGCTGGAGCACTGGCGCCATCGCCGGCCGGGCTGGAGCCTGTCGGCACATATTCCAAAGCCACATGGCTGGGCAGGTAGCTATTGTAAACGACGTGGGCCGCCTCGATCCGGCCCGTCGGCACCTCGACTTTGGGCCCGGTGAAGGAGTTCTCCGTCCAATAGATTGAGCGCTGGGGAACCGTCGGCGCAGAGGCCACGGAAAACACCTCGGTCTTGAACTTGTAAGTCGGCGCGGACTCGCCCACCGCGCTGGTATCCGGGAGATTCGAAACCCAGGTGATGGTGACCCGGCCCGGCTGGGTGGCGAAGACCTTGTCCGCGTGAGCGCTGTAGTAGTAAAGCTCGGGCGCTGCAAACGGATGATCGGTGGCACTGGTAATCGTGACATTCGGTTTGCTGCGCAGGGTGATGTTGAGGCCATCGACGATGTCCACCCGCCGTCCGAGCAAGGTGGCGCCGCTGACGAGACCATCCGGCACCGCAGCCACCGTGACCACCCGGCTTTCCGGCGAGGCGCTGGTCACGGAGACGCTGCCCTGTGGGAGCAGCGGCTGGCTGGCACCCTTCAGGTTGGCTGTGTAGGCGCTGGGAAAGGTCTCTCCGGGCTGCACCGGCTTCGAGCGCCAGTAGGTCGCCGGGGCGATCGAGCCGCTCCAGGTGACCTGCGGCCGCTCGATCACATCGCCGAAGGCGAAGCGTGGCACGCCAGAGGCCAGACTGTAGCCGCCCGTCGAGCGGGCCAGCAGGACGGTCACCACCGGTGGGGCCGGGATGCTGGCATCCACCGCGCGCGGGTAGCGTGTGGCGGTGGGAATGGCGATGGCCGCGCTGCTGAGCGACGTGCCGCCGATTCCGGCATATTGCGGGGTGGTGGTGCCGGGGCCTGTAGGGATGGATGGCCCGGCAATGGCGACCGCAGGTGGGGCGGTGTAGCCGCTGCCGCCGTTGTTGATCGTGATGGAAGTGACCCGCCCGCCGAAAATCACTGCGGTGGCGGTGGCGGTGACGCCCGAGCCGCCGGGAGCGCTGAGGGTGACGACCGGTGCTGCGAGGTAACCCGAACCTCCACCCCGCACAGTAATGCTGGTCACCGTGCCGCCCGATACCGTGGCAAATCCACCCGCCCGCCGCGCATCGAGCAAGTTGGCGGCACCGCCCTGGATTTCATATTGCGCCAGCACGACAGGGGCAAATAGAAGCAAGCCCAGAGCGGCGAGAATCGGAAATCGGTGGTTCATAACAGTCAAAAAAGGGAGGCAGGCACAACAACGGGGAAGGATGGCAGGCGGCGCATCGGGTCAGATTGGACAAAAGTTTCCGTCATGGCTCAGCGCGGGCCGATGGCGATGAAATCGAAGCCAACCCGGTGATAACCAAGGTCTGCTGCGTACGCCTCTATCTTCACCGAACTGGTGGTTCTCCCAACAGAAAATAAAACTGAAGTACCTGCATCCCTTTCATTAAATTTAATAGGGTTTGATATCATAATGGTGGGAGTTGCGCTAAAAGCCGTAGTGAAATTAATAGTTATCTGTGTGTCAGCCGAATTTACTGGTCCAACGGTAAATCCATATCCCGCGGTAATCGTACCAGCTGTAGTTACAGTCCCACGAATGATGCGGAGGTTTTCCTCGGCGACGGGGACGGACTTGTTATTGAGCATAAGAGTGCGGGTCGTGGCGCTTGAGCCGATCGTGACATTACCCGTCGCGCTAAGCGTGCCTGCGGCAAGATTGACCCCGCTGGCGATCTTCTCGGTGGTGACCGCGGCGTCCGCAATGCCAGCAGTGCCCACCGTTCCAAAGCCGACGCTGGTTCCTGCGCGGCGCAGAACCTGACCATCGCTGCCCGCCACGATATCTGCCGGATCCCCGGTGGTGCTGCCCGTGCGCCCGATTACGGATAACCCCGCGCTGTCCCGCAGTTTCGTATTATCCACGGCATTGTTATCAATCTTACCCGTGGTGACATTCAAATCAGCGATCTTAGCGGTGGTGACATTCAAATCAGCGATCTTAGCGGTGGTGACATTGAGATTCGCGATCTTAGCGGTGGTGACATTGCTGTCGCTGATGTTGGCGCTGAGCACCGCACTTGTTCCGAGTTTGGCACTGGTGACCGATTCGGCGGCCAGCTGGTTGGAGCCGACTGCGCCGGTCGCGAGCATGGCGGAGGAGATGGCATTCGCCTCCACGGACTCGGCCACCTTGGCGCGGAACGCGTAGGAGGAGGTGACGAACTGCTGGCGCGGGGAAATTTCATTGTCCACCGCGGCGGTGCCATCATCGATGGTCACGCCGAGGTAGCGGGTAGCGGCGCCGAAGACGCTGGGGCTGCTGATTTTCACCGTGGGCACGCCTTTGGAGGTCTCGCTGTAACCCAGCGCAGAGCCGGTGGTGGCCGCGCCCGCGCCGATCAGCGCGCTGAACTCGCCATTGGAGATGGTGACCACCTGCTGTTCGGAATAAATGAGGTTCGCCACCAGCGAATTGGAGGGGTGATCCCAAATGCGGAAGGTGATGGTGCGGTTGACCGGCGTGCCGGAGCCAATCGTCGTGCCATCGGCGTTCAAGGCGCGGCCCTGATAGCTCAGGTAATCGGGCACGGCTGTGTTCTGGGCGTGGGCGCTGCCCAGCAGGGCAAAGGCCGCAAGCAGCGGCAGGAGGCGGGTGGTCAGTCGGGTGGTTTTCATCGGGTGGTACTTGTTTTGAATTTGAAGGTGCGGGAGGTGGTGGAGATGAGTGTTTATTGGGTCAGCGTGCCGATCTCAGAGACGCGGCGCAGGGTGAAGGTGCCGGAAACCTCGAGGGTTTCCTTGTGCAGGCCACTGATCACTTCAGCGTAGGTGCCGGCGATCACGCTGCCGCCGTAACCGATGGGCGAGACCCCTTCCGGCGGAGTGGCTGAGAGGGTAAAGGTGACGGCGCGGCTGATGTCGTAGCTTTCTTGGCCGGAGACGAGGGCGGTGCTGCCGCTCTTGTTGTCATGATCCGGGTGGTATTGGTGAACAAAGGGGCTAACGGGATCGTTGAACGGCGTGGCGATGGTGCAGGACAGGCTGCTGCCGACGGCAAAACTACCGGTGGTGGCGAGCACCTGGTCCAGCGGCAGGTGCGCGGCGACGATGCGGCTGGCACCGGCCTTGTCGGCCGTGCTGAGATTGCTCTCCAGCGGGGTGATGCCGTCCTGCGGAGACTCCCCGGCGAGCTTGCCGAGAAACACCTGGGACAAGACCCGGGCGGCGCCCGCGTCATCGACATGGATCAAGTAGCGCAGCGGGTAACCCTGCGGGGTGTCCGTATCGGCCGAGCCGGGCACCTTGCTTTCGACCGCACTGACGCGGGCCTCGCCGATCCACAGCCCGGCGAGCGATGCCTTCCGCGCGGTGGCGGGCAGCAGAATGTCGTACAGCCCCGCGCTGTCGGTGAAGCGCAACATCGAGGCATAGAAAGCATTGCTGTCGCCCGTCATCACGGTGCGGTCGATACCGAAGGTGAGTTCCACAGCGGCATTCGGGCCGACCACTTCGGTGAAAGCACTGGAAACGTCGGTTTCGATCCAAGTGGCAGTTTCGGTATCGAAGGTGCGGCGGCGCAGCGGCACGCTGCCGGTAATGCCTTCCTCACCACTGGGTGCGGCGGCGGAATCCACCGGCGCGATCGTCACCGTGCTGACCGCGTCGCTGCGGTTGCGCAAACGCACGGTCACTGTCGAGCCGGTGCGGCCGAAATCGAGTCCGCTGCTCTTGCTGAGGCTGATTTCGACGGGAGCGTAGAAATTCCCGACGACCTCTGAGTCGAACCAGTAGGCTTGATTGCGATCGAGCGTCTCGAACGAAGGCGAGAACACCTGCAGCGGATTGCCGGGGCCCAGATCGCCACCGACATATTTGTAGATCTTCACACCGGAAGCGATCGCCACTGGGAAAGTGGCAAAATAGCTGCCCATCGTCGGGTAGGTGCTACCATTCTTGAAACTCGGGAAGCCCATGAAGTTGGCGCCATTGCGCACCCAAGCGGCGCTGGGGGGCAGGATGCGCTGCGGAATGGCCACATTGTAGCTGTTTGAAGTGCTGCCGCTGCATTTCACTAAGTAGGCCGTCTGGCCGAGCAACTGACCAAGCGAGTTAGAGGAGCCATCACGCACCCAGGTGCTCCACTCCGGCGTGCCCGCCGAGGGAATGAGCGGCGAACTAATAAACTGCACCTGCGAAGGATTCGGATTCCAGCGCCACACTTCCACCACTTCGCTGTAGGAATCGAAAAGCTCGTCCGGTGTGGCGTGCGTGGCATCGCCGTGCAGGTAGATCGAGTTCCACCCGCCTTTGAGCGCATAAGTGGTGGTCTGCCACTGCGCGTGAGCGGCGGTGACGAAACAAAGCGAAATGAGCGCGAGGAATAAGGTTTTCATCGGACGGACAGGCGGTAAAATTCTTTAGCTTCAGAGGCAGGCGTCAGGAAGACGGGCACCTGCCCCACTCCCGAGGCGACATAGCTTGCCGCGGGGGTGTTTTGTGCGGATTGGGCGGCAAAGTTGACCCGCTGCCACTCAAGCATATCGCTGCTGCGTTCGATCGTGTAGGCCTTGCCGGTAATGGCGTAAAACTCCAGTCGTACGTTGCCGGCCAACTTCTCCTTGATCTCCAGGCCAAAGACTTCGGTCGCATCGCCGGCAAAGGTGCCAGCAATATACTCAAAGCCGTCGCTTTGTCCGTCGCCGTCAAAGTCACCGTTCGCGCTGATCTGGCTCAAGTCCCAACTGCCATCGGCAGCAGGATACTGGCCGGCCTGATACAGCTGCCATTGCTCCCACACGTCCGGTAGGCCGTCGCCATCGCTATCCTCCCCGAGCGTAAGATCGAGGCGGCTGCGTTCCCCGCCATTGCCCGCCTCTAAAGTGCCCGAGACTTCGATCGGGTAAAAGGTCGTGCCGTTCATCTCCACCACTAGACTGAATAGCCCGCCCACTGAAACCGCTTTATCACTGTACAGTGCGGTACCGCTGCGCGTTTGATCCATGCGTACATTCAGCTCGTAGCTCTGGTCAATCCGATTTGCAGTGATCGGCGTGCGCCCGATCTCCACGCCCTCTTTGAGTAGCACCACTTCAGCGCCCTCAGCAGTCAGGGTCTGACCCACTTGGTCGCGCACCATCCCGTACAGCGTGTAATACGGCGCCGGCGGAAAGGCCAGCGCAGTCAGCGAACTCAGCAGGCTAAGGAGTAGAATCAATGGCGTGTGCGTACGGTTCATTTAGGTCTTATCAGGCGCAATTAAGAATGGTTTGAGCTTTGTTAGAAGAACACTTAGAAATATTTTGCTAGTTTTTTACATCAGTTTATACGGAATTAAAAGGTTTTTTTGGGGGGGGCTATTTGAGCCATGGACCGCAAAAGGAATGTCCACATTGATCCTGCATGGCGGTAAAGGAGGGCGAGTCGCCCTCCCTCCTTTCACATTAATCGACTAAGGCCGCTTTTTAAGGACAGCCTGCTTGGGAGACGACACGCTCCATCTAGGATGCAACGATCACTCCCCCCCCTCCCCTGGGCTCGGCCTCGCGAACAAAAATAGCAGCTGTCCGCTACGCTTTTTTCTTGTTCGCGCGACGCGCCTCTAAATGTACCATTAGAATACTGATATCCGCAGGGTTCACGCCGCTAATACGATTGGCCTGCCCTAGCGTACGAGGCATAATCTCAACCAACTTTTGCGCGCTTTCACTGCGTAGGCCCTTGACGTTGGCATATATGAAGTCCTCTGGGATGCAGATGTGGTCGATATGCTTCATCTTCTCAATCTGCTTCTTCTCGCGCTCAAGGTAACCCTTGAACACCACTTGATAATGCACCTCATCGCGTACCTCTTTAGATTCCGCTTTTAAATCGTCAGGAAAGTCGTCCTGCGAGTGAGAGCGACGCAGGTGAAGCGCATGGCTCTCCCCTGCCTTGCGCTCTACTTCTAGGCGCTGCGTCCACTCCGCCACCTTAAAAGCCTTTGCCTTAATTCTTGCTAATCGCTGGCTGTCAACGAGTTGCAACTTATCTATCTGCTCTAACAAACGGATTTCCGCACTCGGATGATTAAACAATAGCCGGTGCTCAGCACGGCTTGAGAACATCCGGTAAGGCTCTTTGGTTCCTTTAGTGACCAGATCATCGATCAGCACCCCCAAATATGCTTCGTGGCGCTGCAATACCAATGGATGCCCACCACGTAGCTTCTGCACCGCGTTCACACCCGCAATCAATCCCTGCCCTGCCGCCTCCTCATACCCCGAAGTGCCGTTAATCTGGCCCGCAAAGAACAGATTCTCCACCTTCTTTGACTCAAGAGACGGGAACAACTGAGTCGGTGGCGCAAAATCGTATTCCACCGCATATGCGGGACGCAGCATGTGGACCTTTTCAAGGCCATCGATACTCCGCAACATATCCAACTGAACGCTGAAAGGTAAGCTAGTTGAGAGGCCATTGATGTACCATTCGTTGGTATTACGCCCTTCTGGCTCAAGAAAGAGCATATGCCGTTCCTTATCGGCAAAGCGAACAAACTTATCTTCAATACTTGGGCAGTAGCGCGGTCCTGTGCCCTCAATTTGTCCTGAATACATCGGCGAAAGATGAAGATTGTCGGTCACTACCTGTCGCGTATTCGCTCCCGTGTAGGTCATCCAACAAGACACCTGATCTTTGCCAGGCAACCAACCAAGCTTTCTTTCGCCTGCATGTTCCACGTGGAACAACTCATGATCCGAATCTGATTCACCCGCACTAGCATGTTCCACGTGGAACAAATTATCCAAGCCCCGTGTATCGTAAAACGCAAATAAGGTAGGATCAGGATCGCCCTGCTGCTCTTCAAGTTGACTGAAATCAATACTGCTGCCCAAAATACGTGCGGGCGTGCCAGTTTTAAGACGCTCGAGCTCGATACCCGCTTCTTGAAAAGATGCCGAGAGCCCTTCCGCCGAGACATCCCCCATCCGTCCGCCCTTATTGGTGTTCTTGCCGACGTGCATCAAGCCACGCAAAAACGTGCCTGTGGTGACCACCACCGTCTTGGCATAGAAATCGACATCGAGGTTGGTTCGCACCCCCACCACTCGCCCATCCTTATAGATCAGTCCCTGCACCATAGCCTGAAACAGGTCGAGGTTGGCCTGCAACTCCAGCACGTGCTTCATCCGGTACTGATACGCCTTCTTATCGCACTGCGCCCGTGGCGCCTGCACCGCGGGCCCCTTAGAAGCATTCAACAAACGAAACTGTATCGCAGTCGTATCCGTATTGATTGCCATCTCCCCACCAAGCGCATCGATCTCGCGGACCATATGTCCTTTAGCTTGACCGCCAATCGCAGGATTACAGCTCATTTGTGCGATTGTGTCTAAATTGCCTGTCAGCATCAAGACATCGGCACCCAGCCGCGCAGCAGCAAGGGCGGCTTCACAGCCCGCATGGCCTGCGCCGCAGACAATCACATCGTAGGGCTGTTTCGGCCCGAATTTTAATCCACCACTCATTTTCCGATACAAAACTGTTTAAATAGACTGTCGAGCATACGATCATTATCCACCTTGCCGACCACCTTACCAATGGACTCCACCGCAGCACGAAGATCCGAAGCGATCAACTCAGACAAATCATCATCCTTCATTTTCTGGGCAGCTAACTCTAGCGAATCACAAGCCTCACCTAGCGCATTCGCATGCCGCGCATTGACGACCACACCATCGGTCGCATTCGGCTGCTGGACTGCCGACTCAATCGAATCTGTCCAGAGCTCCCGAAACGCCTGCAGGCCCTCGTGCGCTTGCAGCGAGAGCCGCGCATGCTGAAATTCGGCCATAAACTCGTGATGCTCGGAGGCATTTGGCAGATCAATTTTATTCTCGATCACGATAGTATTCTTAGGCGTCATACGCGCTAGCAGAGATTCAGGCAGGGCAGGGGAGGGCGATGCGGCATCCAGCATCAACAAAAAGAAGTCTGCGGTTTCGGCCTGTTCAATCGTATGATTGATACCGATTTGCTCAATCGCATCACCAGCCTCATGTAGGCCTGCTGTATCCAGTATCTCGATACGCCAAGGCCCCACCATTAAAAATGCTGAGATATAGTCACGAGTCGTGCCTGGTATATCGCTAACAATCGACCGGTCCGATCCAGTCAGCGCATTGATCAAGCTACTCTTACCCACGTTTGGCTCACCAATAATCAGTGTCTTGACACCCTCGTGCAATAATGCCGTATAGCGCTGCGTGTCAATTAGTTCCGAAACCTCAGTAATTAGCTTTCGCAGCTCTGAAGCAGGTCCTACTTGATCCTCGCTAGGCAAATCTTCTTCAGGAAAATCAATATATGCTTCGAGATGCGCCATCACACTCAAGAGCCGATCCGTCAACTCACTCATCTTACGCCCAACTGAACCATGCAACTGGCGCTGCGCCACCTCGATACTACGATCCGAGCGCGCTCGAATCAGATCTGAAACTGCCTCGGCCTGACTCAAGTCCATCTTTCCATTTAGGAAGGCAGTGCGGGTAAACTCACCCGGCTCTGCGGATCGGCAGCCTCGAGACATGAGATCTGCCAAGATCTTCTGCACGATCAATGGGTTTCCATGTGGTGCGATTTCAAGCATCGCTTCACCCGTAAAAGACTTACCCAACTCGAAGTACGTGAAGACACAGTCATCTATACTCGCACCAGCGACATCCTGGTAGGTGCCAAAATGAGCATAGCGTGGCGGTAGTACTTGCTCACGGCCCAAAATTTGAGCCGAGAGGGCCGAACAGGCGGGACCACTCAAGCGAATCACCGCAATGGCTGATTCGCCGGCCGGAGTTGAAAGAGCAACTATTGTATCAGTAGCAGGCATAGTGCCGCAAAGTTCGTCACATATGCCGTGGCGTCAAGTACACATCTAAAGCGCTTTATTTAACGATGAATGAGAAACAATCTGGAGTAGGGCACATAGAGTGAAAAATGAACCCACTTCTGGAGGCTTAATATCACAAGAAAACACCCTCCAGGCCCGATATATACTGACATTGGCTGACATTTTTAAAAGTCATGATTTGAACATAATCACCGGTTTCGATGGCAGCCTTTTATTTTCACGCTACTAGTTGATGCAGAGCAACTTGCGGACTAACTGTAGGCATTTAGTCGCACCTAAATCACCGCGACCAAATGGACACCGTAAAATCTAGAATTTGTAGCTCAATGACTGACCAAAGACGTATGCAGTTTGCCAAGTTGCATCATAACCAAACCGCTTTGTTTGAAACATATAAAATAGCTCAAGCTTGGTTTGCTTATTAATACTGAAAGATAGCTTCAATGGCTTGAAACGATTTTCAAACAAGCGGTTTGTGGTATAATTATAGAATAATTCGGTATCCACACCGATACCCGTTAATGAGCCCATATTCGCGACTTTATAATTGAAACTAAAACGATGACGACTGACCCATTGATTATCTATAGACTCAATCGCGCGCAGTGCGAGTAGATGACGCATCGATAAACTGATTCGATCGTCAATTTGCCAATGCGGGGCGAGGTAGAGTCGAAAAATGTGCACTCGTGTATAATCATCGCCGGATTGTGCCCGCACATCCTCAAATAAGTAGGTGGCACCGCATCGATAAACTGATTCGATCGTCAATTTGCCAATGCGGGGCGAGGTAGAGTCGAAAAATGTGCACTCGTGTATAATCATCGCCGGATTGTGCCCGCACATCCTCAAATAAGTAGGTGGCACCGATGTCTAGGTTTGGATGGAATTTGTACTCAAGGATTGGATTCACAAACCATGTCGCCAGGAAGCTGCTATCATTATACCAGCGTGTCTGTGCGGCAGCCTTTATGCGCCAGGTGTCATCTTCGTAAAACGTAAAGCCCAGTGCCTGCCATGTGCTGAAGTCTTTATCAAACTGAGCCTGCAGCGGCGATGTACTTAGAAGTCCGACGACGACAAGAACGCTTAAGTTGAGAAAACAGGAATGTTTAGATAATCTGTGCATGCCATTGGATGATACGCGCACGCACGAATAAACGCAATTTAGCTGATCCTATAATGAGCCACAATAATCCTAGATCCCAATCTTGTTGGGCACTATGCAGCATAAAAACAAACGTAAATACGCCGATAAAGGCATATTCCCCGGGCAATCACGATATCGCAAACCCGATGCGCCCCCAGCCCAAGTGGGGCAGGGCAGAAGGGTGCTGCAACTCGATTGCCTTAGCGAGATTGCGCGCACCCTGCTGGCAGCATTAGACTGACGCGAAACGAAATTAGCAGTTCACGCGTTCGTTTCCGATGCGCTATGCTACTCGGAAGACTCCGATTCACCAGTGAGTGACTCACCGCCACGAACGTGGACTTTGGACATGATCAGATCTGTCAATTCCTTGGCTAGTTCAGGATTATCCTTGATGTGTTGCTTCGCAGCTTCACGGCCTTGACCAATCATCTCACCTTTATACGAAATCCATGAGCCCTTCTTCTCCAGCATCTTATGCTCGACACCTAGATCAACTAAAGATCCCGAGTGAGAAATACCTTCGTTATACATGATATCGAATTCGGTCTCCGTAAACGGGGGAGCGACCTTATTTTTTACCATCTTAATACGCGTCCGGTTACCGACCACTTTGCCCGCCGATTCCTTAATCTGACCGATTCGACGAATGTCCATACGAACCGAGGAGAAGAACTTAAGCGCACGACCACCGGGCTGGGTTTCAGGGCTGCCAAACATGACACCAATCTTCTCGCGAATCTGATTGGTAAACAGAACCACACATTGTGATTTACTGATACACGCAGTGAGACGGCGCATCGCTTGACTCATCATACGTGCTTGAAGGCCGACGGTCGTGTCTCCCATCTGACCATCCAACTCGTGTTTCGAAACTAGGGCTGCGACCGAATCGATCACGATAATATCGACCGCACCTGAACGAATCAGTGTTTCAGTAATATTCAGTGCGTCTTCGCCACTTTCAGGTTGTGACACCATCAAATTCTCAAGATCCACACCCACCACCTTCGCATAGCGTGGGTCGAGCGCGTGTTCCACATCGATAAACACGGCGTTTCCGCCTTGCTTCTGAGCTTGCGCGATAATGCTCAAACAAAATGTCGTCTTACCGGAACTTTCCGGACCGTAGATTTCACAAACACGTCCACGCGGGAGACCGCCAATCCCTGTGGCTAGGTCAATGGCGATCGATCCAGTGGAAATGACATCAATTTCCATTTTTGTCGCTTCGCCCAGACGCATAATCGTGCCGTTGCCGAATTGTTTATTGATGCCTGAAAATGCAAAATCCAAGTTCTTGCGATCAGCTTCGGGGTTGCGTGCGACTTTCTTAATTTGTGCTTTTGCGGCCATATCAGTAGTGAGTTAATTATTACGTGTTAATTTATCAATTAGACTGAGCATGACTTTGACCATAGCAAGTTTAAATGATAATTTGTTCACTAGATTTTGGCCAATGCAGCTTCACAGTTCCGCGAATACCACCAACAAACTCAATGTTGCGCATTGAAAGTCTGTATTGAACACATTGCATTGGATGCTTGTTTTTCAAAGATGGCACTCGTACAAAGTCCAGTGTTGCGAGTGCGCAACGACGCTATTTATACATTGCTCACTAGCCTTTAAAAAGATGCCTTCAAAGATTCAGTGCATCTCTTGAGGCACTCACTTTAAACAGTCCGCCTAGCTTGCGCTACTTGAAATACCATTCGGCACGAATGACTAATATGGAAAGCGCCACCTGTATCGACTAACACCGTGCAACAACGCATGTTGTCCGACAATTGCTACCAATTTCATCTCACCTATTCAGCTCATCTCAGCCACTCGTTTCTCTCGCAAAAGCTGGCGGTCGTCATAGATTAAGCCCATCCGCAACTTGCATTGCTAGCTGCTGAGCAGCTAGAGAGACACCACTCATATTCACTCTTTTAATAAGACCATGCCAACTAATGAACCAAAACCACCAGTGCCCGATGGGGTGCGCTATGCTCGTTGGGCAGGGCATGCACTTGGATTTATTTTAATCTGTGCGGCAATTGTTTCGGTGATCCGAGGACTAGAGGGGGCTTTCAGTAGCATCAAAGCTAGCTACTTCATTTTATATGGTATCGTACTAAATCTTCCGTTTATGCGGATCTCAGATGCTCGCTGGAAATTGGTCTACGGCCTGCTGGTTTTTTGCTCGATCGCTTTCGTGTTCGTGATGGTAGCTTCGGTTATGTTTAGTTACATGGATGCGGCAGCTCGCGGCGAACGCCTCGGTGTCCCAGGGCTTGAGGGTACTTTGATCTTTCTGGCGCTCATGCAAGTCCCAGCGGTCCTCTTTCAACGTAGACCTGACTTAATCGACTAAATGACCGCACGCTACAAACACGTCATCTGGGACTGGAACGGCACGCTGCTCAACGACATCGAACTTTGTGTCGATGTGCTCAACGGACTACTTGCGAAACGGGGCAGGGCACCGCTCTCAGAGCAAGACTATCGCAATAATTTCGGTTTTCCCGTGGTTCACTTCTACGATTACCTAGGCTTCGATACGGATAAAGATAGCTTTGATCGAATCAGCCGTGAATTCATTGACGATTACCAAGCACGCTGCTTTGAGGAGTGTAAATTACACACCGAGGCAGCGCAGGTTCTCACTGATTTAGCGCAACTCGGGATGAGTCATTCAGTGCTTTCGGCCGCAAAACAAGACGCACTCAATGAAAGCATACACCACTTCGGTATCCGAGATCACTTTTGGGGCCTAATGGGGGCAGATAATATCTATGCCGAAGGTAAGGTCGCACAAGGTCATCACTGGATTGAGCAACTTCACTGGCAGCCAGATGAGATCGTCTTGATCGGTGATACCTTGCACGACTTTGAGGTAGCCGAAGCCATTGGCACGCATTGTATCCTGATGACGCATGGGCACCACACCACCGAACGGCTAGCCAGCTCAGGTGCTCCAGTGGTGCATTCGTTGCGCGAGCTAGTGCAGCTACTACGATCGAGCTGATGCCTTGCCCGTTCGGATATTGATCGGATTTGGTCGGCGCACCTAATCCGCAATTAATACAATTCAGGGTGGCATTAAAAAAATACAATTGCCACGAATCGCTTTAGAAAGTGGGCTAGCCGCCATATTGAAATACGGCTGCCGACCAGCGCCGAACCAATCGACACACTCCAACGCGTCTTTGACGAACCCCACTCCGGGCGTTCTCCGCGAACAGAGCTACTTTCATCATTTTATGGACATTGCAATTGTCACTGGAGCTGAAACTCCACTCGGGCTTCGCTTGATCGAAGATCTTATCCGCCAAGGATGCCGCGTACACGGGATCGGCAACAACTTTTCACACGTCACTTTCGCAGATAAGCATTTCATTGCCCATGCGATTGACCTGAGCGATCTCGAAGCAGTCGCCCGCACCGCAGAGGCCATCCTCGAACAGGAAAAGGCGATTCACATCCTGATCCATGCAATCGATGTGACGCCAGGTGCTGTCTTTGAGCAACTACCCGTGGGCAACCTCGAAGCCATTCTAAAAGTCGGACTACTCGGGCCTGTTATGCTCACACGCATGGCTCTGCCCAACCTGTTGCGCTTCCGCGGCCAGCTGATTAACATCATTCCAGCCAACAAGAGCGGCCACATTGCCAGCGCAGTCAACGCCCTCATCGAAGGTGGCCTGCGTGAGATGAACAACGCACTGTTTGACCAGGCGCGCGATGCCGGTCTACGCGTGACCAACCTAATCCTTCGCCAGAACACAGTGACGGATGATACGACCTATGCAGACAAACACCTGCAAACTCGAATCGACCCCGAACATGTCGCCCGCACCGTCGAGCAGCTGCTCAATCCGAACGAGCCCAACGTCCCCAACGAAATTACACTGTATCCACGCCTCAGCGGCGCCGCCGAAGAAGTACTGCCAGAGACTGCCCTACCAATCGATCCATACAATGCGGTCGTGCTACCTCCACAGGAATATTGCCCACCAGAGCAGGAGGCTATCCTCACCAAAGAACCGGACCAAATCGAGCGCACCATACCTTATACGGATGAGGAAATAGAAGAGAAAATCGCCTCAGCTATTGAGGACTACGAATCTCAGCCTGAACGCCACGAAGAGCCCAGGCGGAATAAAAAGAATAAACGTAACGACCGTGAGCCAAAGCAGTCTCGCGCTGAACCAAAGCAACAGTCCGACCAGCCGAAACAAGACATACCAACAGACGGCGAACAGTCGGACCAGCCGAAATCGCGTCGTGGCCGTCGCCGTGGCGGACGCAACCGTAATAAGAATCGCGAACAACCAGAGGACAACACCTCAACACGCAACGATGAGCGTAACCAATCAGACTCGAAGGAAAAGACATCACCAGTCGGCGACAAGGATACATCCGTAGAATCTACAAAGGACAAAATGCCGGTAAAGACGCCACGTCCTGGACGTAATCGCAGCCGCAAATCTGTTGTTAAACCTGATGAAAAATACCCAGCTTACGAGCAGTCTAGTACTCCGGTGGCAGCACACTCCAAAGCCAGTTC
>Ga0209092_10001248_pt1 | contig 25310 bp, 22 predicted proteins | sample FraStrMetagenome_FD_187446 | JGI IMG/M metagenome (GOLD analysis project Ga0209092, IMG submission 187446) | Marine eukaryotic phytoplankton communities from Arctic Ocean - Fram Strait ARC3M Metagenome (SPAdes) (version 2) | ecosystem: Environmental > Aquatic > Marine > Oceanic | place: Fram... | reverse complement strand
ATTGGGCACATGCTCAGTGGTGTGTCTGCGAAGGTCGCGGTCAAAATCTATGGGCCTGACTTAAGCGAATTACGTCGCCTCGGCAACCAAGTCACTGAGATCGCACGGGCGATTCCAGGCATGGAAGAAGCGCGTGCGGAGCAGCAGGCGATGATTCCTCAGCTACGGATCGAAGTCGATCGTGACCGTGCGCTGGCGTATGGCGTGACACCCGGGAAATTGAACGAGCAGTTGTCCTCCTTGATGGGCGGCGAAGTGGTGGCCGAAATTTACCAAGGGCAGCGTGTGTATGACTTAGTCGTGCGTCTGCCGCTTGAGTGGCGTGAATCACCCGAGCGGTTGTCGAATTTGTATATCGATACACTGAGTGGACAGCGCGTGCCATTGAGCTACGTGGCAGAAATCCATCAAGCGACTGGGCCGAACACAATTCTGCGCGAAAACACCCTACGCCGCTTTGTGGTCTCAATCAATCCGACCACAGACGATTTGAATGCAGTGGTCGAAACCTTACAGAGTAAAGTCACTGAGGAGTTGGTTTTACCGCAAGGCTATAGCGTAGCGTTTGAAGGCGAATATCAGGCGCAGCAAGATGCGCGGCGCACTATCTTTATTATGTGTGCGGTGATTCTACTGCTGATCATTTTCTTACTCTATAGCTATTTTAAAACCTTCAGTTTCGTGTGGCTGGTGTTGAGCATCATTCCGATTTCTTTGATCGGCGGGGTCTTTTATACCAGCATGACTTTGAATAATATCAGTATCGCCACGCTGGTTGGTTTCATCGCAGTAACTGGTATTGCTGCGCGTAATAATATTATGCTGCTCTCGCACTATCTGCACTTGATGCGGCACGAAGGTGAAGCATTTACGCGCGAGATGGTGGTGCGCGGCACGCTGGAGCGACTGGTGCCGATCTTGATGACTGCGATCTCTGCAGGCCTTGCCTTGATCCCATTGATCATTGCCGCAGATGAACCAGGCAAAGAAATTCTCAATCCCGTCGCGATCGTGATCGTGGGTGGCTTAATTAGCTCGACGCTGCTCGGCCTCGCGGTGACGCCTGCTATCTTTTATGCATTCTTTCAAAAGTCTGCCGAAAAGTCCATTCGCCTAGGAGCCGCTGCTTCCGGGTAATACAATGCTACGATCCGCGAGGGACGACCTCGTTGTCGTCCGTGGTCACCTTTATTTAATCAAATCGAAGAAAATATTATGAAACAGAAAACACCCTTCAAAGTTCTCCTCATTGCGACACTAGCCTTGTTCGGCGCAACCTATTGTTATGCTGCAGCGGGACACGATCACGGCAATGGCGGGCATAGCCATGGAGTCAGCAAGTCTGAGGCACAGGAACCCAACGGCGGCCCCAATGGTGGTCGTCTTATCACCATCGTGGATCCGCACATGGAGTTCTTGGTCACGCCCGAGCGCTTTGTGCAGCTTACATTCCTCGGGCGCGATGGCCAAGTCGTCCCAGTTGCCGATCAAGTCGTTTCTGCGATTGGCGGTGATCGTAGCGCCCCGACAAAGGTGGAGTTTGTTAACAGTGAAGGTGGCTTAATCTCAACCGCAGCCTTGCCAGAAATGAAGCGCATGCCGATCATTTTACAGATTAAAGTGACTCCTGATGCAACGCGTGTGCGAGAGACCTTTTATTTAAATATGAGCAATTGTCCCAGCTGTGAGTATGAAGAATACGCCTGCATTTGTGGGCATTGACTGGTTTGTTTTATAGCGAATTCGCATAGCGTTTTCGATAGTGGGAGTGCTTGATGCTCGGTAGTCGAAATGGCTTCGCTAGTCCGCTACCATGGTATAGAGGAAGTGTGGATTTGTTTGTAGCGGAGCCCGCAAAGCGGTTTCGATCTGTGGAGCTCAGTCGTTCCCTAAAACAGCATCTGGCTAAGCAAGGTCAACAGCACCGCGAAAGTCAGGTTAAGGACTAGGCCGATGCGCACCATATCGCGTTGTTGTATGTGACCTGAGCCGAACACGATGGCATTGGGCGGGGTGGCGACCGGCAGCATAAATGCGCAGGAGGCTGCTAAGGTTAAGGGTAAAATGAGCTCTGTGACCGGGATACTCATATTGACCGCGACTGCGGCGAAGATTGGCACGAGCAGTGCGGTGCTGGCGGTGTTGCTGGATAGCTCCGTGAGGAAAATGACGAAGACGACGATGATGCCTATAAACAGCAGCGTTGGCCAACCTGCGGTCAGTGCTTGAATCTGATAGGCGAGAAACTTGCTCGCGCCGGTAGCGCCGAGCACCTTGCTCAAAGTGATGCCGCCACCAAAGAGCAACAGCACGCCCCAGTTGGTGGTGCGGTCGACGTCCTTCCACCGAACCAGTCGGCATGATGCGAGGAGTAGCAGTGCGCAGATCGCGACGAGTGTATCAAATGAGTGGGTGGTGCCAAATAGCGTTGCGAGGGGTGCGCTAAATAGCCATCCGCAGATCGCGCTTAAAAAGATGGCCAAGGTGAGGATGCGAGCCGTGTTGAACTGAAAGGCTGGTGCTTCGACTTTAAAATGTGGCACGTCGCCTGGTTTGGCGAGCAGGCGCAGGGCGATAAAGAGCACGGGGAGTAGGATTACAACTGCGGGTAGACCGACCGCGAGCCACTCTGAGAAACTGATCCCGAGATTGGCTGCGGCAATCGCATTGGGGGGCGTGCCGATTAAAGTGCCGATGCCACCGATGCTTGCTGAGTATGCGATGCCTAGAAGTAAATAAGTTGAGCATCGAGCGATGTCTGCCTCTCCGCAAGTGGACTTGATGTGGGCGAGTATTCCCAGCGCCACGGGCAATAGCAGTGCGACGGTTGCCGTGTTGGAGATCCACATCGAGAGCAGTGCGGATGTTAAGAATAGCGCAATCGCGGTAACGTGAAAACTGCCGCGGCCTATTTTTAAGAGATGCTGGGCCAGCCATTGATCCAGTTTTTGGTAGGATAGGGCGGCGGCTAACCCGAACCCTCCGAGGAACAGGAAAATCAGTGGGTGGGCGAATCCGGAAAAGCTTTTGGTGACATCCAATGTTCCAGTGAGGGCGGCTAACACGGGGATCAGCATCGCGGTGATGGCGAGTGGCAGTGCTTCGCTCAGCCAGAGGGTGGCAGCGAGTGTCAATATCGCGAGCCCGGTGCGCACCGCCCCAGCATCGTATGTCTCGGCTAGAGTGCCCAGTGGCAGCCACGCGCGAATGACAAAAAAGAGCACCCACCCGACAATGATCATCATCGCCTTGTGTGGCATCAGCCGAATTGCGCTGCCATCGTCTAAATCGGATGTGTTCATCTCGTCTCCATATGATTGTTTTAATTACGTTATGCGTATATCGGCTGGATGGCAAGTTGGCTTGACTCGATCAAAGGTGGTCGAAATGGAACTGCACCAGTTCGCGAGCAACGATGTGACGAGCGATTCTAAATAAATGCTGATTGCAACTTTTAGCGGAATCGCCATCACCTATTGCATGTCTGATAATTTTGAAAACATCTCTATTGTAAAAAAAGCCAATGTGTATTTCGGCGGCCAAGTCACTAGCCGCACAGTTGTGTTTGCGGATGGTTCTAAGAAGACCCTAGGCTTCATGCAGGCGGGCGATTACGAGTTCGGCACTGAAGCAGCTGAGCTGATGGAAATGCTCGGCGGTGAAATGGATGTGAAGCTCGACGGTGCAGATGAGTGGAACACTTACGGCGAAGGCACTGCCTTTAATGTGCCAGGTAATTCCAAGTTCTCGCTCAAGGTGAAAGCAGGCGGCGCGGATTACTGCTGCACTTACCTGAGCTAGGCGTTTGGCTCGTCGTAGGAACACCGAACCTAGGACGTTCGGGTGTTGTTTGAGTTTCTGATTCTGGAAGGCGCGCAGGCAGTTTGTCGAAGGGCAACCGATTCAAAATACATGAACTGACGCATCACAAGTGCCAGTCAGCACGCCGGAGTCGGATGCGATGAGCCAGGCTGCTGAAGCAGGCGGGCTTTAAATTTTCGGCACTACGATTTGCTATGCCTTTATGCGGGCAGTTGGGATGGTGAACGACCATACCGCAGATTGCTTTCGCTATCAGGCGCTAAAGTAGCCGAGCTTTATTCTTGGCTTAGAAAGACGTCGTCGTCCGTCCAGAATTCTTTATCTGGCCCGGCGGAGCGAATGTCCATTTGCTGGCCTGATTGCGCGTGGAAGAAATAGGGCGTGCCCCATTGGTCGATGAGTTCGTTGCCACGCAGAGCGGTCGTATCAGGAGCGATGAAGACAATCTTCTTCGGATTCTTGCCGAGCAGTTGTTCGGTGATCTCAAAGTTCTCCACGCCGACCGGGTTTTCTTTGTAGGCAAATCGGTAGTGGCCGAGCAGTAGCTCAATGATTGCAAGTGCTTCTTTGGGAGTGCGGATACTGTTTAAGGCGCGACTGGTTTCGAGGGCGGGCTTGTATTGCACCTGGCCATCGGGGAGCCGTGCTAAGCGTGCGTCGGGCTGTGGCGCATTGGCATGAGGGGCCGCGTTGGAATCGGGCTTGCTCTGCGGCGTTATGTGCTGGGCTGGAGCTACGCGCTTCTCAACTTCTTTGACCGCTGCAATATTCAGCAGCGTCATTGCAATTGCGATGACGCACAGAGCTACTGGGAATATCCAGAGTTTTTTCATGCTGCAGAGATACCTGAGCAATTACAGAAAGCCAAGGTTTGCCTCGTTGCCGATTGAGAAGGGGTCTTGGAAGCGATCCAAGTTTGGAAAGATCGTTTGCATTTCGCTACTGTTGGCTGGCACGCCAAACCAGTTGGCGAGCACGGCCGCAAATTGATCGACGGAGGTTGTGGGGATCCAACGACCGCGCGAACCACTCGGGACGTCGTCAACGCTTCCCACTGCGAGCTCCGGATAGGTGCCGTAGAATTGTCCGCCGTTGACTGCGCCGCCAAAGACGAAGGTATGCGAGCCCCATGCATGGTCGGTGCCAGCGGTGCCGACACTGGTGCCATTGGGTGTCCATGTGCGATTAAAGTCGGAGGCTTGGAAGGTGGTGACCTTGTCGTAGGAAAAATTACTATCTTTTGTATCCAACTCTTTCATCGCGGCATTGAAGGCACCGACTGCACGGTCGAGTTGATCGAGTAGAACGGGGAGGTCGCCATTGATATCCGCGTGGTTGTCAAAGCCGCCGAGATCGACGAAGAAAATTTGTCGATTATTACCGAGGCACTCGCGCCCAGTAATTAAACGAGCCACCGCTTTGAGCTCTTCGCCCACTCCGCTGTCTGCGCCGTAGCTAGTCCAGAGTGCGTCATAGTCAATTGCTAGGCTGGCTTCGACTTTGATTGCTTCTGCGATAACTGCTTCGTTTGCCCGAGCACTACGAATCACTTCGCTGTAGCCTTCTTCGATGATGTGCGCATGGCTGTATTGCATGATGCGCTCGAGGGCTTTGAGGCGTTCGCCTGTGGAATTCGTTTTGTAGCTGCCGTCTGTGTTGAGCGCACTTGCATAGTTCGTCCCAAAGCCAGTCAGACTGATTGAGCCGGATGAAGTGACTGAGTATTGATTGAGGCTGCCGCCATTCATGAATTGGTTGGTGCCGGCTGCGGTGATTAGCATGGAGGTCTGGCTGTTGATATTCCAAGTATCGTTGTAGAGATCTGCAACGCGTGCGCCCCAACCAGAGGTGTAAGGTTTGTCGGCAATGGAGGACATCCATTGCGTGACCTGATCGGAGTGCGAAAATAGCTGTTTGGGTAAGCTGGAAGTGCTGTAGCCGTTCTGTGTGGTGGGTTCTGATAGCGTGCCGACGTTATTGACGAAGCCTGCTTCATTGGCGCCAAACATGGCCGCGAGGTTTACCAAGGAGGGGTGTAAGCCGAATTCACCGTGTCCGGGGACTGTGATTGGAATCGTGGTATTGAGCCCGTCGGGATTATAGGTCGGATGGACGATACCGTTGGGCACCGCGACTGCACCGCGATCTGCGGCATAGGTGGCCGCTTGCGGATGACTACCAATCGGAATCAAGACATTATTGGTGTCGCAACCGCCACGTAAGAATACACAGACGAGCGCTTTGTAATCTGACCCTATCAGAGCTCCGCCGCCTAGCGCACTGGCTGATGCTGAATTGATCAGTGAAAGTTGGGCGATGGTATTGACCAACGGTCCGATCGTCATGGCTCCGCAGGTGCCTGCTTTTAGGAATTGTCTGCGGGAAATCTTTTTTAGAATCTTAGACATGGCACTATTTTTTGACTTGGTATTCGGGGGAGAATGTAAGGAGGTAGAGAATGTTTTCGAGCTTATCGATACGGTTTTGATCGTCGCTACTACCATCGTATGGATCGCCGAAGACGCCTGCGATGGAATCAATAATCAGCTCGCGAGGGTTCTTCAGTAGATCATCGACGCCTGCGATGCTCGGATCGTCATCGTCGCTTCGATCATATGGGTAGCGCAGCTTGAGGAATCCATAGGTGAGGCGTTTGTCGAGTTCGTCGAGCATGGCTTCGTCGGCAAGCGACTCGCTGGTGCGGTCGGTCAGTGGATCTCCTGTGTTGATTGGTGTCGGAGCGGTCGTCGGGTAGAATGCATCGACCATGCTCTGGAAGGGCAGGCGTGGTTGGTCGTAATTGTTCGCATCTGTATCGGTGTCTGCGAATCCAAAGGCGACATTTTGTCGAACGTCAGTCCTGCCTAATTCGTCTGCTCCCGCTCCGGGGCTATAGCGGATGATGTCGTGGAAATAATTGATATTGCGAATGATGTCTGGCTCGTTGGCGAGTTGTAGTTCGGGGGCGACCAGTCCGGCATCGCCGACGGCACCTCCAGGGGCATAGTTCGGTAGGTAAAAGTTGAATACAGTGGGTTGGCGGAAGGGATTCATCTGCAGACCCTGCGTGCCGTTGCTGTTTGCGCTTGAGGGCATGAAGCGGACGTTGCGCTCGTGATTTGAGAGCTGGTCGATTGGGTATTGGTAGTTCTCTAGATACAGATCGCTGTTTGTATAATCGCCGACGGCTTCGTCGTAAGGAGCCGCTCCATTCGGATTGGTGAGTGGGATGTAAGTATAGGCTTCGAGCGATCGTAGTAATTGTATGTAACCTTCGAGCGGCGACTTCTTCATACCGAAGATGGTGTCGCTTAGATTGATCGTGCGCGCTTCGGGGTCGAGGAGGAGTGCTTTTAAGGTGAGGCCTAAGTCGCCTTCGGAATCTTTAAAGGTGTCTGCCACGCGGTGGAGATAGTCGCGAGATGGATTGGATGTGACCAAGCGCTGGATGAGGCGACGTGAGATGAATGACGGAGTGCTGACGTGGCTATGCACCATGTCGAAATCAGGCATGCCGTCGCCCGGTGTGCCAGCGAGCCAGTCGATGGCCGATTCGATATCTGCGATGCCTTGCAGTGTTGGATCGGTTAGCGAGGTATTGTCTATCATCGCTCCGGCAAAGGTCTTGGTGCCGAGGCTATGATAGTCGCCAAACATTTTCATCGGGTAGAGATAGGAGCGGGCGAGGGGGCCATTGGTGCCTGCATATACGTTAAAGGTGTCGTTGTCGGCGACGAAGGGCACGCCACCCCAAGTGGGGATCGTTGAGTAGCTGGCGTATTGGCTGAAGCTCTGGCCTGTTAAGATCTTTGCAAATTCGCGAATATCGTCATTGGTATAAGTCGGCTGCGGGAGTCCTTCGGGGCTGAGTTTGAGTGTGCCGTCTGGCCAGATTTGGAAAAGCCCGATGGAGAAAAGCTGCATATTTTCACGAGCAAGATTCTCGTCTGGGTAGGAGTCAAAAAGGCCGTCGTCGTCGAAATCGATAGCTTTCTGATTTTGCAGACTGGAGAGCCAGCGTCCCATGATAGGGCTCCAATTGGCGTAGCCGAGGATATCGCGGTAGTGCCTGAAGGCATGCGTGTTGAGCATGTCTTGATAGTTGGCAGAGCCGTAAGCGTTGGCGCGAATGGTTGAGGATTCGGCACTAACAACGACGATTTGCTGCAAGGCGAAGCCCATCTTCTGCCGTAGTTGATCATTGGCGTTGAGCATGGTTTGCCAGTGAGCGTGGCGGCGTTCGTTATTGCCATCGGATAGGTTGATGCCGTTGCCGCCTGTTAGATTGAGTTCATCTTTGGTAAATGGATACTGTGACTCCAGATGCCAATGCTGTGGGTTGGGATCGCTCCGGTTAATGGTTGGCCATGTGGCTGGGCGTATCGGTGTGGCTGTGCTGCCATCGGTGGGGTTGAGGGCGGTGTCGAAGATGCCAGCCAGTGTGGCCATCTGGAAATGATCCGCGAGTGTGAGCTCCAGCAGGTAGGTCTGGTTGTAGAGCGCGGGGTTCATCTGATTGTCGATCCAGTCGCTGTAGGCTTGGTGACGATGGTAAGTCGGATCGGAGACGCGCGTGTCGGTGATGGTGGTGAGCAGTGCTTCGACGGTCGCATCGGTCGCGCCGAAGGTGGCTTGATTGAGGAAGCGGCGCACTTCGGATTCCAGCAGATCACCGGACAGTTGTGGATATTCGGCAGAGCCCGCGATGGCGGCAGCGGCTGGCTCGCCAGGGTCGGTCGCTGAGCCGCCAGATACGGTTAAGAATGCCCAGATTTCTCCGGCGGGGTTATCGACTGTGTGCACATTCTGGTAGAGCGGGCTTTCGCCATTTTGGCCAAATAGCGAATCGATGATCACTTGCTTGGAAGCGCCGCCGCTACCGGAGCTGGAGACTGCACCCGAAGCGGTGAGTAGATCCCAAGGGTAATTAACGAGTGCGCCGTTGAGCGGATCGGTTTCGTTGTCGCCCGGAGTTTGAGTGATGGCGTAGATGATATTTCCTGGTGCGCCGTCGTTGGACTTGTGCATGTGGGAGTCTTGTTGCGCAGAGGTGAGCCCGGAGAACTCATTCCAGAAACGTAGCTCGGTGCGAGGGCCGTTGAGCGTCGCAGTGACGAAGCCTGAGCCGCTGGTGGCGACGACCGCGTTGCCGTCTTGGCTGAACGTGCCGGTAAAGATGGTGAGATTATCGGCGCTGTCGGGCAGGTCGAAAATCTGGATGGAGGCACCGTTGAGAATATCGGAAATCGTGTAGCTGTTGTCCGCCGAGGTGGCGATCGCGATATTAAGCGTCTCTGGGTATTCATTGATCGCGTCGTCAATGGCTTTGACCGTGAGGACTTTTTGCATCTCTCCAAAGGCGAAGCTCACGGAGTCGGTAATGATCGCGCCGTCTTCGTCGATGAGTTGATAGTCTTCGGGCTCCACTTCTTCATCGCCCGCGCTGCCAATCAGCATGCAGCAAGTGCCGTCGCACACGGTGTTAGTGCTGCCAGTGGCCTCCAGTGGTGCGACGCAGATTTGAATCGTCAACGGTGTGAGAGCGCCCGTGCGCGTGATGGTAATTTCGCCGTCGTCTGCGATGGTATTTGGGTAGTTGCTTTCAAATGCGGCTGCGTCGGTTCCGTAGAGTGCGACGTCGGGTAAGCCTTGTGATTGATCGAGGATGGTCACGAGTGTCGCGGCATCTGCGGTGCCGTCGGTGGTTTCGCTGTCGAAGAAGAGTAAGTCGTAATAGGCACCGAGCACGAGCTCTTCCCAGTCGGCAATGCCGTCGCCATCTTGATCGGATTCTTCGATTGAGAGTTTAAAGAAATGCGAAGAATCGCCATTTCCATAGTCGATATGGTTCGGTGTCAGGTAGCCTTTTCCTGTGATCAGGCCGCCGGTGAATTGCCAGTCGTCGAAGGCAATGTTCGGGGTATTCGGGTTTGGAATCCGTAAGGCGCTGAGTGCTTCGACGACATCTGGCCCGTCGCGGAAGGCGAGCCCCGTGGCAGAGCCGACGATGTTGCCTTCGGGGTCACTGACGTAAATGTCGAAGCTGTCTTCAGTGACGGTGTGTGTGCTTGTCGGAGTTTTGTAGGCGAATCCTTCGGTTGCGAGCGTGGCAATCAGTTCGATGCGGAAGGTCTTATCGAATTCGATATCAATCGTTGATCCGTTTCCGCTGGAATCTCCGGCACGTACGACGGCAAGGGTGCCCGACGAGTTATCTTCAATGTCAATACGCGGGCCTTCTTGGCTGCTAATGGATCCATTCTGAAAATACAGGTAAGTGTCTTGGACGCCCTGACTCATATTAAACAGCCAAGTCACGTAGAGATGTTCATGGCTACCATCGCTGAAGGTGAGTCGCTCCTCTGTGCTCGTGCCGAGATCGGCGGTTACCCGCTCGGCATTACCACTCATGCCGACGATGCCCGTTTCGAGCCCTGTGCTGTTGGCCCAGAGTTGGCCGGTCTGGCCGCTGCTGTCGTAGTCGTGCTCAAAGAGTGAGGCCTCTGAGCTGGTTTCGGCATGAAAGATCACTTTCGATAGAGCATCGCTGTCGAGCGGCTCAATGCCGCTCAGGCCAGGGCCGCTCCATGCGACTTGCACGTGTTGTCCAGCTGTGGCTGCGACATAGCGGAGGTCTAAAAAGTAGTGTTGGTCAGCGGCGAGGTCGAGGGCGTCCGCGCGTTGGGTCGGGTAGAGCTGCCATTCACCGAGGGGAATGCCTGCTTGGGTGGGCAGCACTTCGGCGATTTTGGTGGAATCGAAATAGAGTTCTGATGGGCCACCTGCGGAGAGGTAAAAGGTGTAGCTGCCCGTCGCGGGAGGCGTGATCCAAGTCGTGAGACGAGCGCCGTAGCCAGTTGATTGAAAAAGGGGCGCTTCTAGTTTTGGGTAGTTGATACTGCCGTCTGGCGGGGAGGGGAAACCGTCGAGCCCGTAAAGTGCGTCAATCGTCGCACTCGGTAGGTTCGCCCAGAAATCGAGTTGAATGGGGCTGATCGTTTCGGACAGACCTCCAGTATGAATTCGAAGCGCTCGCTCGTTGCCGTCTCCAGGCCAATCTGCGCCCAGTTGGTCGAAACTGGTGAGATCTGAGGAGTGCGAGAGTTTATAGGTCTTACCTGTGAGCGTTTTGAAGGATAGTTCGATTTCGTCCGTGCTCTCTTCGACGATGAGGGGATTCAGCTTTGGGTGATCGGATGAATCAAAAGGATCGGTGCCGGCAATGCATTCTTCGACGTTTTTGAAACCATCGCCATCATCGTCTGCGAGTAGTTGTAGTGCGCTGCCATTGTAGCGTTGCTCCCATACGTCGCTCAGGCCATTGCCGTTGTCATCAACGCAGTAGGCTGCATTGGCGAGCAACGAGAGTGCAAGAGCCCAGCGGGGGGCTTTTGGGCAGGGTGACATAGCAGAAGTAGCATGCCTGTATGTTGCCATAAGTCAAAGTGATAAGTCTAGAGTTGATCGCTTATGCGTTTCATTGAAGCGAACACCTTATATGCGAGAGGTGATGTGCTTCGTTGCGAATCGGCTCCTTGGAGATCTCAGGGGGAAGCATTGCTCTGTGCTGACTGGGAGCCCAGCTCTAATAGCCGCGAGGCTCTGCGGTTATTTCAGCGGGTCACTGTAGGCCTCGATTGGTTCTTGTAGGGTGTGGAGATGCCCGTCTTTGAGGCTGTAAATCCAGCTGTGAATATGAAGTTTCTGCCCGCGGGCCCATGCTTCTTGCAGTACGGTCGTGCAACTCAGGTTCTTGGCTTGCTGCACGACGTTGATTTCGCAAAGGCGATCCACGCGGGCCTCATCATCGAGCACTTTCAGCTCATTCCAATTGACGACGGCGGTGTCCTCAATGTGGCGTAGCCAGTTGTCGACCAGTCCATTCGGCTGAGAACTGATGGCAGCGCGGACGCCGCCGCAGCCGTAGTGACCGCAAACGATGACGTGCTCAACCTTGAGTGCCTCGACTGCGTATTGCAGCACGGAGAGCATATTTAGATCCGAGTGCACTACGAGGTTGGCGATATTGCGGTGCACGAACAGCTCGCCTGGCATGAGGCCGGTGATTTGATTGGCAGGCACACGGCTATCGGCACAGCCGATCCATAGATACTTGGGGGATTGAGCCTCGGCCAAGTTTTTGAAAAAATCAGGATTTTCGGCGGTGATTTCCGCAGACCACTTGCGGTTGTTTTCGATCAGTTCTGGGAGGGTATTCATAGTTCGTATATTAAAGATTAACCTGCGCTCATATGACTAAAAAATTATTGGGATTGTTGCGTCAACTGCAAGCATCGTCGATGGTTGGAGTGCGAAGTAATCGACGAACCTTTTTTGACATTGGTCTTGATGAGCCGAACTCCCGTCTGACGACGCAGGCCACGGCCGGTGGCTTGGGTAGCCTCGATCGTGAGATCGGCGAGCGTTGCTCGTGTGTTGTTTCGGCAATCTGTTGAAGCCATAAAAAAGGCCGCCGGTTTTGCAACGGCGGCCTTGAAAGTATTGAACGTAGCAGCGCCTGTTTAGAAAGCGAAAGTGTATTTCGCTAGGCGACGGCCGATCTCGGCGGCGATTTCCTTTTCTGCGGATTCGCCTTTGGCGGCAAAGGTTACGGAGAAGCGCACGAAGTTGCCGCAGTCATCCCAAGGCACTGTGCTGATGAGCTCTTCAGTGATCAGCCATTGGCTGCAGGCTTCGCCGGATTCGAATACCGTAGTCTGGCCGTCGATTGTCGCCGACTTAGGTGCGGCGACGTAAAGGAAGAAGCTGCCCTTAGGCTTTTTCGCCTTGAAGCCTGCACCGTTGAGCGCGTCGACGAGTAGATCCATGCGGCGTGAGTATTTCGCCGAGATTTCTGCGGTGATCTGAGGATTCGCGAGTGCCACGGCGCCAGCCTTTTGAATCGCGAGGAATTGGCCAGAGTCGGAGTTATCCTTCATATCGGCGTAAGCTTGCACCACGAGCGGGTTACCAACGACGAAGCCGATTCGCCAGCCAGTCATGTTGTAGCTCTTGGAGAGCGAATGTAGCTCGATGGCGACGTCCTTCGCGCCTTCGACTTGGAAGATCGAGATTGGGCTGCCTTCGAAGATCAGCGATGAGTAGGCTGCGTCTTGCAGGATAATAAGGTTGTTGGCCTTGGCGAATGCGATGGCCTTTTCGAAGAACTCGAGGGTCGCAGAGGCGCCGGTCGGATTGTTCGGGTAGTTGAGCACCATAATCTTTGCTTTCGCAACGACGTCGGCGGGCACTGCATCAAGCTCAGGGAGAAAGTTGTTCTCTTCCTTGAGTGGCATGTTGTAGACCTCCCCGCCGAGATATTTGGCGTGGGTGCCGAGCACTGGGTAGCCGGGCGATGTCATTAGGACGACGTCACCTGGGTTGATGAAACAGGCTGGGATCATCGAAAGCGCAGTCTTCGAGCCGATCGAGTGAACGACTTCGGTGGTTGGATCGATGTCGCTTACGCCAAACACGGCTGACATGTATTGAGCGGCAGCGGCTTTGAAATCGTCGCCGCCATTGTCTGCGTAACCACGGTTTTCAGGCTGTGCCGCGGCATCTTGCAGAGCCTTGACTACGATTGGGAACGCCATCTCGTCTGGCTCACCAACGCCCATGTCGATCAGGTCGACGTCTGGCTTCGCTTCTTTAGCGGCCTTCTTGGCGCGCTTGATCTTCTCAAACTTATAGATGGCAGTGGATTTGCCGTATTGATTGCCGCCGATGCGCTCGGCGAAGAGTTCTTGGATGTATGAATCGCTCATAATTAATGACTAAGTGTGAATGGATACTGGCGAAATGCCGGAAGTTGAGTTGTTCGTTGAATGGTTAAGTTCTGATTATTATTGTGATAAAGTAGTAGGTGGACTTAGTTTGTCTGCAAATTTGTTATGCAAACAATTCAATCGGTCAATGAAATGCAATCTCACGCTATCGGTCTGCGCTCTAGCGGCCGTTTGATCGGACTGGTGCCGACGATGGGCTGTCTGCACGAAGGACATCTATCGTTGATCGACATTGCGAAAGAGCGTGCTGATAAGGTCATTGTTTCGATTTTTGTCAACCCCACCCAGTTTGGCCCCAATGAAGATTTTGAGCGTTATCCCAAGTCACTGCAGACGGATTTAGATAAATGTGCCGAGCGTGGCGTCGATATTGTATTTAACCCGAGCGTGGCTGAAATGTATCCGCAGGGCTTCTCGACCTATGTGAATGAGCAAGACGTCGGCTCCGGACTGTGCGGGATTTCGCGGCCCAATCACTTCCGCGGCGTGACGACCGTGTGCCTGAAATTGTTTAATATTACACGGCCTGACCTCGCGGTCTTTGGCCAGAAAGATGCGCAGCAATGCGCGGTCATCCAAAAGATGGTGACGGATCTCAACATTCCTGCCGAAGTGATCATCGGCGAAACCAAGCGCGGCGACGACGGTCTGGCGATCAGCTCGCGCAATCGTTATTTGACCAATACGCAACACGAAGAGGCGCTCAGTCTTTCCAAGACGCTTTTGATGGCGCAGAAGATGGTGCACGAGGATGGGGTACGTAGTGTGGATCGCGTGGTGGCCGAGATCACTCATCACCTATCGATAGCGCGCTCCCTGCGGGTGATCTACGTGCAAATTGTGGATCGCCTGACGATGAAGCCTGCCAGTCGAGAGATCGAGCCAGGCAAGCATATGGTCTGTGTCGCTGCGTGGCTCGACCAGACTCGCTTAATTGATAACATCGGACTTTAACAGGAGTGAGGATTTAGGAGTCATCAGTCAGCTTTTTAGAACGATTCCTTACCTTGCCTTTTCCTACTTGCTTTCTAGTAACCTTCTTTTCTTTTTATGTCACAATCTTACGATGTCATCGTTATCGGCAGTGGAATCGCTGGCCTAAGTTTTGCACTTAAAGTCGCCGAGGCGGGGCAACGCGTGGCGATTATTACCAAGAAGAATTCCGCGGAATCGAATACTAATTACGCGCAGGGCGGCATCGCCGCAGTCACCTCGCAGACCGACGACGTCGAAATGCACGTGGCCGATACCCTCGACGCGGGCGACGGATTGTGCGATGAGGCGGCGGTGCGCGAGATTTTGACCGATGGCGCGGCGAGTATCGAAGAGTTGGCTCAGCGTGGCGTGGCTTTCACGCAACTGGATGATGGCACTGTCTCACTCGGCAAAGAGGGTGGTCATTCACAGCGTCGTATTCTACACGTCAAAGATGTGACGGGTAAAGCGATCGAAGACGCCTTGCTGCATGGCATCGCAACCTCGCCAAATATCGAAACCTTTGAACATCATTTCGCGGTCGAGTTAATCACTGCGGCGAAGCTGAATCAGTCGGGTGCAGATCGCGTGCTCGGCTTGTATGCGCTCAACACGAAAACCGAGCAGGTGGAGACTTTTCAATCCAGCGTGGTATTGCTCGCAACTGGTGGCATTGGTCAGGTCTATCAATACACCACCAATCCTTTTATTGCGACTGGCGATGGTATCGCGATGGCCTATCGTGCTGGAGTCGAGGTGCGTAACATGGAGTTTATCCAGTTTCACCCGACCGCATTTTATTCACGTGATTCGGATCGATTCTTGATTAGCGAAGCAGTCCGCGGCGAAGGTGCGATCCTACGTAATCTTGCTGGGGAAGCCTTCATGGCGCGCTATGACGAGCGCCAGGATCTCGCGCCGCGCGACATTGTCGCCCGCGCGATTGACTCGGAAATGAAGCAATCAGGTGCGCGCCATGTGTGGTTGGATACGCGGGATATTCCGCTTAAGAAGTTACACGATCACTTTCCCAATATTTACGACTTCTGTCTAAAGCAGGGCGTCGCATTAGAAAAAGATATGATCCCAGTGGTGCCAGCGGCGCATTATTTGTGCGGAGGCGTGAAGACCAACCTGAGTGGTGAAACATCCTTGGCAGGCCTCTATGCATGCGGCGAAGTCGCCTGCACTGGGCTGCATGGCGCCAACCGCTTGGCGAGTAACTCCTTGCTCGAAGCCGTGGTCATGGCAAATCGCGGAGCAACCGCAGTCGGCCAGTATTTGAAGACGTCGCCCGCAGCCGCGCTTGAATTGCCAACTTGGGTCGATGGCAATGTGCGCGACTCCGATGAACGAGTGGTGTTGCTGCACAATTGGGACGAAGTGAAGCGCACGATGTGGGACTACGTTGGCATCGTCCGCTCAACCAAGCGTCTCGAACGCGCTCGCACCCGTATTCAAGCACTCGACCGCGAGATCACCGATTATTATTGGAATTTCAAAGTCGATGAAAGCCTGCTGGAATTGCGTAACATGATCCTAGTCGCTGGCTTGGTGGTGGACTGCGCGCTGCAACGTAAGGAAAGCCGGGGGTTGCACTACACGCTCGATTTTACAGATAAAGATGAGGCACTCGCGGATTCGAAGGTGCGCATGTAAGCCAGTTGATCTATATAATTCGGCATGAGCATTTAGGTACCTACATGCCGATTAAGAGATCCTAGAAAACTTATTTTGAAACCCTTCTAGGGCTTTGCTAGCTCTTGCTTTTTAACTTCGCCGCTCCGCCCATGCAGACCTTCACTAAACAACTACAAGTCTCCGCTCCGGGGAAATCGACCGAAGAGTTCACCTCTGCCATCGAAGAGGGCTTGCGCGAGTCCAGCCTGCGCGAGGGCACGGTCACCGTCTTTTGCTGCCATACCAGTTGCAGTCTGGTGATTATGGAAAACGCCGATCCATCTGCTCGCCGAGATCTGGAGCGCTTCATCGATCGCCTCGTCCCTGAGAATGATCCCGACTTTACGCATACCTACGAGGGGCCGGATGACATGCCGAGCCACATTAAGATGGCGCTGACCCGCACGATGGAAGTCATCCCCTTCGTCGACGGGCGGCTCTGCCTCGGCACATGGCAAGGCGTGTTCCTCTGGGAGCATCGTACGCGTTCACACAGTCGGCGCATCGTCCTCAGCTATCAAGGAGAGTAGTTGCGTGAGTCAGTCAGCGGAATGCTGGGTTCTCTCGTGTGTTCGAGATGAATTTTTTGATTATCTTGTTGGCCTTCGGTAGGAGGAGTATAAGTCATACTACTATGTTCAAATCCCCTTCAGTTGATTTTGGAAATCGTTCAACAAGCGTATCATCTCAGTCTAGACTAATCGGAATCTTACCTGGAGAGGGGATCGGTCCAGAGCTCATCTCGATTTGCCGTAATATTTTAGAAGTTTTAGTCGGCGATGGTCAGTGCTCTATTGAGCTGCGAGAAGGAGGCAGAATTGGCATTGAGGCAGCGAATCACTCTGGCCGTGAGCTAACCGATGAGGTGATCGAATTTTGTGGTCAGATCTTTTCAGAGGGTGGTGCTATTCTTGCTGGGCCAGGAGGCGGGCGCTTCGTGTATAATATGCGCAAGGAGTTTGATCTGTATGTGAAGATGAATCCGCTGACATATTTTAAGGAGCTAGATGGTGCGACACGATTGAAGTTTTCTAAGGATGCAACGCTGGACATCATGGTCGTGCGCGAGAATGGGCAGGGGTTGTATCAAGGCCAGGGACACATCGAAGATGGCGGGAAACGAATACGACAAGAGTTCTTCTACACCGAAGATGCGATTATGCGGGTGCTGTCGACGGCGGTTCGAGCCGCCCAAAGGCGACGTAAGCGACTCACAGTGATTGCAAAACGAGGTGGGCTCTCTGAAGTGACTCGCCTGTGGTTTAATTGTGCGGAGCGTGCTGTCGCGGATAGCGGTGTGGAATTGACTACTTTGGATATGGACTATGCGGGATATCAGTTCATCGCACATCCAGAGGAATTTGATGTGGTGGCGATCCCAAATTGTTTTGGCGATATCCTCGCAGACCTTGGGGGGATTTTTATGGCCTCACGTGGTAATACTTATGGCGCTAGTTTTGATGCGAAAGGGAATGGAGTGTTTCAGACTAATCATGGGTCTGCGTATGATTTAGCGGGGCACAATGTGGCGAACCCCGCAGGGCAAATTTTCTCTCTGGCTATGTTGCTGCGCGATGCATTTGGCATGATTCGGGAAAGTGCTTGGATTGAGGAGTCTGTGCGCACGGCATGGCGGGATGGTAGTGTGACGGCAGATCTGATGCAGCCAGGTGCGACTTGCGTCGGGACTCGTGAGATGGGTGCGATTGTGCTCGAAAATTTGAAAGCCATAATTGAAAAAAATAGCTGCCGTTGAATACCTTGCTTCTACTTGTTGATTGCCAAGAAGGCTTTCTGTCTGACCCGAGATTGAGCCCCCATCGAGCAGTGGTGGAGGCCGAAGCTACTCGTTTACTTGAGCAGTGTCGTGAGGCTGGAATTCCAGTGGCACATGTGCATATGTCTGTTGATCCTGATGAGGATAATCGCATGGCGCACTGGAAGGAATCTGATCGATGGACTTGTGCTAAGGGGACTGGGAGTGCTGAGGCACCATGCGCGTTACGCCCCTTGCTGGGTGAAGCAGTCTTTCATAAGTCAGTTTTTAGCGCGGTGATCGGCACAGAGCTACTAGATTTTCTACGCGACGAAGCGATCGATGTCCTCTGGATCGCAGGCATACATACGCATACGTGTATCCGTCAATCGGCATTAGATGTTTATCAGATGGGCTTTAGGACGGTGCTTTGCGTGGATGCGCTGGGTAGTAATGAGCCTGCTCTCGCTGCTCAATCATTGTTATATTTAAGGGAGCGAGGTATTTCTTTGCGACGGACGGCGGAGTTGTTTTCGATGCGGCAAGCGCATGTTGAAGTAACGACTGCATTGTCCGATATGGTTGATTCTGAAATGGCTGGCATGATGGATTCAACCGTCAGTCTAAGTGCTCGAACTGTAGACATTGATTGTCTTCGGCGTATTGCAGCTGCGTTGGTTGATTGCAAAGAGAGTTTTGCAACATTGATTACCGATGAGTCGCAGAAGCCGATATCCATGGCGCGAGGTGAAGTGCAGCGAAGTATTGATTTACTGAATACAGTGGCTGATCGAGTGGACGAGGAGGATGCGGTTGAAGTGCATTCAGAGGGTCTGGTTCGTTATCTTCCGAGGGGAGTCATCGCATTATTAACCCCGTGGAATAATCCTTTGGCGATTCCAGTCGGACAGATTGCTCCGGCGTTGGCCTATGGTAATCGAGTGGTGTGGAAACCGAGCCCGTGCGGTGTGAGAGTGGCACGTGCACTTGCTGAGCTTATTTTGAAATGTGGTGTCGCACCACACCGTGTGACGCTGGTGGAAGGAGGGGCTGATGTGGGTCTTTTGGTGGCAGAGCATCCTGAAGTCAGTGCGGTTACATTTACGGGCTCATGTGGCGCTGGCCATATATTGGCGGCACGATGCCATCAAATGGGGCGCGAATTACAGGCAGAGCTGGGTGGTAATAATGGCGTCATCGCTTGGGGGGACTCTTTGTCGAGGGGCGATGTTGCGAAGATGATTGCTCATGCGGCTTTTGGTTTTTCGGGGCAGCGCTGCACAGCGGTGCGGCGTTTAATTATTCCTAAAGCGTCTCTTGTGGTTGGCCTGTTACATTTGCAGGAAGCTGTTGCTGCGTTGCCCTACGGCGATCCGTTGGACGAGGCGACGGAGGTCGGGCCGCTGTGTTCTGCTGAACAAGTGCACCGCCTCGATGAGCTGGTCGAACGTGCACGCCCGCAAATGCGCTCTGTTGTCCAACCACATGTAGATACTGGGGCGCTTCCGGTTGGTGGCGCATACTACCCGCCTACGATTGTGGTGTGTGAGGACCCATTGCATGAAATTGTTCAAGAAGAGACCTTTGGGCCTGTCTTAGTGATTCAACCTGTTGCAGATTTTGATGAGGCATTAGAGTGCTTGAACGGTGTGCGTTTTGGATTAACTGCGGGACTCGTTGGCGGCGATGGAAATTGTCGCGCGATGTTTCTAGAAAAGGCGCAGGCTGGTATTTTGAATCTCGATTCAATACATGCAGGTGCAGGTCTGGATATGCCATTTGGAGGATGGAAGGCATCTGGTCTTGGGCCTCCACAGCATGGTCTTTCAAATCGGCATTTTTATACAAAATCACAAGCCGTCTATGGAACGTAAAATTTGGTATGCTAAAAAAGAACATTGATAAACTCTTAAGTAAAAAAGCCGCGTTGTGGGTGCAAGATGATGGCATCCAGCGGCATGGAATTAGCAAAATAATGCGTTGGGCCAAACGCTATAATCGTTGGCGATATGCTGGACGTATTAAAGCGCATCAGAAGGCTTATGATTCTGAGCGTGAGACTCTGATGGTTGAAAATGGGGCGCCTTCTGGTTTTAAGCCACGCAATATTATGAAGGATGGCTGGGCGATCGATACGAGCGGCACGTTACCTCATCTCGCAGAGCTATTGGAGCAGGGCGGGGAGATGGTTCGTGAGCGCGGAGGCAAAACGCATAGCGATGTTCAGCAGCCGTTTTTAAGGAATATAATGTTCCCTGGAGACATGGGGAAGTATCCCGCGTTACTCGATTTTATCACTTCGCATGAAGTGATGGGCACAGTGATGGATTATATGCAAACGATCCCTGTCTTCTCGCAAACACGACCTCCAGGTGTGCGCTTCATGGAGTCGAACGATGCGTTGGATCCGGACTCTGATGGACCTTACCGATCGAGTCAGTTTTATCATCTGGATGTTCATGATACGCCGCTGGTCTATGTGCTTGTTTTGATTGAAGACGTTACGATTGAGGGTGGCCCTTGGACTTTCTTGCCGATGTCCGTCTCTGATCGTGCGTCTGAAGCATTGCGGTATCAAGAGAAAGGGGTGCCCTATCGAGTGACGGACGAAGCAATGTATGCCGTGGTCGATCCCGAGGAGGCGATCACCTTTGCTTATCCAAAAGGGACTGTGCTGTTTATTGATTCCAGCCGTTGTTTTCACTACGGTAGTCGTAAGGCGATTGATCCCCGTTTTCAATTGATGTATGCATATACGTCTGTGTGCCGAGCTGATTTTTCACAGACATTCATGGGCGCATTCCGAGCTCCGATTGATGCGGGTGACTCGCGTCTGCGTAAAATGGTATTGAGTAAGCGCTAGTCAGTTCGATCGAGTATGTTTTTTTGGAAAAAAGCGCGTCGTGACCAGGCACATCAGCATCCCGTTTATCGTGCGTTTTTGCTAGCCGCCAAGAAGTGGCCCAAGCGTGTGGCTGTGCGCCATGAGGGGATTAAGGTAAGTTACAGGCAGTTGTATGATCAGGTGCTCACTGTTGCTAGTCATCTGTCTGATTTAGAACCGGCTGGGCCGATTGCAATTTGCTATCGAAAGAGCCGTGAATTACCGGCTCTATTCTTCGGGGTGCTGGGTGCGGGACGTGCTTATCTCTATTTGGATCCGGATGATTCAGTCGAGCAACATCGCGCGCTGATTCGATCTGCGGGGTGTGTCTTGGTTGTGGTCGAGCATCACTTGATGGAGCGTTATCGAGCTGAGTTGGGTTGTGCGATTTCTGTGATTTCAGCAGAGCGTTGCCAGGACGAGCGGAGTGATGCTGCGAATGTGGCTCAGGATAAAAGCGCAGGGGTTTGTTGTTTCATACAGACGAGTGGTTCGACTGGTCGCCCTAAGTTGGTTGCAGTGAGTAGTGAGGCTGTGTTGAATAATGCATCCAACTTTAAGGTGTCGATGCAGCTGGGCTTGAAGGATAAGGTGAGCTGGTTGTCGTCGCCCAAAGTGGCCGCGTCAAATTCTGCATTTTATGGAGCTTTGCTGTATGGCGCAGCCCTCTGCCCATTTCAGCTGCTGCGTGGAAATTTCGGGAGCATGGCAATGTGGATGAAGTCGGAGCGTGTGACGCTGTTGCATATGACTCCCAGTTTGTTTCGTGCAATGGTCAGGCATTGTGACCGCACGGCCTTTGAGAGGATCCGCGGGGTGAAGCTGGGTGGAGAATCAGTCTATCCGCTGGATCTTTGTTTATTCCATGGGTCATTTTTATCGACAACTCGATTAGTGAATGGACTCGGTATGAGTGAGGCTGGTGGAAACGTCTGCCATTGTGATTTGACGCACTTTAACTCTGATGTGTCGGTCTTATTGCCTGTCGGTGCGGCGCTACCAGGGTATGAACTCAGTGTAATCGATGCCTTTGGGGTAGCGTTGAAACCTGGAGCTGAAGGTGAAATCGTGCTCAAGAGCGCCTTGCTCACTGATGCGTATCTGGGCGCTGATGCGGGTGTCGGGGATTTCCTCCGAATGGATGATGGACGGATCGAATTGAGGACCGGCGATCTTGGTTATTTCAACGAGGAAAATATGCTGTTTTTTATTGGGCGTAAGGATCGAATTTTAAAGATTCGCGGCTTTCGAGTAGACCTTAATTTGATTGAGGCTGAACTACTGTCTATAAACGGGGTTGATGCTGTGATGGTGACTGCGAGCGGTCTATTGGAGCAGCGCACGCTCGTTGCCTTTGTGGAGACTACTCAAACGAGACAGCGTATTCGCGAGAAACTGGCTCGTGCGTTGCCGGATCATATGCTTCCAAGTCGTGTTGAAGTGATGGCCGTCTTGCCACGAACCGCCGGGGGGAAAGTCGATCAGCAGTCATTATTAGCACGAATGTCGGAGGGGGTGGAGGGGCGCTATGTGAAGCCTCGAACTGAGTTGGAGGCGCGCATGGTTCAATTAGTCAGAGGCCAATTGCCTGATGCTAAAATCGGAGTTTATGACGACTTTTTTGATTTAGGAGGCGATTCTCTGAAGGCACTCGAATTGATTGCAGATATTACTCAGGAATTTCATCGTCCTGTAAGCACGACATGGTTGATTCAACATTCGACGGTTGAGCGTATGATCCAAGGGTTGTCGCCGAGTTCGATGGCCGATCACGACGACGAACTCGAGGAGTTGGGCTCATCTGGTTTCTCGGTGGAAGTTCTTAAATTGCGAGAGGGCGATGAGTCGCAGCCTTGGCTGGTTTTTCCGGGAGGTTTTGCGGGAGAAGATGAATTGCTAGTTTTTACTCGTTTATTTGCTGAGATGAGGGGAGGCGCTGCAGTGTATGGTGTGAAACTTTCATTTGGGCCTTATTGGGAAGCGCTGCCGGCAAGCTTCGAGCTGATGCAGCGTGCAGTTGAAAATGCGTTGAAAGCATCTTTTAATCAGAAGGCAGTGCGTGTTGTTGGTGAATGTGTTAGCTGCCCGCTGACCTTAGCGATTGCCTCTTCAATTGAAGCACCAGTCGTTTATTTACTTGATCCGAAGTCTGGAGTCGGTGCTGCCGAGGTTTTCGGGGAAAACAATCGGATCTTAGATCCTATTCAAAGTTTGTATGAGCTGCTCCGGGGGGCTGAGCCTGCACCTTATTTGGGTAAGGTGCATGTCATTAGTAGTGCTGCGGAGCTTCCGAGTTATCAGGAATACGCGAGTTGGTGGGCGTGCGCTCTGAAGGAGGCAGATGTCACGTGTTCCTCCGTAGGTGGAGATCATTATAGCTATTTGAGAGCGCACCGTAAAGAGCTGGCGGATTTACTGAGTAAGCTGGCTAGGGGAGCGTAATAATTCCTGACTTTCGAAGTTTGCGGAGGCAGCTCTTGTTCCTGGCTATTTGATCTGGCCACCGAGTTTAGGCAGTGATTCATCATCGCAGTTTCAAGCTGCTCCGCGTCACCTTCTTCGACCCGAGCGAGGTAGTAGGAGGTGATCTCGTAGATCACGTTCTCTTCAATCATGTATAGCTGTTTGCTGAGCGGATGATCGAGGTCGAATGGTTGTGCTCCGCGATGAGGGCGAAGCGGATCTTTGGGGGGCGATCCTGCTTTTTGCCTGGGTGGCGTTTGTGAAAAACGGAATGATTGAATGTGGCGCTCGAGGCAGTAAAGTCCTGAGTGGGTTGATTGCTCTAGGATTTTAGGTGTCGGTGGTTGAGAGTGATCGCGGAGAACATCAGAGGGTTCTGGGGATTTGAGACGTTTCAATCAGACGAAACGTAAGTGCCTCGGGCTCTTGAAGCGGTGCTTCGGGAACAATAACTAGTGGCTACAGCTATAAGGCTCGCAGCTTTGGAATCCATTCCGATCGAGGCTGATGTTTGATCATCGAATCGTTCGGATAATGCACCAATGGTGCGGTCTCCCAGCCTTTGACGCCATGAGAATAGCATAGGTGTTCTGTGTTGTAGCATTTTTTCACTTGGCGAAGGATTCCTTGGTCACACACATGCGTGCGCCCCATCAATCGATCCAGCTTACTGATTGTCCAACTGGCAAAAAGTAGGGCGGCTGCGGTGAAGTTGCTAGAATAGGCAGCACAAGGACATTCGCCTCCCGACAGCGTCAGCAACTGTAAGGGGGTGTCGCTTGGAGCCTTTAATTTGGAGAAATCCTCCGGTGAGTAGCTATAATTGATGACGTCAAAGTCCACCATCAGCGTTCCGCCGTGCTGAGGCATTGCTTAACCAGCGTCGAAAGCAGGTGGCTTCATACTGGGAGCATCGTGCGCGTTCACACAGTCGGCGCATCGTCCTCAGCTATCAAGGAGAGATGGCGTAGCAATGTCTGTGTCACTCACTCAATCCGCTATTCGCCATCTTCGTCCTCAAATCGAGCGAGGCAGTAAGAGGTGATCTCGTAGATCAGGTTCTCTTCGATCGTGTAGATGTCGCAGTAGTGCACGTCGCCCTCTAGGTCGTGGCCTTCGACGATTACGTGGGACTTGCTCTCAATGGTGCGCAGGTTCTTGAAGTTCGGGTTGCCCTCGGCTTCGGCTTCGGCGCAGGTGTCTTCAACGCCGGCTTTACCGATGATGCTGTGGTCACCAACGATGTGCCATTCGACTTCGTCAGCGATGAGTGGCAATGCTTTGGCAGATTGCCCGAGAGAGAAGGCCTGACAGGCCGCAGTGATTTTTGCGTTCATAAGAAAAATTATTGTGCGAGTTTCAGTAGGTCTTCAACTGCGGGCACGTCTTTGATGATCTGGCTCGGTTCCGGGCCGACGCCGATGTAGCGCAGATTTGGGATCTTGTTTTTGTTCTGATCGCCGTGGTTGGCGACGTCGACCAAGGCTTTGAGCATCCATGCGACGTAGTGCTTGGCGGCCTCGGGGAGGTCAGCAAAGTTGCGCACGCCAGAGATGTCTTCGCTCCAACCGGGCAACATTTTGTAAACTGGCTTGAGTGTGCGGCGGTAAACGTCGTCGCGTGGCACGTGGTACACGACTTTGCCTGCTGTATCCTCATATCCAATACAGATTTGAAGTTCGCCTTGCCAGTCGCCGCTGTAGCTAAGTGCGTCTAGCTTGTTGAGCACGAGGTCCTGGTAGCCGCCGTAGCGCAGGGCGTCGCCCTTTTCAACTGCGTCATACCAACCGACCATGCGTTGACGGCCAGTGGTGGCACCAAACTCGATCATGCGCAGTTGTGTGCTGAGCGGGTGCTCGAGGTCGATTTCGGAAATAAATACGTGTGTGCCGACCTTGGTGTCGTAGGCCTTGCAGCAACCGACGTTGTGAATCGCCTGCGC
>Ga0209092_10001246_pt1 | contig 25323 bp, 34 predicted proteins | sample FraStrMetagenome_FD_187446 | JGI IMG/M metagenome (GOLD analysis project Ga0209092, IMG submission 187446) | Marine eukaryotic phytoplankton communities from Arctic Ocean - Fram Strait ARC3M Metagenome (SPAdes) (version 2) | ecosystem: Environmental > Aquatic > Marine > Oceanic | place: Fram... | reverse complement strand
CTTGTTGATACTGATAAATCATCATTATCTTTTTCCAATTCAATCCCTAAAGTTTGATTATCTAAAACATCTCCGAAAATTAACTTTACTTCTTTCATATTCCTAATGTACCGCCTAAATTTCTATTTCTTGCTAACGTGTTAGATAAAACACCAACTAATTTTGTTCCTTGTATCTCAAACACTACATTTTGAAAACCGCCACCGCTTGAACTAACTGAACTGCTGTTGCTACTTCTTGGGGAATATCTGTCTGCTCCACCGTTAGCATTACCACCGCCACCGCCAGACAATGATTTCCCAGCGTTACTAAATGCACCTCCAGCTGCCTTTAATAAAGTACCAACTGCAACCGCAGCAATACCAGCAGCAATTGAAACAGGACCACCTACACCAATTGCAACATCAAGTTTTCCCTTTAATATTGCCAACGTTCCGTACTCAACAAGCAAACCACCCATTTTAGATAGAAACTGCCCCATTTGACCTAATAACGCACCACCTATACCGCTTAAAACATTTCCTCCATTAGCTAATGCGTTTGCAATTCCATCTGTTATACCAGCCATAGCATTAGGGATTGCGTTATCAGCTAAATTTTTCAATCTTTCAGCAAATTGCAATGCTTGTTCGTCAAACTCTTTTAGAGGGAATAAATTTAAACCCTCAAAAGATATATTTGTTTTTAACCCCTCTATTCCACTTGTAACAATTGGATTTAATTCGCTAAATAATGCAGTAACTTTTTCTTTTAATTTATCATTGTTTGAATCTTTAAACCCTAAAACATCGTCAACAGATATATTAAATTTTGTTTTTATTCTTTCTGCTGCTTTGTCAATCTCTGCAATATTTTTTTCAATCTCTGCAATTTGCCTGTCTTTGCTTTGCTTTGCTAAATCTGATGTAAATTTTGAGATTTGGTCAAAAGTCAATGCTCCACTTGTTAAGAAAATCCTATCAGCAGCAGTTAATAATTCAGACGCTTTTTTTAGTTCTAATTCAGCAAGTTTTGCGTATTCTGGTGCTTTTTGTGATTCAAGTGCTTTTGTTATACCTAAACCTATAATCGATCTTTTTTGCAATTCATAAGCCTTTGTTACTTTTGTAACATTAACTTTTTCACTATCTAAAAAACCAAAATACTTTGGATAGTCTTTTTTAAGTTTGTTTATTATTTTTAACTTGGTTGATTTTTCAGTATTTTCATCAATTAAAGCATCTTTTAAGGCACTTAATTTATTAATCTCAACCCCCATACTTTCAGAAGCCTCATCAATTGCATCAGACAATTTGCTACTTGACTTTGTAGCCTCTTTAATCCTATCCCCAAAAACCAACATTAAAGACGTTGCAACCGAAATAGCCAATGAAATACCGCCAAAACCTTTTAAATCTCTTAACATTGCTTTTAATGCCCCACCAGCTGAACCTGTTTTGTTCTTTAGATATCCAAATTGCTCCGTTAAGTTGGTAATGTTGTTAGAAACCCCCATAATTCCAAACGGTGCATCCTGTACCGTTCTACTAAAAGCTGTCATTGCAGATGTACCGCTTACTGCTCCTTTCTCTAACTTCTTAAAACCTTTCGTACCTCCTAAATCCTTAATTGATTTGTTTGTTTTGGTTAAATTTGTACGTAAATTTTTAGTACTGTTTGATAGTTTTTCGTCTGCTTTAGATATCGCTCTTATTGAGTTCTCATATTTGGATTGAGTAATAACTCCCTTCGCAAACTCTCGCTCAACCTTTTCTGTTGCAATAGCGAGTTTACCCTGTAAAACAGTTGATTTATTTATCTTATCATTTAAGGCTTTTGCTTTGCTCTCAAAATTCTTTAAAGACCTTTCAGAATCCTTTAAAGCCTTTTCAAGTTTTTTTGTTTCCCCTACTATCTCAACGCTTAACTGTGCCATATTGCTCTTGTGCTTTTAGTATTGCTTGTCTTTGATGTTCGTTCAATGTACTTCGTTTTTTGCCTTGATATGCCTTTTGTATGTTCTGCAACATCTTCTTTTTATCTTTGGCATCTATAAAACCAGCTTGAACAACGTTTGCAACTATCTCCCCAATTTTAAACCAATTATTTTTCTCTACCCTATTAAAAGAAAAAAGACGTAGTTGAAATTCAGCCCACGTCATTAGTTCATATTGTTTATAAGTACATCCCAATTCTCCAATCGCAAACGCTACTACATCAGTCTGCCAATCTATTTTTTTTTTGAACCCTCCTCCTCTGCTTTTGGTAAACGTGCAATAATTGAATCCCCAAACGCTTTCATAAATTTAGTAGCTGCTCCATTATCATCCGTTACTCCTCCGTTTTCATCCAATAAATCAGCGAATGTAAATTTGTTGTATTCTGGCTTTTTTTCGTTCCTCTCGCAGTTATGCAAATAGCTTTCCAACATTAACAATGGAATAAAACTAAACGGTTTCGTTTGCAAGTTGTTTGATAAATCAGCTACATCTAAATCGTATTTCTCATAGAAATAACCAAGAAATGATAAACCGAAAAAAAACTCTAACTCTTTACCGCTAAAATCAATTTTTACACTGTTACGCATTTGGATCAACGGTTGTAATTAAACCACTGTTTTGTATTGTACCGCTGTAAGTTGCAAACTCATCTCCAGCCGCTGCATCTAAAGTTAAATCAGAAAAAACACCTGTTCCATAGTATGCCTCTGGAGATGTTTGGTCTGTGTTCATTTTCCAATCTTGCGTACTTAATCCAATTGAATTGATGAAACCTAAACAAGCATCGAAATCTGTTTTACCAGCATCAGTCTTAATATAAGTAGCCTCAAACGATACCTCGCTTGTAGTTGTTCCAGCCTCTTTAATCATAACAGACGGATCGCATTTAGTTTGTGTTTCAATCACTGTTCTTGATACTGACAAACTGTTTGACGTTAAACACCCAACAGGCTCATAAGCATCTGTACCGTTCCAGATTGACAAGATGATAGCATCCCCTTTTATAAATGTACTCATTTTGTGAAATTTTATTATTTAAACAAATATAGTTAAAAACTATTAAAATATTCTTTTTGATAATTTTAATTTATAGTTAATTCAATTCTGTATAAAATTCGATAAACGTTTTGGCTACGTGTAACCGTGTCAAGGTTATCAATACTTCCCACCGTTTGAAACATAATTTCCAAACCGCTTTGAGAATCTAAAGCTAAATTTTGCACGGAGTTTCTTACTGCATCCGTAATATTATCAACCGCCAATCTGCTACCTGTATTACCAACACCGTTGTATATTGTTACTACATCAATAAGGATTGAAGATTGCCAAAGGCTCTCGCATTTGTTGTTCTTATCTTCTAAATTTGTTTGTGTTGTAAGTAGTGTATAAAACTCGCTTTTGTTGTTTGTAGGTGTACGCATATCAAAGCAAGGGATTTCTTTTCCATCCACCTCAATATTATTGATGGCTTCAAATACTGCCTTTCTAACCCATTTATTCGGCAACGTCTTTATCATAGCTTTAATGTTTTTAAATAGTCCTTTAAATCCTTAATTAATATTTTTCTATGCTTTACAAAAGCTGGATATAAAAAAGGTCTTGGTGTTATATTACCCTCTCTTATATTATCTCCTTTAAATTCCCAAGCTATCTCTTTTAACTCTGGAGGCACTTTTACATTCTTCCCCCCTGTTCCAAACTCCATAAAGGCAGAATATTTTTCTTTTGCAACAACCCTATACCCTAACTTTTCGCCCTGTATTGGTTCGGCTTTTATACCTTGTCTTAATTTACCGAAATTCACAGGAGCAGCAACCTTTGCATCAAGTTCTATCTCTTGTGCTGCACCCTCAATTAAATCATCAACGTTTTTAATAATCTCTTTATCTAACGTTTTAAACTTCTTTAAAAGTTCTTGCAACCCTTTTATCTCCGCTTTTGCCATTAGTTTATCGTGTCATTTCTATGTGGTATTAACAAACTTGAATTTTTAACACCTTTATTTATTATTGCTTGGTTTTCTTTAGTTGCCAATAAACTTGTATCAATTCCACCTTGTGCAACTCCTTGAGCGTTTACACTTCCAAATGTTTTTAAACTTGCTGAAAAGTTAGGATTTGGAACAACATCAATTCCATCATCACTAAATAAATTGCCTGTAACAAAACTCAAATGATCCCAATCTCCAGCGAGTAACTTCCATCCGTTTGTAAGAATTAAAGTTTTACCTGTAAAAATACCTGTTGCACCAATTGGAGTTCCTCCCTCAACATTAAAAGCCTTTTCAAATTGTGAGTTATCAACAACCCAGCGTTTCCAAGCAGAATAAATATCTCGTTCAGCGTTCCACGTAAGATTTCCAGAACCGATGTTTGGCTCTTTTATTATTTTTGTAACTCCATTAAATACCCAATCTGCCATAAATTAATCGTTTTTATATTGCCTGTCAAAAACTTGCTGAATGGGCAATGCAACATCTGAACTTGTATCAATGTTTTTTATCTTTATTGCTAAATATTGTAAATTTAACACAACAACATCAACACTTGAAACGCTTAATGTTGTGATAAAATTTACACCACTATTCTCAATTCCTGTTATCTCTGTTGTTGTTCCAGCTACAAAAATTCGTACCTCTGAATTTGGTTGTAATCCTGTCAATGCAAAAGCTGTTGATGTATTAATACTTGTATTTGGATTGTTATTAATATTTATTACTGTGTTTACAGAGTTTATAATAACATTTCCACCGCTTGAATTTGTAACCTCCTCAATATTACAACCGTTTAAATTATAAGTTCCAGCTGTATCAAAATCTAATTTTCCGCTAACATTTAAAACATTAAAATCTGTTATTGAATTTCCTTGTATTTTTAAATCTCCTGTAACATTTATATTGTTAATATTTGCACCAATTGAAATAACTGAAAACCCATTTGATAAATTAAAATTACCACTCGCTGTAACTGATGAACCCAATGAAAAATCCCCCATACCAACAAAGTTTCCTGTTAATTGACAAGTTGAATTATTATTAATATCAAAATCCCAATTCGCAGCAGTACCCCAAGCATAAGAACCACTTAAAACAACGCTATCCGCAGCATTATCTCTTGTGTCTAAATATACACGCATTGCATCATTTGTAAGTCTAAAGTTTTCTTGATTGGGTTGATTACTTCCTGGAGATACAACGCTTACTCCATTATCATTAAATGAAACAGAATTAATTCCATCTCCCAAACTAAAAGGACAAGGAATAAAAAAAGATGAACCAGATTTTGTAAGCCAAGAACCTATTTTTGTAGTATATCCATCCCCTTGTACAACTGCTATTGCATCATCAAAATTAGAAACACCTGTAAAAGTTGGTATATTAGAACTTCCTTTTGTTGTGGTAAATAAAAAAGACCTTTGAAAAAAAGATTGTAGTGTTGAACCACCTACTAAATTTCTTCTTACTGAACCGTGAGCGTAAGCAGTAATATCAGTAGGGTCAAAATCTCCGATAATGTTTTCGTTTGATGTATCTGATATATCAATACACATTGTTACAGGTCCAGCCTGTGAAGCACTAAACGGAGTATCGTTGCCCCCTATAAAAAATTCTTTATATTTTTGATTTGGAGTTTGACCACTGCCTAACCAAAACCTACTGCCTCCATTCGCTAAATCAGATGATTGTATTCTGTTCGGTGCATTGTATTGCAAACTCCACAGTAATACTCTCGCCTCTTGAGTTGCATCATAGCCAATAGTAGATGTGTTGCCATCCATTCCAAAAAAAACTCCCGACGGATTTCCAGATGCATTACTTGGAGTGGTGTTTATTACCTGTGAACCGTTTGTAGATATAGGTAAATTCCCCCCACTTTTAAAACCAGTTGATAAACTCCCAATAGTACCCCTATTTGAACCAGAATTTGAGTTGTGTAAATTTTGCGGTGCGGGTAAATTAAATGCCATATTTTAAGCGTTTTGATATTGTCTTTCAACAGAGGAAACAAAAGAAATTGTATTAGAGTTACTTCTTCCAATTGTAGCTGTAGTTTTCACATATTGCCCTGTATTTAATCCTAAAGCTATTGCTGTAACGTTAGCATCTGTTCCGCTTGTTCTATTACCTTGATTATTTCCATCGTAGTCAAAAGTAAAATCAATTTCAGCCAATCCATTTACATCTCCGCTTATATTTATAGCACCATCTTCTTGAACTAATATCGCTCCACTTTCCCCAAATTCTAAACCAGCATCAACACCATCTGTAAAATACACTCTGTAAACAGCATCTGTATCATTTATTAAATTAAGATTAAACAATAATTTACCAGCTGAAACGAATGGAAAAGTAACTTCATCTCCGCTATTATCTGCAAAAGCAATATCATTTGTATCTAAAGCGTTAAATCTATCGATATAAACACCATTTCCTCCACCTTGATAGTTTTCAGCTGATACTGTTTTTAATGTACTCCCAACAAACTCTAATAGTTGAGGCATTACATTTCCAATCAATGTTCCGCTTCCATCGTCTTGATCGTTGTCCTGTCTTAATGCCCATTGAACAAATTCATAAATCTTCTTTTTTGGTGCATTGTTTCCATCGATAATAATACCAAAATCTTTATTTATTCCACCAATATCACGAGTTTGCGGTGTTGTATAAAACTCAATAGACATACCATCATAAGGTGCTACATCTGCTGTACCATCACTGTTAGAATCTATCCCTGTATCTAAAACAGATATATTTAAATCTAATCCTGTTGGTAATGCAAATGAGAATAGTTTTGGTGCTAATAAAGAACTTTCCCCAATTCCAATAGATGAAGAAGAACTAAACAATTGACCTTGCTCTCTGTTGTAAACATTTACATTTGAACTCCTATCGTACCCATCAGAGAAATCTCCATCTCCATTAGGATCGCTTATTACTTGCAATGCCTCCGCTGTGTTTCCTTGAAAGGTATAATCTACTGCACCAACTCCCAAATCATAATAAATCTGATCATCTGCCTCTGAATTAAGAATGGCAGTACCAACCCAATGCTCTATCAATTGACCAGCTAAATTTCTAACAAGCCAACCACCTCTCCGAATAGTTTGCTCTGTTGTTGTGTTTGCCCAAGTCCAACCATTAACTAACTCAAAAAATTCATCAGTAATAGGAACTAAAGGAAAATCAAATGCAGCCAAATTTTTACTGTTTGGGTCTTGTTTCCATTCTTCCTTTATAAAGCTATAAACAGCTTTAATTGTTACACCATCAGCAGCATCTAAACCCCCAACACCTGTAATTAATTTAATTGTTAAGTTTGTTGTATCTATAAATACGTTTGTACTACCATTGTCTATGTTTGAATCCTGTAAATTATCTGGATCGATTATTATTGCCATATTATTTTCGTGTTATTATTAAATTATTTAATTGTTCGTCTTTATAAAATGAATCCTCTAAAGGATATCCGGTTGTATTTGTGGCATTTGTAATGTATCTGAAAACTGTACCTCCGTCAATTGTTGCCTCTAACAGATTACCATCTATTGTGTTTATTTGGATTCCTGTATATTCAACATTTACCAAATAATCCTCAAATCTGTATTTCCAAGAATAATCATTATTTGTGTCTGTGTTTTTTACTAACGATTGTCTTTTTAAACCTCCATTTGGTATGCTTGAACCACCTGTACCACCTCCAGAATGGTACATTATTATATTGCAAAATTGATTAGGTGTAAAAGTTTCTCCACTTGTAACAATCTCAATTTCAACACACCAAAAATCCCCCTTATCTATTGGATCGTTCTTTACTTCTGCATTTATAAACTCCGCTGATGTATTATTCTGCTGAATGTAAATAGCATCGCCTTTGCCCATTAAATTGATAATATTCTCAACGTTTCGGTTAGGGTATGCAAACTCGCTTAAATATACCTCCGTTACTAAAGCTGGATTTGAGTTGTTAGTTTTAAAGAAATTAGCAGTAGGGTCTGTTTCAGTTGTTTCAGAACGATACAACCAACGCAAATCAACACTTGCAGAATCTGGAATCGATTCTGGTACAAAGATATAACCATCACTCCCCAACGTAGCTGCATTATCTTCATCCGCTGAAACATTTATACCACCTGTTTCGCCTTTCTCTCCTTGTATTCCTTGCTCTCCTTGTACTCCTTGTTCTCCCTGTATTCCTTGCTCTCCTTGTTCTCCTTGTTCTCCTTGTTCTCCTTGTTCTCCCTTATCTCCCTTATCTCCCTTATCTCCCTTATCTCCCTTATCTCCTTTTTCTCCTAAAAATGATGGATCAATGTTTACATCAATTATAACCTCTGTGGTATCAATTTCTAAATCAATATTTAAATCATCAGTCTGTAAATTGACATCTATTAAATTAATGGTATTCTCAACCTCTAAATCTATATTGACATCATCTGTTTGCAAATTTACATCAACAACAACATCATCGCCTTTATGTAAATTTATATCTATCATTTAACACTAATTTTAAAAACAATCTCAATATCTCCATCAACAAAAAAAGAACACTTTGCATTTAACGACCTCCCTTTATCATCTGTAAAATCAGTACCGTTTAGCGTTAAAGTTAAAGTTTTCTCCGTTCCTACTTCATTAGTTCCACTTAACACCAAACCATCAGCCAAAGTGTATTCCTTAATTAGTTTATCGCAGTTGTAAACCTTTACAAATGGATTTGTAATATAAACACCATTGACAGATTTAAAGTTCATTAGCTTATTGATTTGCGTAACTCCTAAAACAGTAGTTCCAGCATCGGTTGGATTGTAAAAATCTATTTCTGCCATTATATTTTTCTTACGATTATTATTTCTATTTCTCTATCCTCAAAACCTATATTAGTTGGCTCTGAAACCATATTATAATCAATACCTCTGTATTTAAAAAACATAGTCTTTGAATCATAAACCAAGTTTTTATTTTTACGTAACTGAATCGCCAACCTGTCAAATGTTTCAGTTTCTCCGAAATCTGTCTGCCTATTTGCATTTTTTGGATTTGTTATTAGTTTGCACCACGCATTAGATAGCAATGTTTCAGATATGATATTCCCACCGAACCCATCAGAAACAGGAGCAGTTTGCCAAATCTGTATTTTTTTATTGTACTTCCTTGCTCTCAAAATACAAAGCGTTTATTTTGGTTTATCATATCATTTAACCACATTGGTAAACCTCCCTTATTAGCTGTGTTTGTTTCAGCCTCATAGTATAAATATTTAATGTACTGCAACGCACAATCAATTAACTCAAAAGGTATATCATCTTTATTCTCAAATCCAACATTTAAAATAATCTGATAATCTCCTGTTTTGGTTTGGTAATTGGTAAACAAAGTTTTTTTCTCCGTATCTAACTCAAATGTTGATACCACGCTATTAATTGGATAATCGTAAACCTTAACGCAGTTATCATTGAAAATATACTTTTTATCTCTTGCGTAAAATAGAATGTTTGTCCTACGTTCCAAAGTGCTTAACGCTGATTTTATCATACGCTCAATCTGGCAATCATCGTCAATTAACTCCTCGTCAATACGCAAATATTTCTTTGCGTGTCCTAAACTAATAACATTTAGGTAACTCATTATTTTTTCTTTTTACGAACAATGATTTTTTTTACAATCCCTTGCTCAATTAATTGCTTCTCTGTTTTTGCATCAAACTCCACCTTTTCGCCTACTGCATAACTTTTATTCTCTGTCAGCTTATGAAATCTTTTTAGTACTTGTACCATTTTTATATTTTTAATGATTAATAAAAAAAGGTGCTAAAACTTAATTTAACACCTCCTTTTCGCCAATTAAAACAAGTGTATTGTTTAATATTATGCTGCTGTTGTGAAATCTCCGTAGATTAACGCTGCTGGTTGCTCAACCGCTAAAGCGTTTTGCTCCTCGATTCTTGCAGTTATAGAATTAGTTACAAAGTTTGTTCCCTCCTCCTCACTAAAGGCTAAAGACAATCCCTCTGTAACAATCTTATTTATTCTTGACCAATCTCCAACGTAATATTTGCCCTCTGCAACCCAATTTGCTTGATAAACTCCTATTCCGTTAACTCTCAACATACCACCCTCAACAGTTACAACTCCTGGCAATCCGTAACCAGCACCTGTTGATTTTTCAGTTGTAATGATTTTAAAATAATCTAATGGATTAATTACTATACCATTTGCTTGAAAGTTTGCTTGTGCTAAAACAGAAATGTTATTTAATAATCTTTCAATCTCGTTCCCCTCTGTAATAGTTGATGCAGTTGCTTCTGCTTCTAAAACTGCTTCAAATTTTGTGTTTTCAGATATGATGTAATCACGTCTTAACTCAATTGGTAAACTTGACTGTAAGAATGGTAAGTTATTTCTCATTTTCTTACTGTAACGAGCATAACCAGCTAAATACTGTGTATTAACATCAATCATCTCATAATTATAGTCAATTTGAGATTTTGATGCTCCCTCTGTTTGAGTTTGAATATTTCCAGTTGCTTTTGATACCCTTACATAAGTATAAGTACCCCCAGAAATCTGACGAGAACCAACTAAATCAGATACGTTTACCAATGGAGATGGTGCAGATACAACATTAAAATTGTAATCTCTTGGCTGATCTCCTGTCAAAGCAGAAGATAAAGTCATATTTTTAAGCTCTGTTTTAAATTTTTTACGTGAACCATCTTCAACCTCCTTAATTTCTTCGAAATTGTCAGCTAATGCTTTAGAAATAAAATCTCCTTTTACTTCTTTTTTCGCTTTCTCTTGTAATTTCACATCTAACTTGTTAGCGTGATCTTTTACTGCTTTTAATTCAGCTTCAAAAGATTCTTTTACTGCTTTTACTTCTTTGCTTACTACATCTTGAAATTTAGCTTCAAAGCCATCAATTGCAGTTTTTACTTCTTGTTCAGTTTTGCCCTTTAATTCTGTTTTAAGTGCATCTAAACCATTTTTTAAATCTTCGTTCATCGTTATAAATTTTTAATGAAATTATTAATTGTATTTACTTCGGAATCATAACTTTTCGGCTCATTGATTGGAGTATCTGGTTTAGATGGCTCGTTAAGTGATTTGTTTATTCCTATCTCGTATGCTTGTTTCTGTAATTGCTTTAATGCAATCTCTAACAAAACAAATGTTTCGTCTGTTAGCGTACCGTTTTTAAGCATCTTTACAATCTTATTAACTTGACTGTTTGTTTGCTCTAACGTCATTGATTTAAACCCTGTAAACGGTGTATTTTCGTTTGCTCCTAATGTAACATTAGAACCCTCCAAAAGTTTAATCTCTTTTATAATTCGTGCTTTCTCGTTGGTATCATATTCAGATTGAACCGTTATAAATCCAACTGAATGCTCTTTAATGATTCCAGCTTCATAAAGTTTTAAAGTATCTTGGCTGTATGTAGTCTTAATCAAAGGTTCACTCTCAAAATATAACCCTTTGCTATCTTCTGATAACACGTTAAACTTTCCGTGAGGCTGTGACCAATTATGCTGATTAAGAAAAAAGATGTTTTCTTTTCGTTCGTTTATTGACTTCTTGTAAGCACCTTTGACAATTATATCATTGTCATAGTCCTTTGTATCGAATGAAGATAAATAGCCTGTAACAATACCCTTTTTTATATCTACATCTTTTACAGATGAATCGTTGTTTTTAAACTTCAATATTCCTTTCATACTTACAAATATAAATAAAATCTATTTAAAAGTAAGTTTCAATAAGTTTTTCTTATAAGTTTACCGTTTTTATCTCGTCTTGGCTTTAAAGCGTTAGCACATCGGCAGTTAATTATATTACCAGCACTACCCTTTGGATCACCAGCAAACATAATCTGTTCACCTCCCTTTTTACTTGGAACGGTAAAAGGTTCATCAACAGGAACAACAACACCATTCATTGCATAGTGAGAAAACGCATCTTCTGGGATTCGCCTTGTGCGATAATCCTCCGTTGCAATCCAAACTTTATCGTACACCAAATTAGATGTTTCAGATACTACCAAACTTGAATGATTGGCAGCAGCAGTTGTTTCTGTTCGTGCAATCCTTAATGCTTGGTATTTATAAAAGTTACGCTTATTGATTAGCTTCATTATATCAGATGTAATCTCTTGGATTGTTTTATTCTCTGCTACACCCTTTGCAAATAAGTCTGTTAAGTATTTCACATAAGTACCTTTAACGCTCTGGATATTAGATAAGCTATTGCCATAAAGCCAACCGATAATATTTTGTTCAAAGTATGTTAAAAAGGTATTTAAAGAGAAATCTTTGGTTTCTTCGTTAATCTCTTTGCCAATGCGTTTTGCGTGTATGATACCTATTTCTCTATAAAAGTCTGCATACAAAGTAATCATTTTATCAGTTGATAGGGATTGTCTAAAAATAACCTCGTAGTTATCTTTGGTAATAAAATTGAAAGGGATTGAATTACCAGCTTCTCTAAAATTCTTCATTAGCTTACGATACACAATTTTCTCATAGCCACTGTGCCACCTTAACCAACGTTTACGAAACTGTTTCTCTGTCATAGAGTTAATTCATCTTTCGGCAACAATGCATCTTCTAAAGACATTATATCGTCTTTTACGGTAAACATATCCATATTTGGATCGTCTGAAGCCTCCAGACCAATAAAGTTTCTGCCCTCGTTTCCTGTTAACATTCCAACATCTTTTAAAGCTACTATCCATTTAGACATTGTTTCAATATCCAACTGCATTTCTGGTAGTTCCTTATAATCGAAATAAATGCAAGTATCTTCATATCCTTTTATTGTTTGTAGTATGTGCTGATTAAAAGAATCTTCAATCATTTTAACGTGAGGCAATACTGTATTGATTAAAACCCTTTTTAGTTCTGTTACTTGCTTGTCATACTTACCTCCGTCATCATTGTTCAACAAAGTATCTGACCAACCTAAAGCATTACATATTTGCTTTTGGTTATACTTTAAGTACTCAAATGGTTTTAGTTCATCAGCTGATAAAGATAATCGTGTAAAACCAATCTCCGCAGATATACCAGCGATGCGAGATAAATCTTCTGGGGATTTGTTCATTTCCTTTAATCGCTCTTTTAACTCTTGTGCTTGATCCCCTGTTAAAGCTGTCCCTTTTGAATGAATGAATCCAAAAACCCCCCCATTTTTAAGCGTGTTTAAATTTAAATCCAAACCTTTATTTGATGCCTCAATATTTCGCCAAACTGCACGTAAAGGAGATTGACCATACAAATGTTCGCCATTAATACCGAAATTAGGGTTGTTAATTGAGATATGCACAACTTCTTCTTTCTTGAACTTTACGTATGTTGTTCGATCCTCCATAATGTAGTAATCAATCGGAGAATCAACGCTTAACATATTAGCATCATTACGTAATACTATCTCTATTAAATGGCTTGGCAGACAATAAACTTGAATAGGAGAACCAGCATCCGCTCCCTCCTCTGGCATTAATTTATACCAATAAATATTCCCTGTTAGGTTTAAGAAATCCTCTGATAATTTGAAAAACTCATCCCACGTCTGCGTAGGGTTAGGAGTTTCAAAAGGTAGATTCATTTCGCCTTCTACGTAAGATTTCAATTCTAAAGCGTTTAAACGTATTTTCTGCGTTACGGTTGGGTTATAATTAACCGCCTTTAATAGTTTATTGTATTTAGCTTTGGATGATTCACTCTCTATCTTTTTGATTGAGTAAGGAATTGAGATAAGTTTATTAGAGATTTGGTTAACAATTGAGAAAACATCACCGTTTATATTATATCCTTGCTCAATATACCTATTTGTATTTGTATCATCATTGTTCGTATAACCGTTGCCACCCCAATAAAACGACTGATTAAACTTGTTGTCCGTTTTCTTTTGTCGTAAGAAATCAAAAAATCCCATAAATTTATATTATAATTAAACCAAAAGTAATAAATAAAAACTATAAAAGGTAAATTAGAAAAAGAAAACCTTGTCCTTGATTCCTATATCCATCATTTCGTGATAACGTATGGCATCGATACAATGGTTAAAGTTGTCAATAGGTTTGTTTAATTTCTTACCTGTCTTATCTATATCCCAGCTGTAACTCCTTAATTCTTTTATTAAGTTGTGGCTATTCTTTGTAACTAAATACTTTTGTGTTTGCATTGTTTGAATACCAAACATAATAGAATCTTTACCTTTCGTAACAGGATAAATACTTATGCCTGTTCGTCTTATTTCTTCGATTGACTTTGGCTCTGCTGAATCAGCGTAAACAGTAACGTTTTTAGGCAACATCTTTGCAATATCGTTGTTTACCATTTGAGTACGGTAACAAACCTCGTGCAGTATTCTATAACCGTTATATTTGTATATCTCCACGATTGCTGTTGGATCGTTGGAGTAACCAAAATCTAAACCTATGCCAATAAGTCTTGCATCCTCTGGAATTGTATCTGTTAGCTTCCAATTATCGAAAACAACACCCTCTAATGAACCTATTTGCCCAAGTCCGTAAACTTTCCACCAATTTGCCCAATAATCAGACGTTTTGGCTTTCTCCCTTGCTTTCTCTATCTCTTTTATAATTGACTTATCTAAAGCCTCATTGTCTAAATAAGTAAGCACCAAGAAATCAGTATCAACATCTCCAATCAATTCAGTATCAACCCAGAACTCTGAAACAGGATTGTAATCCAAATAGATAAACTCCCTTGTTCGTATTGCCATTTGGTAATAAGCCTCCCATACAATATTATTACACTCATTAACAAACAAAACATCACGTCTTGCTCCTCTTAATTTATCTGGTTGATCAGCAGAAAAGAACTCAATAAAAGAACCGTTAGGAAATTTATAAGTAAGTGAAGATTTGTTAAATGAATCGTCTTTGTAGATGTTGCAAAGCTGCATTATTTTAAGAAAATCCCTTAACGCTCCTCTTTTTAGATGTGGTATTGATTCCGATACAATAGATATTTCTTTGTTAGGATTATCTATTGCATAAGTGATAAGCATTGGGATAATTGTAAAGGTTTTAGATGCTGATGTACCACCTCTTACAACTCTAATACGTTTGCGAAGATTAGATACCTTTAGCTGTGCTGTCGTCTGTCTTAACACTTAAATCTATGCCTTTAAATGGTGCGTTTATTGTTTCTGTTTTTATCTCTTGTTTGCTTCCGTTCAGCCTGTGTGCCTCCTCGTCTGTTGCAATTAGTTTCATTAAACCAATCTGTAAAGCTGGAGCATCAGACTTGAACCATTTGTTATACATTGCTGTTTTAACTTCTACTTTGTTAGCTTCTAAAACATCTTTTATAGCGTTACTTTCGTTACTACCAATAGGAAACCACTCATAAAGTGTTTTCTTTGCAATAGGCAGAAACGAAACCAATTGCTCAATAAAAAAGCATTTCTTTTCCTTTGCTATTCTTATTGCGTCATTGAATATTTTCTTTTTATCGTATGCCATAACTCTTACCGTTTATTTTTACTTCTAAAGTATCATCCAATTTCATCATCCTATCAATTATAACTTGGCAGTATTTCGGATCAAACTCCATCATAAAACACTTTTTATTCAATTGATGCGACCAAACCATAGTAACACCACTACCTCCAAAAAAATCAGCTATATTATTATAATTTTCTTTACTCCAATCATAGCACCATTGAACTAACTCTACTGGTTTTTGTGTTGGATGTACTCTGTTTGTTTTTTCAGAAGCCTTTGTAAATTTTCGAACAACACTTCTGTAATTACACCAAGCTAACTCTGCATCAGTTTGATCGCTTCCTCCGTTATTCTTATCCCAAACTAACCAACATTCACTGTCTGGCAGAGAACTGCTATAATAATTAGCACCCCACCAAACTTGCTTTGCATTTGGGTAAAGATTAAATATTAAATTAAAAGAATCTTTTGCTACATCTGGATTATCATCTCCTAAAATATCTCCACTATAATTTTTTGACAAAACACCACTTTTACTAACAGCGTTCATACCGTAGGGAGGATCTGTGTGAATCCATTCTGGCTGAACTCCATTCATCAATTTAGCCACTTGGTTGCTATCTGTACTATCTCCACATAAAAGTCTATGTTCTCCAATTTCTATTAAATCGCCTAAAACAACATCTACTTGTAAATCGTCTGGCTCTGTATAATCATCTTCTTCTGCTTCTAAAACTTCATCAATAAATAAATCTTCAACATCTAAACCCCATTCTTCTACTTGCTCAACATCCCATTCAGCAGATATCATTTGCCAATCCCACTCGCCAAAGCCTACGTTATCTTTTATAATAAATTCACGTTGCTGCTCCTCTGTAAGTTGTGATGCTTGTATAATAGGTATTTCTTTTAGTCCAGCTTCACGACACGCTTTTAAACGCATATTGCCACCTAAAACAATAAAATCTTTGTTTACAACGATAGGACGAATTTTTAACATTTCTGGAAACGTTTTAATTGACTTTACAAGTTTCTCAAACTTATCGTCTTTTACTAAACGTGGGTTGTTAGGATTATTTTTGATTTTACTTATTGGAAGAATCTCCGTTTGCATACCTCAATGAATTTCTAAATAATACTAATTTACGATTTGATACTTTTTCTAAATGTACCCCTTTTTGATTGTACCATTTAAGAGCCAAAGAAACACGACTATATTTTAATGAATAATCGTAATAGATACCATTCTTTTTAATCCTATAACTAAACAAATCAATGCAATATACGTTTTTTATTTTAATTAAAGTAATACTTTAAGTAACTGTTAATAAATTTCTGTATTTTAGTTTATTATGATTAATTAATTAATTAATTTTTGTTGACCGATACACGCTATTTAGACGTATAAACGCAATAGAGTTGCTGTTATACGGTTGTTACCTACAATACTACTTTAGTACTTTCAATAATCTCTTTGCATAGTTCGTTTGGTATCTTACTTCTATTGTATGATCCTTTTTTACCTTGCGTTCCTGTTCTTGCTCCACGCCTTGCACTTTCGTGATGGCAATGTCTGTCTATTATTTCGCCAGTTTCCTTATTGTATTTAAAATTCCTACACATTGGTCTTGGTACCCAAGTTTTAGAGTTCGTCCAAATATCAGTTGGCTTTGCTCTATCATCTCCATACTTACAATACCATACTGTATGCCTTTTAAATTCTTGCATCCATTCCATATGCCTTAACATTCCTCTTGGGTTCTCAATAAAAAAAACTAAGTTTGGGTTAACTAATAACCACTCTTTTATCAATCCAATCCAGTGTTGATTTACTGTATCACATTTTATAGCGTATTCGCTTTTAGGTTCTTTTGTATTCGTTCTATGGGTGCTACAAGCTGCAATACTATAAGTTGTGCAATCAGGAGAAGCCCAAACTACATCAGGCACAAAAGGCACATCTTCTTTTTTTAATTCTCCAATATCAATTGATAAGTCTATATTTTCGTATGCAGTCCAGTCAACACTAAAAACATTTAAGCCTTGTTTTTCGGCTTCACTCCCTACGCTTCTTGATCCTGCAAATAATTCTAATAAGTTCATTTAATTAAGTTTAGTTTTTAATAATACCGTAATGTAGGTAACACTACCTATACTCCATAGTTTCGCAAAAGCTACACTACGAGAGCATAGCCAAAACGTTGTAAAACATATACTTGCTATAACTCCTTGCAAGATTTACAATATCTATAACCTTCATTGTCTTTTTTATTACTTGTTTCTTTATAACAAACATCGCAAGTAAACGTTGTACAACAATGTGTATAATTAATAGCTGCTACTTCTATTTCTGCAAATGCTGTCATTATCTCAATTAATGCTAGTGGTTTTAAAGTGGCTAAATTCATATTTCCACCTAGTGCTGTATTTAAAAATTTCTCTGCTTTTTGTTTCATTTCTATTATCTTTAGTTATTATTAACGCTACTAATCATACACTCGCACGTTAGCGTGCATTTCGCAAACGCTCTACGCCTAAGCTATCTTTTGTAATGTTTAGTATAAATATTCCTCCATCTACTTCTCTATAAACAACATACTTCATTCCACCTTCTTCTATTTCGTACCTACCTACAAAAGAAATTCCACTATCTTTTTTTATCACATTATTAGTAGGTTTATCTTGGGTATTTTCTCCACCGCAAGAAATAAAAACGCACGCTAACAATATGTATAATGTATAGCTTAGTTTTGTTCTTAAATTTTTCATCTGTTCTATTTTTAAAGTTTAATTATTATTCGTTTGTTTCGTGCTGTTTTGGTAGCTACACACCATACATTTACCATTGGTAGTAATTTTACAGTCCTAATCTAATTTTTAAGTCTTCTAATTCAAACACAAAAAGCAATTCATTATTAAAAGTTGCATCATACCAAGGGAAGTCTTTGCTATCTTTCATTTTCTCACAATTAATTAAAGCAAGCTTTTTGTTTGCTTTGTGCTTTTCTATTAACTCGTCGAGAAAACTACAACCAACATCGGTTAAAGTTAATTGCTTTATCTCGCTTCTTAATTTTTGTAAGTGCCAATATGCAGTTTCTTCACTTTTTTCTTCTTGCAAGTCATAAGAGTCTCTTAATAATTTTACTAAATGTTCCATATTTGTTTATTGTTTTATTTATTTAATTATCATATTCGCAACAAAAATAAGCTTTTACTTAGATATTAATAAATAAAGTTTAGTAAAAACCTCGCATTGTGCATCGATTGACGAGTTAAAAACAGTTGTACCAATTTTAATCAGTTCATCATTTTTATACAGATCAACTGTTATACCTTTTCTACTGCGTATTAAGTCTATTTTAAACCCTTTGCTCTCGCATACGTTAGTCATTGTTATAAAGTCCATTATTCTCTATCTATTGAGGCATCAAAGCCCAAATTAATTAATTCTTTTATCCTATATTTTTGCAGTTCACTTACAGGTGTTTTCACTCCCTTTACCTCGATGAATTTAATATCGTTAGGCTTTAAGGCTAAAATATCTGGGATACCTGTTTTGTTGGTGCTAATTAGTTTCAGCACATAATACCCTTGCTGTTCTAATTTCTTAATTATTTTGCGTTGGTGCGTTGCTTCGCTCATTTTTTATTGTTTTAGTTCCTTTTATCCGTAGTTAGGCACAATTAATTGCTTAAATATTCGTCTACTGCTTTTGTTGCTACTTCTTTAGTAAAATAAAGATTGCCGTGTATGTTATCTGTTAAAAAAGCAATTAACAGTTCACGTTGTTGGCTAACATCGGTTAAAGTTAATTGCTCTTTATGGTATTGTTTAGCAAATTCATCCATTGCTTCACATATTAAAACCAAATTTTTTAACCCTTTATACTTTTCTTTTATTATTATATTTTCTGCTTTTATCATTTCTTTTTGTTTTTTAATAGGGCAATCTTCAAGTCTTTACAAGTTTATTAACTCTCACATTATTAACTCTGACTATCAGCTATTGCCCTATTTGTTTAAATAATGTTTAGTTGTAAATGATTTTTTTTGCAATACTTGTTTGTAAATTTTCTCCTCAATTCCACCTTTGGAGAATACCCAATACACATCATTAACACTTCGTTCTTTTGTGGTCATCCTATCTCTGCTTTGCCAATAAGAATTGGCTGAATGGTCAATATTGAAATACACAAGGTTATCAGCCATTTTCAAGCTTATACCCTCACGACCAGAAACAATCTGCAAGGCAATGTTTTTATCGCTTGTGTTGAACTCCTTTAAATCTGTTGTCAGTTCATTTCCGTACACCTCTTGCAATAGTTTTAGTTCTTGCTTGTACTTGTAAAAGATGCCTATTTTTAAGCCTTTAAAACGCTTCTTTATAAACTCTCCTTTACTTGTATCAATTGTTGTAGCTGTGCCACATTCTAATTTTATCGTGCCACTATAAAGCTGATGAACCTTTTGCATCATTTTAACAGGTGTATCTGCCAATATCACACCACCATTCGCACCCTCAAATACTTTGTCCTTTTCAATCTTCTTAACTAAATCATAGGTTACTTTCTTCATCGGAACAGTTAGAACGTGTTCATTTACTTTCGATGTAAACCCAGCCTCTGACTGTGTGAACGATATAACGTGCTTTGATATCATTTGTCTTATTAGATTCTCATTTGCGTTGGTGTAATCGTTCACATCATAACCGTTGATTTTGCGTGTACTTACGTTAACGTAATTCTTCGCCCATTTATAAAATGACCTTTCTACAAAAGGAGTAAACTCGCTAATCCAAAACTGATGATAAATTTGTGAGTATGACTCTGGTGTAATTGTACCAGATAATAATATTAGTTTTTTATCTCCTACAATTTGTTTTATCTGTTTAGTTCGTTTAGATGGTTTAGGGAACGCACCAAGATTATGAGATTCATCCAATATTATCAAATCATAATCAGCAGCATTTATTTTATGTACCGATTCATAATTTATCTGCTTTAGTTCAAACGATGGAGAAACTAAATTGTAATCATTTAGAATTGTTTCGGACAGTATTACTTTCTTTTTAGTTATAAAAAGAACAGACTTTGCACCGACCTTTTCAGCAGTTAAGAACGATGTGATTGTTTTGCCTGTTCGAACCTCAAACACTAAAGCAACAATCCTTGTATTGTTTAAAATCTTTGCAGCATCTTTTGAAAGCCTTTCTTGGTAATCTCTTGGTTTAAAATGCATCTTTCAAACGTTTTTTAAAGTACCCAATTTTAAAATTTAACCTTTTTATTTCTTCTTCGATTGATTCTTTATCTCTAATTAGATAATCATCAATAGTTATCTCATCGAAAAGAGTTTTAAAATTAGAATCATACTTATAAATACCATCAAAGGTTTTAAAATAGTGCATTGCAGAGGAGTGATCTTTGCCTATAAACTCCCCTATTGTTTGATATCCTTTTTTAAGATGTTTCCTCGCAATGTAGCCAAAAGCTATTCTACCATTTACAACCTCTCTTTTTCTTGTTTTTTCTTTTAATTTAACATCAAAAGCCTTTTCAACATCTTGCTGTAATACTTTTAATAAATTACTCATATCTCTAAATTTTCTAATGTTTTAACTATTCCTTTTGTTTTTGTAACTTCAAACCATCTCACTCCGTTCGTTCTATCTTGGCTGTACTCAAACCCTTTAAAGTCTGCGTATTTTTGCACCCACCGTGTAAAAGTGTTTCGTTTCATCTTGGCAAAATCTGGAGTATCGTTAATGAATTTTTGGAAAAAGTCAGATTTATTAATTCTGCCTAAATGCTCAACCCTTTCCTCTTTTATCCAATCTATAAAGTCCTGTGCTGTTTGTGCAATTACTTTGCGGAGTTTTAGGTTCTTGGCTGTTTGCTTGACTAAACCTAATTTTAAATAAAGTTGCAAACACGATACCATGTAATTATCAAATGCAACAAACTCCAATTCACTCCAATCGTCAAAAAGTTGCTTTCCGAACTCATCATACGGAGTTAAGTTTTTACCGTAGTATTGACCTATCTCAATCTCGTGCCTCCTCCGTTCGTGTGAGTTACCATCTCCTTTAATGACGTAGTTTGTAGATATTAATATTTTAGGAGAATCTTCAACGCTTAAATTAACAGCATCTTTATTTTTACGCTCTATTGTTAACCCCTCTGTAACAAGGCTAAACTTGCTCTCAAAGTTGAAATTCTTTTTTACATCATCCCATACAAGTATCTGGCTATCTAAAGAAACTGTTTGATAAGGAAAAGACTTTTTATCATCAAAGGCTTTACCGTCTAAAATAGATGTTCTTCTTATTCTCTTTAACCCTTGAACGATTAATCCTTTTCCTGTACCACCCTCTGCATTTTCTGAAATTTCTTCATCGTTTAGAATGATGGCTTTGTTGTTCATCTTATTTTTATAAGTGTTCAGCAGATAGCCAATAACACATTCTAAAGCAGTTGGATCTTGGTTTGATATATTAGAGATAAATGTTTTGTAATCGTTGTCTGTATTACTTGACCTTACAAAATCTCTATTTATTATTTGATTTTTCCAGATATATCCATCAATATCATAGAAATCCAATAAAACAACATTATCTCTTTTTACTCTTAATATCCCATTTTGATAAGCTATAAAGGATTGCTCTTTTGTATCTCTTAACATATTAAGTTCAATGCTCTTTAACATTAAAAGATGTTGCTCACTAAAAAGAGTAGAGTAGTTTACACATAGTTTCCAAACATCAAACTCTGCCTTTTCAATTAAATAGTTTAGAACATAATCTTTTATTTTTTCGACTGATGTTTCTTCAACGACATTAGATGTAATTTTAACAAGTGTTGGTTTATTTGTTCCTGTTGGGAAATACTTATTGAATCCGTTGCCCTCTAAAAATGCTTTATATTTATATTGGTCTATTTTAATTGCTCCTTTCTTATCAGTAAACCAGAAAATTTTAACCGTTCTATCTTCCTCTATCTTATCAGCTACCTTTAAAGTTACTTTATGCGTTTTAACAACATAATCTTTACCGTTTTTTAAATCACGCTTTACAGCTTCTATTTTATTGTAGTTCTCAAAGTATTTACTTCCAAAATCTCTTAAGCTGTAAGCTGACTTAATTGCAGTTTGTGTTTCTTTTTCGGTAAAATTACCGTGTACAACATTATTAAATATGAAACCAAAAGCATACGTTTGATTTATTCCGTATTCACAGAACGCACCAGCTAAATCAAAAACAAAATTATTTCTTTCGCCATCGATAAAATCTTTTTTCCAATCAAAAGCCATTATCTTATCAATGATTTGGTTCTCGTCGTCTAAAGGGATTAAAGGCACTTTATTTGTATAAGTATAACCCTCGTCAAATGTTTTGGCATCAAATGTTTCAGCCTCATAATTAACGTAAATATCTGGATCATAACTTTCAAAACATACCCTATCTAAATTAGAACAAGCAATATCAAAATACTCATATTTAAACTGCTTATTAAAAGCCTTGAATACTTGCGGATGTGTTTCCTTTGTTAGTTCATTAGATACCTTTATTACTGCCTTTAAACCATTTCCAGAGGGAGATGTAAACAATAGAACAACGTGCTTATTCTTCTTTAATATTTCCTTTTGTTTATTTAGTTCTTGACTGTTTGGGTATTTATCGAAATCAAAACACATTAAACCACTATGTTGTTTTAAACCGTTTCCGTTTCTTTTATTAAATAATCCAGAGAAAACAATTGCTGGTAATTGGTTCTTTAGTTCTTTTTTTCCTTTTCTTATTTCATAAACCAACTCCTCTGATGCTCCTTGCTTAATTCGTTTTACAATTTTGGAGATAGGAACAACATAAGGAATCTCATTTGGCTTGAAAAGGCTTTTAAAAACCGATATTTCTATTTTTTCCATTTATTTGTATTATTTTCGCCATGTTTTGCCTATGTTTTGCACAACTAACTTACTGGTTTTCAGTGTTTAGACAAAAGGGCATTTTATTTTTAGTTTTTTAACCCCCCTATGTTTTTTATTTTTTATTAGAAATCTGGGGGGTATCAACTGCACCTTTTATTTCGCCCTTTCGCCCTGTTTTTTGACAATTAGGCTATCTTTGGAGTAGGTTACTTTCGGCATAATCATTTCTTCGCCATCTTCTGATGCAATCAATAATCCTTTTTGTTGGCTTAAAAAAGCGTGTTTGTATTTCGCTTCTGCAAACTTTAGTTGTTGTTTTAGTTCAACTATTTCTGGGATATGGTTGTAAGAATAACGAGTTGATCCGTTCCTTTTTTCAAAAGTGTACCCAGCTTGTGTGAATGTTTTTTCAGAATATAGTTCTGCAAACCCTTGTGCAAATGGTTCAACTTGTTTAATTGATTCTTCTATTAAGTCTTTGGATTGTTTTAAGACTGCATACACTTCAAGAGCGTTAATGTTTCCCTCGTCAACTTCTGTTAAAAGGTGTGCGACTTCATTTTCACACACCCTTTTTAATTCTTTTACATCGTTCATTTTAAAATATTGTTAATTGTTTTGTTTGTTCGTCAATTCGTTTCATTGCAGCATTATAATAGTCTGCATCAAGTTCACAAGCTGTAAGTGTTAAATTCATCTTTTCAACTTTGTTCACGTTGTCAATGGCTATTGCAATACTCCCAGAACCTAAATGTGTATCAAGTATCTTTTGATTTGGTTCGGCATAGTTTTTTAAAAGCCATTCGTAAAGTTTAATACTTTTTTGTGTTGGGTGTATTCTTTTACCGTCAATATTATAAAAACCTCTTTCACCTACTGGGGGTTGTCTGAATATTAAGTTTTTTGTATTAAAACTTGTCCAAGCCATTTCGCTCATACTCATTAAGTGTTTATCTGTCATTTTTTTATCCCAAATTAAAAAACAAGGTGTAGAACCTAAAAAATTTAAAAAGTAATTACCCCCCCAAATAATTTGATTTTTTGAAACTCTGAAAAGTTCATCAAAATATTTTTTATTTGGAATGTTAGAATCCCATTTTTTGCCATCATCAAAAACCCTTGTTTTTACGTCAATCCCATAAGGAGGGTCAACTATGGCAAGGTCAAAATGATTGTCCTTGTACCTTGCCATTAGTTGCATATTATCCTCGTTTGTTATCTCAAACATCTTAAAAAGCTAATTCAGATAAATCTTCAACTTCTTCTGAAACAGGAGCAGCATCTTCAATAGGTGCAGTTTCAGTTAGTGCTTTAAACTCGTCTGTTTCCCTTATCTTGTTTTGCGTCCATTCGTCCAACTGTTCAAAGTTTTCAAAACAATCTGTAAAATTGAACTCAAAAGATGGGATTACTTGCTCTGGACATTCAACACGTTTTGGTAAAGGTGTTATTGAAGAAACAACCACGTAATTATTACCAGATGTTTTTGCAGTTTTATGTATTACGTTAATCATACAAGGGATGCCAAGTAATACCGTAATATCAAATTCTTCTGCCTGTTTGTCTGTGAACCCTTTACCTCTCCAACTTTCCAAGTCCTTACGTAAGTTTGCACGGTCAGACATTGATAAAGTGTACTCTTTTGATACCATAAATGGTTCTGCTCCTTTCTCCTCTTTAAACACGTGCGTTTCATCTGGTAACTCCCACGATAATTTAACTTTGTTTAGTTTTTTAACAGTTCCTTGAATGTTTTCTTCTGCTGTTCCAATGTGGATCATTCGTACACATCTTGCCAAATGGTTTCCGATTGGTGCAAGTGTGCGTTCAGTGTTTCCTTTACTCTTTGCAATAATTGCCATAATATTTATTTATTTTAATTGGTTACTATTATATTCGTCTATTCCTTGTTGTGCTTTTTGTATTTGGTATTTGCTGAACTTAT
>Ga0209092_10001245_pt1 | contig 25341 bp, 18 predicted proteins | sample FraStrMetagenome_FD_187446 | JGI IMG/M metagenome (GOLD analysis project Ga0209092, IMG submission 187446) | Marine eukaryotic phytoplankton communities from Arctic Ocean - Fram Strait ARC3M Metagenome (SPAdes) (version 2) | ecosystem: Environmental > Aquatic > Marine > Oceanic | place: Fram... | reverse complement strand
AATCGGAGTCTCGATAACGGTAGCTGATCAAATATAGATATGCTTAGAGCTATTTTGCTTTTGAATAGGTCTAAAATCACTTGATGGAAGCGAAAGGCGCGAAACTAAGCTGGTTCTGCTCGTTTTTTGCTATTTCCTTTCTGGAAAAGGGTTAAAATAGCGATAGAAGATAAGATTACACACAATGGGAGTCCGGTAAGAAAGGATTCCAACGATATGCGAAACTTGGAAGTTGGAGAAGGTCTCGGTCGGTAATTCACAAAAGACGGCAAAATCCCATGGAGAGGGGTTGTTCTCTAGTTTACGTAAATTTTTTTTTTTTTTAAAGAGTATGCGGGGTAAGTATAGGAAATCATCTAGGCGTCCAAAAAGTTGTGTTTACGCAATATTTAACCGATACCCCTATCTTTTAGATAGGTAAGATATTTTCTTGCGGAGAAGTGAAATTACGGAGTCTGTCTCAGTGCATCGCCATTAATACACTATAAATATACCATTACAAACAAACACCTCTTGTCAACTAAGACTATGGATACAACGATGAAAAGTTAGCAGAGAAATTACATTAAACCATGAACAGACTACTCAGCTGGAAATGGATGCTTACCACAAGAACCAATTGGTAAAAGGGTCCGTTGTTTCCAAAACAATAACCTCAAAAGTGAAAAGAAATGTGGCAAGCAAAACAAGTTGATGTTGTGTTGGTGTAATTATCAGAAAGAAGATGAGCATGATGAAAGAAGTAGCAGAAAGAATGAAAAGAAAGATAGTTGCGCATTGCGACAGCGTGCGGCTGGCGATGACGAATTACTTGATGATGTGTGTTTGCTGAAAGTCCCAAATATGGCAAAAAAAGAACAAATGAGTATAAAAAAGCAATTAATCATATGATGGATGTGGAGCAACTACCGGTACACATTGACGAAGTGTCTGAATAGGAGGATATGCGTTAGAACCAGGCTTTTGACAAATATGACCTAATTGATGGAATGTATTAATAGAGTTCCAATCTTAATTGAGCCATTTCTCCATTAAAGAGGATTTGATTCTCAAAACATCATTCATCTCACTAACATTGGATATTTGGACTTATTTACCTACGATATTGTAGATATTTCATTAGTTTTTAAGGCTAGGAAAAATAAGTTTTAGAATTAGACGTTTTGGACATGACTGCAGAGAGCAAGTAAATAAAGATATGTTAGTTCAAAAATGCAGAACCTCGAGAGTTCGAAAGACAATTAAAATAAAGCGATGAAATTTTAACTTCGGTTTATTATTCTTAATGCACATAATAATTGTATAAGGTCTACTTGAATATTGTAAAGATTTTCCTTATTTCTTCACTTTTGAACTTTCACAATAACACGAATTTCTCGAAGTAGCACTTTCTAGCAACTTCGATCATAAAGTTTTCAATCAAAATATCTACAGTATACCAGAAAATGCTGTTTCTGTCCTTAATTGATAAAGACAGTAAAACCACAATTGAATAGGAAAGATGTATAACTGCTGAAGTGGTGTTTAATGCTCATTGTCTCTTGTATAGTATATTATTTTGCTCGCATTTTCCATCAACCTTTTGAACGAGATTACTTTTTACCTACTTTTGGTCGTTATAGGCATTTTTCAAAATACTTAATATGCTTAAATTACCAGACATTTATCTACAACATTCAAACTTCTCAACGCTCCAAAATGCAAATTTACCATTCGTCATTTTGAACACTGTGATAAAGTGACTTATTTTTTGAATAAATCAAAATGACTTATTACTATTGAATTTGAAAATACCTTGACAACTACTCAATTCTTCATTCATATGTTTATGGATCGTAAATATCATTATCTAGAAAGGATTTGGGTCAACACCACCAAAGCTTTTTAGCCAATATTTCATCTGATGGCCGAAAGATCTGTTTCTGCAATCAATGAATGAAAAGTCGTCGTCAGATGTTATTACTGGTCCATCAAATCCAAAATTTGTTAGGAAAGGTTGGATCCAATCTTCATCTTCATTATAAATCGCTCCAACAATCTCGATTCCCTCATTTTCGATTTTCTCTGTGAATAAATCAAATGAAGCTTGAACGAAAGTTCTGTCCATACTCCCACTTTCATCAATGAAAAAGGCAACGCGAGAGACACCCTCTTCACGAAGTCCTGCTAAGTCACAGATTTCAAACCAATCTGAAAGTTGGTTTTGATTTCCCATATCTCTTCGTACAGAGCTAAAGATAGTGTTATCATCTTGATAATAAACATCAGGGACGCCAATCGCATCGCTTACATCTATATCTGTATAGGGATAAGACTCTTCATCAGAAGAGCTAGTAAAAATAGAAGGTTGAAGCAAACAAAAAGGACGATCCGGGAATAATTCACGGAATTTTTGCCATTTATTTCGAAAGAAACTTTCAGATGTTTCATAGGCTTCATCGACAATTGAAACACAAGTGATGAGGCGATTTAATGTTGATTCTCCAACTGTGGGTGAATGAGAAGTTGAAGGTTCTTCACTGGAAAGACTGGGGGCTGATGAAGGGGGAGGAATTGCCAACGATGGCATATGTGAAGTGGAGGGTGAAAAAGATGGAATGCTTGATGGGAGAATAGATGGTAGACTTGAAATAGTAGGTGAGGTTGACGGAGCTGCTGAAATAGAAGGCATTTGAGATAGACTTGGAGCAGGAGTCATTTCAATTGTTGGACTTTCAGTTGGTGTGCCACAACCTTGAAAGAATTTATTAACTGAAGCAATGACGGCTTGAAAAATGACCTGATCCCAAGAAGCTTCATTTTGAAATGCGTCAGTGCCTCCATCAATGTCGGCTTGCACGATCTCAGCAATATCTAGGCAAAGATCAATTTGAAGTCTACGCTCATTTTTTTCTCCTCGGAATGGATGGGTATCATCTGCATACACCTCATACCAAAGCCTGAAACTTTCTTCTGCGATTGACAGTGCCATGAGTGTTCCCTTAGTTTGATCATTCTCAGCAGACAAATTAATCTCATTTCTCAAGGAAGAAATCTTGTTGAGTGCATCGTCTTTCGTCTCGTAATGTTTCAACGCATTCTCCAATTGTTTCATTTGATCTTTTTCGAACAGAAGTTTAGTTGGCTCATGATTCAACCCATTGTAATAGTCCTGTCCTTTATTCACATAATTATTTAGCTCTTGAAAGCAAGAGTTTTTCCTGCTTATCTCGTAAATGGACGAACAGTAACCTTGCAAAATTACTTCCATATCGTCTAGGACTTGAGATAATTCACTAGGACGGCCCTTGATAGGATCCTTTTCATACTTTTCTTTTAGGATGTTAAATGCGTCAGTGTGATATTTTCCTACAAGATCTGGATTGAAATCTATACAAAGAAATGAATGCATCATATTTGATAAGAAAGATACTGGGATCCTAGATAAGGGGGACGGACGATAAAATTCAATAACTGACCTTGCATATTCAAGTCCCCATATCGAGGCAGTCCTCTAACGACTGAAAAACACGTCTTCCAAATCAGTAGACATAATTGAATCTTTGATACCTTCATTTCTTTACAGAGCAATTAAACTTTGAGATCTTAATTCTCTTCTTATCTTTACAATCTTCTGAATGGCAATTTTTATGAATGTTTAGGAGTGAGAGAAACAAATGCTATTTTAATTGGGTGCTAGTCCCAATCGCCGAAGAAAAATAAGAAGGTTTTAATTAGACTTCTTTTTTTCAGAATCTTTGACGGTATGTACAGAAAGATTTAAACTAGTTTCATTTTCAAGACACTCCATGATTTTAAGCAGAACCATACAATGATGAAATAAAGACACACATGTAATATTTTCATACATTAGAGAAAAGATGTTGTAACACGATTGAAACTTTTCTAATTGCCCTTTTAAATAACACGAAAAGAACAGGCCATAATTAAAATTTGTGAAAGAAGTGTATTTTTCGAAGCTGAAAATTGCATGCAGGAATGCAGAATATTGTAAGGTGCCTATTGTTCCATTCTGAGCTACTTCTTGTTTTTGCTTTCAAATAAACAATCATATCACCCACTCATCCATTGGATGTCCAAAACTATATTGAACTGCCAAATTTGTGAAAAAGTTTTTGTAGGTCACAGAGTGTTGATAAAGAAGGAACTAATTTGTCGATATGCAATAGAATGATTGATAAAAGAGGTCTTTGGTTGAACATATGTCTTTATTCCAAATACATGTAAGAATCTTCCTGAATATTTCTAAATGAATGGAATGCATTTGTATGCATAAAATATAATTATATTACTTTTTCTCTCTCTATCACGAGAATCAACTTATCGTCGTTGCCGTTTATGTGAAACACCTACACCCTCACTGCTTCCTGCTGTTCCTCTATCAGGATTTTCTGAAAAGGAAGAAAACGCAAGCACATAAAAATTGAATGCGGAACTTTCATCAATAAATTTCTTCTGATATCAATTTTTTTCTTTCCTTACCTCTCTTAACCCGCGAATCAACCTCTATATCTGCTTCTTGAGTCTCATTTTCGGCAATGCATCCCATGAATTCGAAATGAATTATACTCTTATTCGTATCCGCTATGTTACTGTATTGAAAAGCAAACATGTTTTCACCTTCAGAAAGGCTAGCCGCTTCTTGTCGGAATGCGCTTGGTTTGAAAGAACCAGAGTCTCTGTGTCGACGATGTAACTGAAAGGGATGTAAAATAAGTAATGGTAAGATTCTGCGAATCAAATTAAAAACCAATTATAAAATTTCAAACATACCTCAATCAAATCATGTAGTACTTCATCATTGCCCATGTTTTGTAAATTCTTCAGTATATGAGATATTAATTTGTCCATTGTCGCCAATTCGTACGCATTGTGTCCTAAAAGGGATCTCACGCGGTCTTCATACCGTCCTCCTTCTACTGCAGCATTAGCAGTATTGTTATAACCCAATTCAACAAGTGGATAAAGGAGTGCTAAATAAGCCTCATATCTTTTCTGTCCAACACTCTTGTAGTCACTAGTATCTATGGTTATTTTTTCGACGAGAGTATGAACTGAGTCACCATTACTCACTTCATACGCTAATTTCTTTGCTATATTCAACCTTCTCACAAGAACTTGATGCAAACGGAAAAAGAGATACAAACATTGAGTTCCGATTGCAAACATATCACCAGGTTTCAACAATTCTTTTTCTTCTGATCTTAGGTCTAAAGTAATGGACGATTTTTCAGGTGGAAGAATTGTACACAAAACGCAGTTAGGTCTCAAAAATGCTGTAGCACCAAATGGAAGACGGATAACGTAGATCTTGTCGTCATTACGATATTTATAAACAGTACCTTCCCCATAAACTGTGGACACAGCAGTGCCATGAGGAATTGGTTGATTCTCAAGGATAAACATGTCGTCGTCAAAATTATCATTTTCATAATCATTCTCTTCTCTCTCGCCCTTAATGTTTTCAAACATATCTTTTACTTCATCCATGTCTTCATCAAGGTCGCTTTCGTCTTCATTGCGATCGCTTTCGTCACTGTGAGTGCTTACAGTTCTTAATGAGTTTGAAACGACATACAAGGTGGCTGGTTTTTGCATCCAGCTTATGCTCAGACCAAACCAAGGTCCAAGAAAATCCCTCCACAGGCGGTGCCCTCTTTCTTTGTCTCCAGGTGAAATTGCTCCTCTTTCAAGAGCAAATGCAATAATTCTATATGCATCTCTTTGAGTACTCGAATTATTGTCATACATCAGACTCAAGTGTGGGGTGAATAAGGTTCGAGTTGGTTTTGGTAATCCAGTTAGATCAATTTTCCGTGATAGACTTTGTCCCATCGTAACTTCGTAGAAACTGCCGTGTTCATCCTTTGCTTTGTCCTTTCTTGCCGCCAAGGCATTCGCACTTTCATTGCCATTATTTGCTGCTCTATCTTTAATCTCGGCTACAAGAGTTCGTGTACTCGTAGCTCTCTTATCGACAGTTCTCCAAGTTAAACTTCTATGGTCCAAGCTCTTATGGTAGTTGATTTCCGCTAATTCTTTCCATCGTTGATTCAAAATATCTCGTGCAGTCCTCCATTCTTTCTCTTTTTGACGGAGACGTTTCACTACAACGGGTATTGCCATTGTTGGATTTTTAAAGAGAAGGTCGATAATTTCTTCTCCTGCATCACCATAAATCCTTGCTATTGCATGCTTATGAATTATACCCAGAATACGTCTATCAAGAGAGTATTGAAATCTTTTGCCACCAATGCCTGTTCCTCTACTACATTCATCAAATTCTGTTTTGTTCCTCATACCATCATTTTGTACATCAGGAAAAGACAACAAATGATTTGGAGTGCACAATTCTTTCTGGGCCAACTGCGCTATCTCCTCATTTATTTTTTCTAATCTCCGTAAAGTTGCAGCATTGCTGTCTATAACCATATCAATTTCAAAACGTTCATCCTCGCATCTGAATAATGTTTCTTCATATTGATTTTTACGCATGTGTCGAAACGTATAGCTTTCTTCACTTCCAACTGGAAGACTTACCCACACATCATTCAAAACCTTGTTATCTTGATTTGATGTTCTTCCTGAGCAAGGTGGATTCGGGTAGTCACGGGGTAAAGCCCGATACGATGGACTGCATTTTCTCAATCTACTGAAATCAATTTCTGAAAGAGGAATAGAGTACCACTCATCATCATGGGTGGGTGTATTCGGACCACCCGCTGCAGCTAAAATTCGTTTAAACTCCTCAAATAAATCTGTATTTCTTTTCCCAAACAAATCTTCCACAAAGCGAAGGAGATCTTGACGAGAAAATTGTTCTTGACTATACATATCGATGCATTTCAAGAATTCTGTCCACGCCGCTCCACCATCTCTCGCAAATGATTTAAGAGCCTCTTTTGCATTGTCAAAAAATTGACGTTCAACTGCTGAGTTGTATATGAATGTCTCAGGTTGAGGTGGATGTAGTGGTATTATAGGAGCCGGTGCAGTTGTAGGAGAGGATGATTCGCCACTTTTTTCTTTGTTAGCAATTCCATTTGTGGGATCTGGTGGCATGTCTGTTTGCTTCCGCTGTTGTTGTTGAGCCTGCTGGAAACCTGGTATCTGTTTTGCAGATTGTGACGGTGAAATATTCGATGCATCTTTACCCTGCATTCCTGTACTCGGCATGTGTTGAGAATTTCCATCTCGTAATAATTGCTGGGGATCAATTTAATAAATTTCCGTGAGCTTAGATTGTGTGACGAAATGATAGTAATTATCAAGTAATTCTAGGTTACCAATTTTGATTTACCTTATTGCGAGCATCTGCAAAATTCCTGACTACGCCAACAGCAATAGAATTAATTTGCTGATTTCCTTTAGCTTGATTTTGTATCCACGGCTGGGAGATTGAGGGATTGTAAAGTCCAACTTTACTCCCACTGGGTAACACATTTCCAGTAGCGTTCATATTGATGCCTGTAAAATAAAATTCAATATCCTCATTGATATCAGTGTACTGAATATCAGTACAAAGCACACAGAAAAGAATACGTCATCAACTCACTTTGTTCGCCTCTGGGCACCGAATTGGTACTTATAAAATTGTCATTTCTTTTATTTAGAACTTGGTTCTGTTGCTGAATATACACTGGAGGGTGAGCTCCTCGGTTGGCTGCAATTGCAGAACCAGGAGTAGTATTATAGCCCTGCTTTTGTTGCTGTTGCTGTTGTTGTTGCTGCTGTTGTTGTTGCTGCTGTTGTTGTTGCTGGTGTTGTTGTTGCTGTTGTTGCTTTTGCTGTTGTTTCTGTCTTGCAATCGCGGCCAATCGTTGCTCCGCAATAAGTGCTGCTCGATTCAGTTGTTCTTTGGCCTGCTCTTGTACCGCATCAGGAAGGAAAAATGTAAACCTTTTTAGGAGGTCTGGATGATCTGCAAAAAGATTCGATACCTGTTCTAAAACTTCCTTAATACCTCGTTGTTCCTTTTGATATGTGTGCAATATTTCAAGAAAGGATTGATAGGTCTGAGGTTCTGATGCAAACCGTCTTTTAATGGAGGTGACGTAAGTGATGGCATGGTCAAATTCAACTAAACTCTGCCCTTGTCCTTGTTGTCCTTGTTGTACTTGTTGCTGCTGAAGTGGAGGCTGTGGAGGTGCTTGCAGTTGTTGAGAGATCGGAGGAGGTTGCGGTGGTTGTGCATGGTTTTGTGGTTGTTGAGGAATCATTTTATTGATTAGAGGTGGACGATTGGGTTGATGATGTGGCTGCTCAGGCTGTGCCATTGGTTGAGGGGTATGTGATGGGTACGGTCGAGTCGATGACGGTTGATGAGTGACAGGTACCGAAGTAGGATTTGGATTTTGAGTTGACATTACAGAACTGGGCTGATTCGTAAGACCACTTCCAACGGTAGGGATTCGATTTTTGGTTGGCAATGTAGGATAAGGTCGTGCAGTAGACGAAGAGAAGGGGGGTACTCTTGGAGTCTGGATAGATCCTTTAGGTTGTGTAGGAAGAGTCTGTACTAAACCCATCGTTTGCTTATGAGGATTTGTGTGCGAGGTTGCAGAGTTACCAGGCCTAGATACAACAGGCTGTTGGGGTTGGGTGCGGTGTACATTTGATTGGTTTTGGGGTAATTTGAAAGGAACCGATTCCATTGGTTTTTTATTTCCAGGACGAATACCATTCGGTTGTGATATGTTGTTGTTTGGTTGATCTGAACCATATTCACGACTTTATTATTATAATGGATATTTCAATTATTGAGAACAAAATAATAACAACATATTATAAAAAGAACCAACTTTTCCATTCATCATGATACAAGTTATGGAACTCTTACCTTACGGGCATTCTTTGAGGTGGTTGGGGTGGCGGATCTACAGTATGACCTGCTTCTATCAAATCCGCCAACTCAATTTTATATCCATCTGGTAAAAATGTGTTGAAACCTAAAATTAAACGATTATATCCTCGAAACAAATTAGAAACCCTTGCAATGACACCCGGCGTATCAATATTTTGAGCCTTGAAATTTTTCATAATTTCTAAGAACTCGTTGTAAATTCTGGGTTTATCGCCAAATTCAAGCTTTACTTGATCTAGATACATTAATGCATCTTCTACTTTTAATTCCCGGCCTGGGCCGTCCATAGCTCCCTTTCTAGCAGGTGGTGGTTGGTCCTGTACATGTTGCGAGTTTCCATTTTTGTGCGCTGGTAAACCTTGACTCATTGGTTGTGTTTGTTGCTGCATTGAGTGAGATAGTGGTGGCTGCTTTTGAGGTTGAGGTAATGGCTGAGGCGGTTTTAGTTTTGGTTGTGGTTGTGGTTGTGGCGGGGGTGGTGGTTGCTGTTGTAACGGCTGTGCTGATGGCAATGTTTGCTGTGAAGGTATCGGTTTTTGCTGTTGGGTGGGTGGTGGCTGTGGTCTTGGATTTGTGTTTAATCCTAATGAAGGTTGATGTGAAGCATTTACAGGTGGATTCGGACCTGGACCAATAGACTGCATAGAATGATAATGACTTGGTGGATTAGGGCTAGGTCCATGGAGTCCTGAATCCACAGCAGCGTTGGCAGCGGCGGCCGCAGCAGCAGCTGCTGCAGCTGCACGATGTTTTGGTTTCCGAAAAGAAGTAGGAGGCCTGTTTTGTGCGTAGTGAACAGGAGGAGCAGAAGGCAGTGTCGATGGCGTTGATGAAAGCTGTCTAGCTGGAACTGGACCTGGTATAGTCGTTGGTCCCTGAAGTGCAGTCGTTGTTTGGGGAGTAGAATGCAAACTTGTCGTATTTCTTACTGGCGGGGTTTTTGATAGACCAGTTGTTTTTGGTAAAGTTGGATGATATACGTGATTATTATTATGTCCAGTATTCGTATGCTTTGATAAACTAGAATTATTATTGGAAGAGGGGTTGGCAAGAAAATCATTTCCAGGAAGTCTGCGGGGCACAGTTGGCCCTGATGATGCATGAGGCATTGGAGATGGTCTTACAGCTCCTCCTATTGCATTAATCCCGCTTTTTACATTCACGTTCATATTGGGAGCTACATTGCCTGGTCCTGATGCTTTATTAATGGTTTTCATCACGGGTTGGGGGGTTTGTGACATGTTTGACGAGTAACTCATTCGATAATTGAGGCTGTTGCCACTATTAGGACCCGCACCAGGCCCCAAGCTAGGCCCGACTGTTGGCCCTTGTCCTGAAATGGCATTAGGTGTTGAAGCACGATTTGGTGGACCTTGAATGCTACTTTGGCGACTATTTTCTGTAGCCAGCGGAAGTCCATTTCCCGGAACGTTGTTACTCCCACGAGGCGCGGGTGCGCCAGATTGCATAGGAGTCATCTCGAATTATTTCTTTTTATCGCTACCACAAATGATAATCGATTTGAAGTTGTCGTCAACCAATACTAGAATTAACACAAGAAGGAGCTTGGTGAGAGAATTGAGATGAAATCGTTTGCATTAACAATACATCAAGTTCTTGCTTGTCAACCTTTTGTTGCTTGTTGGAGCAGTCAAACAAATTATCATGTATTTGGGACAAACGTACGTTATCCTTCTCTTAAAAAACGAATGATCATGATATGAAACTTTTCGCATGTATCTATGTGTTTCTAATTTTGTTCAAGTTATTGTGTCAATTATTTAGTGTAAAATTGTTGCCTCCGTTCTTATAAACTCTTAAATAAGACAAATATCAGTTTATTGTATGGTCTTAATTAGGCTTCGTCTACGTGGATATACAACTTTTACGTGCTCCTATCACCAATTCGATCAGAAGACAGTCAGTAATTGTGGTATCTTTCCATTAGTATGCACGATGAGAATATTTGGATACGACGAAAATTCATACTCGCTGGACTTTATCTGTACAAATATACCAGGAATCATATAGAACAGTTTAGAATCGATTTAAGATCTGGAATTTGAACAGCTTCATATAAATTAAATAGAGCTGTGTGCTTTGGAAAACAACCATGTGTAACATTTGAGAGTCTCCATTTTGCTAAGCAAATCTGGTTACATACATAATTTATAAACCTTACAGTCTAATCAAATAGAGTTTTTTCAATTGATTCTTGATACTTAGGAATCACTCTCTAAATGAACAAAAGAGATTGACCTTCACGTATTTTCGTATACTAAAAAACGAAATAATCGGATTGCGCATCTAACTAAAACTTTCATATAGAATGATTTTGCAATTCAAACTCAAGCGGACGGTAGTAAAAATATGCCAAAGATCAAAATAAAAATTATTTGGAGAGCTGTGGCTGACAAGTAGGACTTCGATTTGAAATGAGCAATACTGCAAGTTACGTATGTAGAACTTTGTCTAAGTTCTTTTGAGAAGGAGCAAAATGGACATCCAAACAGAGAAAGATGGCGAAGACAGGATGCGATGCCGAGTACAAAGTGGAAACCTTGTCAAAAACCACATAACTGTTACATGCAGGTATAGAGCGAAGTTATGTGTGAAGAACTTACCAAGTTTGTTTTGGTTTTTGATTTCAATGATTATTCTCTCAACTTGAGTCTTTGACAGTCCAGTTAGTCAGTCCTCTATTTGGCTCTGTTGATATTTTTGATAATTTTCTATTTTCATGTACCATAGAGCTCCTTTTCACTTTTGTAGGGTAATAACGGGCGATACTCCAAGAATGAAGATTTTTACGTACCTACGTTCTCACAGCAATGTAGCATATACATTGACCTATCGTAATTGTTATTTGTCACTTACAGCAGTACTTTTTTTGAAAATATAAATACCTATGTATTTATTATACTACCTATACTACTTTGTAGAGAAGTAGACTTCAGATGTTGTAAAAACTAAAAAAATAAAAAAACAAATGCTTCAAAAACGCTCTTGACAATGGTGATCCTGAGGCAACTGTGACAAAAATATTGGACTGACTCTAGAGAGATAGGGAGTTAGGGCAGCATTGCGTTACAATAAGGCAAAGCGAAATATCTTGATTTCTTTGTTGAATGTTATCTCGACAAAGAAATAAAAATATGAATGCTTGGTGAGAGTAGGTGATTGAAGATGGTATCAAATATTGTCTTTTTTAAGAAGATTCATAATGTGCAAAAACAAATATAAATCGATGAAATACAGAGTGAAGATCTTTGCGCGAAGATGTACTTTGATTTCTAATGAAATGTTTCCAGCGATTTCCGTAAACACAAAGTGGAAAAAGAAATGACGTAATATCTCATTACTTACAGAAATAAATTGACTACATATGGAAAATTGCGCGAAGGATTCTACATTTTACGTGAGATTGAGACTACGTATGACTGAAGAAATGATTTTAACTGCCAAATATTTCAGTTAGCTTGAAACAGGATTTCAATTTGAATTAAACCGCCTGTTTGACTACTCATCATTTCATGCTTAATCCAAACATTTTGTAGTCAACGACAGAATGAATTCTCAATTCAATATATACTCGTTTGCTTCAATGCACAACAACACTGAAACAAAAGTAGCTAAGTCTTACCAACCCACTAGCAGCAAAAATGATTCATATCAACCAACTCCTCATTCAGATGAAAATACAGCACCAAATACATTTCCCATAAGAAATTCAAAGCAAGAAATGCAAAAATCAACTCAAAATAAGCAGCATCGACATATCGAACAACAGAGGCAAACTTCGTCACAACATAGAAAATCTGCGACTTCCGCACAAAAAAACGCTCCAAAGAGTAAAATGAAAAGTAGACCGAGACATTCCATTCCAAATCCATTATTAACACCTCAGGTTGAACTCAGACTGAAGTTATTACCCAGAATTGGAGAACTCCGTTCACGAAACTATATTTCAGAAAAAGAGGAGGCTCGATTTATGAAGCTATTATCCGAAACTACTTATGATGACAAATTTGAACAAGATCAGGCAGTTTTCAAGGTGAAACGAGAACTAAATCAAATTGTAAGAAATCTTTATCATGGTAATACTCGTAAGGGACGTGATGGGGAAATTAATGCTGCAGGTACTGAAAGCTCAAAATCTACCAAAAATCAAGAACGACATTCTCATCAGCATAGCAGTAATAATTACAATAATCGCAAAGATAAAATATCTTTGCATACTGAAAATTCAAGTAGACCAAAGCAAAAATTAGCACAGCAAAATATCCAAAAAGCAACAAAGAAGTTCTCTGATCCTCCGGCAGTCAAAGCTGTGCGAGAGCCAAAAGTCTCGGTGGTATCCAATAAAGCGAAAAGTATGCGACCTCCTTCTCCCTCAAAAAAGTTGCAATATGGTAATAGAATGGAACAGACGGAAATAGACCCAGAAACCGAAGTTTTCGAGATGAATTCACCGTACGTTAAGGGTCTAGATCAGGAGGTGGTGGAAACCCTCTTTGTTGAAATGTGTTTTTTCGCTCGTATGGGTTTTGCTCAACCACCATGCTGTTTAGCCTGTGCTCATGCGGTGGTAAAACATGATGATGACACAGATGGTGCGCAAAAAGATATTTCAGACTCGGAGAAACGCAAGAGGAGAAAAGAAGAAGAGAAAAAGATTATGGAGAAACGCATTGACTGCAAACGTTTAGTTCTTTGGAGAAAGGATTCGAAATTGATCCTACGTCCCGATAACATAGATCATAATATTATGCTAGTGACTTGCAGTGCAGCGAAAAGAATGCTTCAAGGAGAAATGATGAATAATTGGAAATGGGATGAATCTAATCGTATCATGAAAAAGCATGCTCATTGAGATTGACGCTAAGTTTAATAAATTTGCTGTTTTACTTTTTTCTACGAATCAAAACTTAAATTCAATAAGAACTCGTAGTCAGCAATTATAAGTCATGAAAAATCAACGATGGTATTCGTTTTTGTTTTCGAATGAATGTATTATGAAAGTATAGCCAAAGATGGGACACTCCACTTTGAACAGATTAAATTATGAAACAAAGATCTATTCCGATTGTGCTAGACGTGAAATGATGAACTTCTTCTGTCGTGAATATTCCTTGAAAAGAGTACTTCCAGGAGTGAATGTACTTAATTTGTCCTCGATTCTTTCTAAACGCTGTAGGTCCAGATCTTGTAGCTCGGCTTGTAGAGCAGATCGTTTGAGAGACAAAATCCTTGCTTTTTCTTTTTGAACGGATGCTACACTCTTAAGATAGGAGTTCAAGGATCCATTGGAAGATACAGTAGTTGCAGCTATTGAAGCCTGCGTATTTACTGCCTGAATTACAGAGGCAACTTGCATGACATCGTCAGGATCGCTATTCGAATCATCATAAAGTGTCTCAGAGGGTTTACTTTGTTTAGGATGTCTGTTTTCTTGCTGCTCCGGCAAACTGGGAAATGAGGCAATTTCCTTTCTTTTTTCGTCTTGATTTGTCTCTGGAGGAATCTCAGAAGGATTTTCATCATCTTTCTTTTCATCAGAGAAGTGAATGTCGTTATTTTTCTTAGAACCATGATGTCTTTCTGTGTCTTTGGTCTCATTATAAGTCTTATACATGAGTTCTAGAAAAGAAGGAAATTTCCAAGTATGGCTAACGATGCAAAAAGGTGTGATGAAGAAACAATTGATATGAGATGAATAAAAATGATGAAAACAGATAATGAGATTATTCAAGATTTAAATTCATACCTTGGATGTTTACGAAGAGCCTCAGGATCGGGGTATCCTCGAGCTTTTGCCCAATCAATCCAAGTATACACAGCAGTAAGAACTTTTTTACGAAAGCAATAAGATTTCTCCATTCTTTTGTACTGAGACCCAGTATCCTGTTTTTCAAGCGCATCTTGTACCATGGCCCATTGTTGAAACTTATTCTTGACTGAATGAGCCTTATAAATTTGCAAAAGACGAAGTATCTCCACTAAAAGCTGCATCTTGTGTTGCTGTTCAATCATGGAAGCATTCTTTGTTCGGTCCTTTAAAGTGGCTTTGAGAGAAGGAAGACTATTTTTGCCATCTTCATCTTTGACAAAGGCTAATTCCGCATTAGAAGAATCCTTTTGCTCTCCTTGAAACTCTTCCGCCACTTGGTCTTCGTCACTGTTTTCGTCACTGTTTTCGTCATGTACATGTGAATCATTTCTGCTTTTTTTCTTTGCTGTATCTTCTTTGGAATTGAAAGAGACATCTTTCATCAAGATTTTTTCATTTTCTGATTCAAGTTTGTTTTGTGAGGTTAGATTTTGAAAGGTGGGCATGATTCAGTGAAATTAAAATTTTGTATCGTGATATTTGTCTTTCTCATACAAGATTTATGGCCCAAAATTGCCGGATTTGGTCAAAAAATTTAACCGCCAAACGCCAAAAGTAAAAATGACAGCGTGGTCACAGATTTGAATCGTACCGTACTGCTTTTACACGACATTACCGTACTTTTAAAAAAAAAATCTTTCCAAAACGAAACCAATTTTTGTGTAATGGCCAAACACGGTCCACACTAAAAGAATCGAAGCATAATACGCCTTTAGCAGGAGCACTGTCCCTAGATGTTGCACATTATTATTACAAAACCTAACTTTCAAGTTTCGATGAGAACGTATGTTCGGTGTGGCTTGTAATAGGTCCAATTTCCACATTTTGATACTCCAACTACAAATTTCAATAGTATCTGTTGTCCGTTGCTTCTTTATCTAGCGCGTAACAAAATCAAGGTTATTCAGCAAGAAGCTCCAAGAAGAAAAAAACTCTCAAGGAATAGGGAAAGAGAGGTTGAGTCTATCGTTTAATTCAGATGACGCCAAGTAACACTAAGAAATACTCCTACTTTATTTTATTTTTGCAGGTAGTAGTAGTGGGCATTGAAACTCGAAGAAACCATTTACATGATCATCATAATGCAGTCATACTACTTTTTACGCCACAAATAAAGTACATTGTTCATCGTTGAGTGACTTTGAATTCGGAACGCGTTCTTGAGTTCAATTCCCGGTCAACACCACTTACAAAATACAATGATACGTCCTGAGGCCACTCATGTAAACTTTTGGGCTGAGAACCAATATACCCATGTTATATATATTTGTAAATTTCCTAAAAACCTAGTTTTGCTAACTCCTGAGTCTTTCTTATAGAATAAAATAAAAGAATGTATTTATCTAGCAAAAGATGTCTAAGTTAAATGTGAATGGTCAGACAAATCCTCTATAGACGATGATAAACAAGTTATTGAATATTCTTGACCGACTACTCCATTGGTGATAGCTCTAAAGCTTTTCATTTTGTATTTGTATGTGAAACTGGATCTACTCCTTATATTTTTCAAAGAATCAAATAAAAGGTAAGAAAATAATAATGAACAACAGAAGAAATATTTGCTCATGATTCTCTTGCTGACTTTCAACGTCTTTTTTTTTACAATTTTCTCTCAGACAAATTAAATATTGAATGAGCAATTGAATACTTTATTTTTTGTATTTTTTGTAGAATGAGGCTTTACCTGATGGTCCAATATTTGGGGTATATTTTATCTTTCTGAAAGTAAAACCATCATGAATAGATAGTATACTTCAGAACCGAAAGCTATGATGTATGTAATGAGTCTATTTAGTTCTGTATGCTGTAGAACATTGTTGATGTTTGCGCCTCTAAAGTGGTGCATTGAAGCTCCATCAGAAATCTAAATTGATGCATATCCTGTGTTTATTCTGCTTTCTAATTTCATTCAAATGATATCATAAGCCTAACATACACTTTAATTCTGAAACTAGACCATCACAAACAAGAAATAACAATTTTTACAATTTATCAGATTTAAGTTACATTCATATAATTATTCTTGTGACTGTTGCAATTTGCATCAACACTAATAGAGACTTCTTTCATAGTGATGCCAGTGACATTGTCGATAATGTTTCTTTTAAAGAAGTTCACACCACATCAGAGCATATGTGTTGAGATCTTACGTACGAACGCATACATTAATAATGTGGATATGTACGATACATGTCTATGTAGATAGATTGATGGACAGCAAGCAAGACCAACAGATCAGGATGCCATTTTTATAATATTTAGGTAGCTTATTAAATTCACCAAATAAATGTATGTTAACCAACAACTAACTAGTGTACAAAACCTAGTCATCATCCTTATACTTGATGAATTGATCAAAACTAACACTCCATCAACATGGCATTCAAAGCATTATTGGTAGAGGATATAGTACCCAAATTCACGATAAAAGCGCTTCCTCCAATCAATGGAGAAACAACAAGCGCAGGCATCAACACGATGGTACAATCACTATACGTCAACGCGGCATCAGTGCAAACAACATTGGGCGGCGGTCGATATGGTCACATCAGAATGGTCATGAAACCTGAATTATATGCTACATTAACGTAAGTGGCATATGAAACGCCCTTTGACCCAGGCCCGCTACCAGTTTACGGTCGTTCGGGTACGGCACAAGCGAGACAAGATATCAACAATGAATTTTATGAGAACAAAAGAATCTTTGAAAATCATTACAACATGGATCTTGCTCTCAAGGCACTAATTATTGAGGCAGTGGACAAAGTTTTTCTAGATGAAAAATATGACAGGTACACTGACTTTTTAACTGTTTCTTCCAGGGATCTTATGGATCATCTCCAAATAGATATGGCAAAATCTTGTCTTCAGAAATTATGGAGAATAAGAGGCAAATGGAAGAACCTTTAGACACATCCCTCCCAATTGATGTTTATTTCAAGCAAGTAGACGAATGTGTCCAGTTTGCAATCGATGCAGAAAATCCTTTTACGCCAGAGCAAATCTTGACAGCACATTCTTATGCAATTGCATCATGTGGCCTGTACACTGATGCATGTAAACTGTGGAGACAGAAACCTGAAGAAGAAAAACCTGGCCAGAATTTTAAAAATAATTTGCTGAAGAATATCATGACCTCAAAACAGGCAGGACTTCATTCAGCAAATCTGGCAAGCGAAGAGCCACCAGAAGAAACATATGGTTTCATGGAAGCTTTCCAAAACTTAGCCATGGCTGCTACCACGGATAAAACGACTATTGCTCAATTAGTAGAGGCAAATGCAAAGCTGGTAGAATCGAACAAACTAGTCGCAAAACAGATCACAACGCTACAACAACAAAATGGTAATACTCAAAACAGCACAGGTATGCCCAAAAACAACTTTGCAGCTCGGAAATCCAAACAAGACTGGACTATGGATCCAAAATGATGTTGTTGGACCCACTGTTATCGTGTGAGAGTAGGGCATAATAGTTAGATGTGTACCAAGAAGAAGGAAGGGCACTGGGAGGCAGTACACAAGATAAAAGTTGGGTACATCCAGGCATGGCAACTAATAATAGTGCTAACAATAGTAATACCAGGTCACAACACTACTTTGCAAACAGTTTAATAACAATGCTACTACCAGTACATCAGCAAATGCCATTCTTGACTCCGGGGCATATTCACATTATATAGCCCAAAATCATGCTCACATTTTACAAAAGGCAAGAAATGATTTATCTGCACAAGCAAATTTACCAAATGGGGATAAATTATCGTCACATTTACAAGGTACTTTGTCCATTCTTGACCAAACAGCACACGAGGCATCACAATCACATGTGATAAAATGATAACTCCATCCGGTTTTGTTTCCATCACCGATTCCGAGCGAAACATAATGCTGAAGTCCCTCCAGTTCTTCGACGTGCACCATTTATCTATTATTGTCACTGCAGCCGCCACTGCAATAAACAATACTTTCGGGGCATGCAATCTGATATTTATGATAGCTCTGGAAATCTCCCTATTTGTCATGTATTGCCCTGCGCCTAATGTTTTGAAACTATCCTCTCTTATCTGAAGGCCCTCTTGACTCGATATCCACACTGTTTCCTCTGCCAACTGTTTCTTTCCTTGTCTATTGGAACTTTTGATTTTTTCTGAAATTGTCTAATTAAAAGTATAGCTGCGACTTTAATAGTTAGATTAAAAAGCTACCATCTATTTAATATTTCTAGTGCAAAAACTCCTTTTTGCCAATATACCAACGAAGAAAATACGTAAATCTTGCTCAAATTCGGGGGTCCGAAAAGGGGTCCTAGTAATACAAATGTTTATCAATATTGCTGACATTCCAGATGATATTATAGAAAAATATAATCTAAAAGTCATTGCGTAAAATAGGAAGGTCTATGTTGAAACAGAAAAAGGGATGTACGGACTACCGCAACCGAGGTTCTTAGCAAATGAATCCATTGAAGCATGACTATGCACCATGCAACCACAAACCAGGACGTTGGGCACATGAATCCCAACCTATCCAGTTTGTGTGAGTCGTTGAGAATTTTGGTTTCAAATATGTCGGCAAAGAACATTTTCTTCATCATCTAATTTCTGCCATTAAAGACTTTTATCCTGAAACACCTGTGGATTGGCAAGGAGAATTGTTCTGTGGCATTAAATTGCAGTGGTTTGTGAAAAAGATTTGTTAATCTATCTATGCCTGGATATATGAAGGAATTTAAAGGGGACTACTTTACAAAAAATTGCTCCCGCACACATCATAGACAACGATGTACTATATTACAACTACAGAACCCGCGAAAATTTTCAGACATTTCTTAAAATATGCCATAATTGACTGCATACGTAGCTGTTTTCTTGCTATTTTCTGTTTTCTTTGTATAGCATCGTCAGAACAAGCATTTCTCAACAATTGTAACCATATTAACACTGTCACCTCTTTTGCCTTGAACAAGTACCTAGATACCAAAATGGTAATTCAATAATTTGTACAAGATACAAATATAAAAATATAATTCCTGCGGGTTGACGGACATGATGATAAGAAGGACGACGATTCAGATTTTGATTACAATTCAGAATCACAGCAAGTAAAATGGAATGTGGAAATGGATAGGATTGCAAAATACTTTGTTGCAAATGTCCATAATAGATGGGTGAGGAGCATTAACAGACTTTCCCATCAAAACATAAGCCTTGAGATACATAGATCAACTATAGCTTGCAATCTAGATACTACACATGTATGCAACCAAAAAAATGGATATACATTAAGGGTGTTCATTAAAAATGGGGTAAAGTAGCATAATCTCAGGCTTGTCGAGTAAGAAAACAAAAAATAGTTGTAGAAAATATGAACCAATTTTTAAAGAACAACAGTTATCATGTAGAAAATATGGAACGGAGCTCTAAAGTTATTAAGATGCTTCTCATATATTTGGTGAATCTGTGGAGAGCAAGGTGTGAACACCTTCACACACCTAACAAAATTTGAACAACTCTATTGCAAAAAGAAACAATAGAAGAAATAAAAAGTATCATGGAAGTACCAACACATGAACTCACGAGACACGAAATAAACTTACACACAAATATTGGGAGGTACTTGTTCAAGGCAAAAGAGGTGACAGTGTTAATATGGTTACAATTGTTGAGAAATGCTTGTTCTGACGATGCTATACAAAGAAAACAGAAAATAGCAAGAAAACAGCTACGTATGCAGTCAATTATGGCATATTTTAAGAAATGTCTGAAAATTTTCGCGGGTTCTGTAGTTGTAATATAGTACATCGTTGTCTATGATGTGTGCGGGAGCAATTTTTTGTAAAGTAGTCCCCTTTATTTTCCAAACCTTGTCTGAAAAATAAATCTGCATATACAGCGTATGCTTCAGCTAAATTTATCTAAGATTTAGATAAAGTTACTTAAGCAAAAATAATATCAATAATACTTTAATTAGAACAATTCAATAGCATTGATATAATTAGTTAGAATACAAAGCAGCATGTGACTGCTTGCATACTACGTCATCAATAAAAATAAAAATAAAACCAATTAAGTCTTCTTCAACACAAGGAAGCCAGTTCAATGATGAAGAACATGAACTGCCACGCATGTATTGAGTAGCATCCAGTGGAGCTCCATATCATAATGTGAATGATATAAATATAAATATATAAATAAATAGCAGATCTGATTCAGATCCATGTTCAAGGGCAAGACCTAAATATACCCCTCCATGTCAGGAGAGGTTGACACACTCAAGGAATGTCAGAGAACATTTGTACAAGTCATAAAGATACATATAAAAGTGAGACGTGTTCCAAGAGAGAACAGCTCACGGTTGAAAGTCAAAGACGTGGTGCTTGGCCAGCACAACGTTGTACTTACATCGATTTAGTATGCTCTACAAGGACTACTAGATTAATGTAATTGTGGTGTAGAAGATGTATTGTAATGCAGTTAAATTAGAATATGTAGTATGTAGTAATTTGGTAAAATACCAAATTACTATTTAACTCACAATTTGGTTTACACCAACAACAACCACCCCCAACAATGTGTGTTACGTTGACACCTATCTCTAGCATAGGGCAAATGGAAATAATTCATCCCTGTACTTTATTCATATAACACAGCAACTATTTTATGCACAGCACTGATATGAAACAAAATAATAGAATGAGCAAAACTACAAATGATAGAGATTAATGGATTGAATATATTTTTGGGCAAATTTCCATTTATTATTTTACGACGCGCTGTCAGGAGGGCATTTCAAAGAAGTACCACCACTGCGCTACATCTAATAATAATAATTAATATATCTTATTTTAAGTGTAGTTCAATGAACCATACAAGTAGAGGGTCCAAAGAAACACTAGCCCTTCTTAAGCTGAGGACTTACGCATTTAATTTAATTAAATGGACAAATGGTGGAATGAAAATTAATTGGTCAAATGACCCCCCACCGGGAATCGAACCAGTGACCACTGGCATGGTTAGTGCACCACCTAACCACTGAGGCAATTACGCCCTCACTGCGCTACGTCGTCTACATGCTCCTCGTAGAACATGTATGTACTAGATCAAAAAGAAAAAGGCAATAGCAAGAACTTTTCTAACAAGAGCAAGAACTATTTCAATGGGCTACCTCAAAAACACCTCACAGTGTTTTGAATCAATGTATTGAAACAATTCGTGGAGAACAATTAACGGGCTGTGTGGTGATATATAGTACTGCCCTTAATTAAGTCCATCAAGTTGAACAATAGATTATGAGTTAATCATATATAATGTGTTAATGATTGTTTTATACACATCATTCAAATAATTGGTCTGTTGACAAATGAATTGGCGGAACAAAATACTGTTTAACACACAGTTTTATCCTAGTATTAGACACAATTCATACTCTTAGCAGGATATAATTGAATGATGATTGCGGATCTTACCATCTGGCTCACCAATCAACATCATGCTCATTTTGTATAGAAACTTACCTAAAAAAGTCCTAAATTTATGGGTATTCAGTTATATGACCATTTCATGGAAGGGACACTGTACCCGCGCTGATCAGGGGGGCCCACAGCCGATTTAGCATAAAATCTATCCCTTTCATGAGTGGTTCGTGATGCATATAAAAATTCTTTTCTTTACAGCCAGTAATTAAGGCTTATCATAAAGATTATTTAGACCACTAAAAAATTATCATCTATGTAAAATCAGCGTATCCGTGTACATTAAGAAAAAACCAGATTTTGATATCTGAATGAAGAACTTAAAAATCTAAACAAAAAAATATTGTAGTCACGCAATCGTAGTGTACATAGAAATAAGCGTTCGTTAATATGATGTGAATTGTGATATGGGTTGATGTATATTTTCTAAAAAGATTCTGCAACTCAAAGTCATATTTTAAATCTGTATAGCCAAGGAAGGGCAATAATGTCAACCTTTTTCCCGGGCAAAGGCTCAAAACCGACACCTTTCAAAGAAACTTCTGGTATGAATCCAGAGGCGACGAAGCAAGTGGGAGTAGCAGCAGCTCAGATGGAAAATTCCAGCTTATCTCAGTACGCACAAATTGTGAAGAAAACACCTATCAGAGATATTGGTGATTCCTGTCATGTGCAGAATAAGGCAGCTCTTCGTTGCAAAAATGGTGGTACCTGTGTATTGGGTGAAAGGCCTACTGACTTATTTGAAGGTCTTGATGATGTGACAAGCGCTTGGCTTGATAACCACCTTAATGATTACGATTTTAGTCAGGATGGTGGTATGTATTGTAAATGCGCAGAAGGCTGGACTGGTCCTTATTGTGACACTAAAATTGTGATTTGTGGGGAAAATGAGCATCTCTGTTTAGGCGGAGGCGTATGTATTCAAAATGGACTAGACGAAGAAGACGAGAAATATTATTGTGCATGCGGAAAATATTCTCACAAGCCACCTGAAGTAGGTCACATGTGTGAGTTTGTAGCTGATACATCTTGCGAGTTACATGATAAGTACTCTGATCACTCATACTGCACAAACGGAGGAAAATGTATTGACACAATTCAAGATCAAATGGCACCGTAAGTTGATTTAACATATTGTATTGAAGTGTGTGTAGTTTTGCAATTTTAATTGTATGTTTTAATGAAATGAAGATATATCTAACTCCAACGTTTCAAACCCGTGAATTGATTTTTAGACATGCTGGATGCGATTGTCCAGAAGGCTTTAGGGGAAGGCATTGTGAAGTTGTGGTCGGACTTCAATTTGATAAAAAAATCAATACTCCTTCCATCGAGCAAGAAAAAGGAGATTCTGGCTTATCTCAGTACGCACAAATTGTGAAGAAAACACCTATCAGAGATATTGGTGATTCCTGTCATGTGCAGAATAAGGCAGCTCTTCGTTGCAAAAATGGTGGTACCTGTGTTTTGGGTGAAAGGCCTACTGACTTATTTGAAGGTCTTGATGATGTGACAAGCGCTTGGCTTGATAATCACCTTAATGATTACGATTTTAGTCAGGATGGTGGTATGTATTGTAAATGCGCAGAAGGCTGGACTGGTCCTTATTGTGACACTAAAATTGTGATTTGTGGGGAAAATGAGCATCTCTGTTTAGGCGGAGGCGTATGTATTCAAAATGGACTAGACGAAGAAGACGAGAAATATTATTGTGCATGCGGAAAATATTCTCACAAGCCACCTGAAGTAGGTCACATGTGTGAGTTTGTAGCTGATACATCTTGCGAGTTACATGATAAGTACTCTGATCACTCATACTGCACAAACGGAGGAAAATGTATTGACACAATTCAAGATCAAATGGCACCGTAAGTTGATTTAACATATTGTATTGAAGTGTGTGTAGTTTTGCAATTTTAATTGTATGTTTTAATGAAATGAAGATATATCTAACTCCAACGTTTCAAACCCGTGAATTGATTTTTAGACATGCTGGATGCGATTGTCCAGAAGGCTTTAGGGGAAGGCATTGTGAAGTTGTGGTCGGACTTCAATTTGATAAAGGAATTAAATCTCCTGAAACTGTTTCGTACAAAGACAGTGAATCAGAATCTTTTTTTGCGAGCGAGAGCAATTCAGTGAAAAATGAAGCGAAAGAGATCAGCTCCAGTTTAAAGTTTTTGGGCGTGAGCTTAGGTGTACTTGCAATCGTTGTTCTGCCCATCTTTTTGATGATCTTTCGTCGATCAAAGAAAACTAAGTCAAGAAATAATGATTTGGGTATTGATCCTGATGGCGGTACTATGACTGAATCTTATCGTGATTCTCCTGGCTATAGTGACAATGTCGATTCTCAAGTGAAAAGAAGGGAGAAAAACGAAAAGAATATTGTTTAGGCTTATTACATAATTTCTGGGAGGGACTGTGTCTATTTGCATAACAAAGGAATGGTTTTCATCCAGGAGGTTTTTTTTATGTGTTGCATTTTTATATTAAATTAAGGTAAAGAATAAAGTTCACAACCTTAAAAGAGTTTTTATATTCGGAGCTGTATATATTTCCAATCCCAGAAACATACCTTTTGTGAATTCGATGAAATCTCTGCAGAATAAACAATCCAAATTAAACATTTCTAATTTGTGCATTTCTGATTTTGCTTGTGTTTGAGAGCAAACATGAGAAAAAGCAAACTTTGAAATCTGCTGATAATATTGTGATTATGCCGACGAGGAGATTAAGATATCTATGCAAAATTTTGGAAAAACAATGATGTACTTTATAGAATCGAAATCTTACACGTATTCTGTATCTTAATCTGGCGGAAAAACGTTAACGTATCAGTTAAATATAACGGACTGAAGAAAACTAGTTAGAGAGTAAATCTAATTTATAATTTTATGTTATACGCTTTATGACTATCGAATGTGTTAATGAGTTAATGAATGAGTGATTGACAATTGAGTTCTATTCGCTACGCTTAACTTTAATAGTTTATCAGACCCACTGTCTTAACAGGTTACAAAGGTAAAGTCAAGAGCGTGAGAGGTATATGGTGTGACATCCGACGGGATAGAAAACACGTATGAGATGAATGGGTATCTCATGTCGGAGG
>Ga0209092_10001244_pt1 | contig 25343 bp, 18 predicted proteins | sample FraStrMetagenome_FD_187446 | JGI IMG/M metagenome (GOLD analysis project Ga0209092, IMG submission 187446) | Marine eukaryotic phytoplankton communities from Arctic Ocean - Fram Strait ARC3M Metagenome (SPAdes) (version 2) | ecosystem: Environmental > Aquatic > Marine > Oceanic | place: Fram... | reverse complement strand
TATGTAAATAAGGACCTTTCACTTTAGATTTTTAAATCGACGTGAATGTTTGCCCTTCTTCCTTGTAGAGCATCCAATATTTTTCCCCATACGAAATAAACAATTCTTCGTTTTTTCTTATATCACGGGTGCACCTAATATTTGCTCTCCAATTGTCAGAGTCGGGAACAAACTCAACATTGATTAAATTTTCGTTAATGGGGTCGTTTATATAACGTGCCTTGACATCCAAACATGGTTCAGGATCAACAAACCTGTCGCTACAGCCAAGCTGAAGAAGATACCTTTTATCCTTAATTTTCTTTTGAGAAAGATAGTCGTGTCGATGGCCAGAATAGTATGCAATGGTCTGACCAGAAAGAAGGGATTCATTTGTATATAATCCTAAACCTGCGTTTTGTATTTGTGATGGTCTCACTAAAAGCTCGGGAAAATGAGGTCCATCATGAAAGAGAGGGAGATTTTTATTTAGGTCCTGACGAGCAAATATGATCTGACGTCCGATGGCATCTATATGTTGCGAAGGATTCTTTATTTCACCTGTCCTCTCGACTTGTAGAAGCTTAATATCATCTTCGTGAAGTATGTTTTTAACTTCACTTTCATTGGGAAGTATTGCAAGTTCATACCAATTCTTCAATAATTTAATTCTATTATTTTGTTTCACGAACAGTTTTGCATCATGAACTTTCATAATTTCATTCTATGTACCGTACTATACCCCATTTGTAAGAAGATCTTCGTGAACTACAATGATGATATTTGTGGTGGTGCTTGTGGGAATTTCATCGGAATTTCTCAAATTATGAACAAAGTCTCTTTTCGCTGAATTCTGTCTGAAACGTGCAATCTCGTATATACTTCCCTATAAGTAAAGAATTCTTATCGCCCATACAATTGTTCGTAATTTTGTGAAATCAATCATAACATTTTCTACCCAAAAGTACTAACTCAACAACCTTAAGATTTAAATAAAAAAGAAGATTCACAATACTGCTGGATAGATTCATTTCCGTGAAGGGACATAAAATTGGCAGTTTTAGAATATACACTAAGCCTTTACAAAAGCTATCTCTCATCCCTTTTCTCCACGTGACCGATATTTTATGAAACCATACAAATTAGTAATCAACGGATTGACTGCTGGTGCTTCAAATAATGCATTTACTTCTTTGCTTCTTAATCACAAAAAGAAATGTGAATTACTTCTATGTCACTTGTTCGAAGATTGAAAAGTAAGATATCAATAGAAGCAATTTGTCTTTTAACAACAAAACTTAAATTTAAATGTTATGCTTTGTATCTTTGACGTTGCCAATAAAAATATTACAATTTTATGTATGAAGTGTATTCATTGTTATTCTTAATGAATGCATAAAAAGGTTTTGATTAAAATATGTTACTGTTTCTTGAAGTCAATTGGTAGTCTTAAAAATCGGCTATGTATGTCTTGATACGCATCGTGGAGATGATCTAGGTGATGAAACTCGTTTAGTCTTTTCATCATGTTTGTCATTGATATTACAAAGCACTCTGGCAATATGTGAGGAAAGCTTACTTGAGCACGATAGAGCCTCATTACATACGTCTTGAATCAACACTTTAACATACTCTAACTCAGCCGCATGTTCATGATCGATGACATCAGATAATCCGTCAAAATACTTGGAACGAGTAGTACGTGGCAAATAGCTATCATCCAACGCATCCAGTGCCATAACAATGGATGCAAGGGCAACACAAGAGGGTCTTTGACGGACTGAAAGGTCATAGACACTGACAGCAAGCTCTAAGAAGTATCTTGCTAATTCATATAGAATAAATTTTATCTTCTTACTTGTAGCCCGGAAATCACCTCCACTTTTTTTCTCCACACAGTCACTTGTATCAGCATCTATAGAATGCAAGAAATGAACGAGAAAGTCCACCGGAGTCGGGGGATTCATGTACCAGTTCAAGCTGTTCAGTATTTTTTGTTCCATATCAATAATTTCGTTTTCTGAGTAAACACCCCTGCTTAATCTAGAGAAGTCTGAAGTTGATAAACGAAAAGCTTTACTTGATGAATGAGATCCGTCATTGTAGGGATCTGAATCCTCTTCGAACTCTTCCTCGATATTACCATGAATTTTCAAAGCAATATAGAGTCCAGTTATACCTGCCAGTTGAAACTCTCTTGCACTAATTTGGGGTTGAGAACTGTGATGCTGGTTTATTCTATTCCTTCTTTGTATTCTGAGAATGCAATTCGCAATGTATCGATCTAGATAGTTCAATGAGATATAAACAACTTCTCGGTCAAAACCAAAGTGGTCAACTATATCATAAGACCATTTACATACATTTCGACGCCATTTGTCAAAATCTTTGTTATGGTTTCCTACTATGGCATAAGATTTCATATAATCAATGGAACATTGATACACTTCTGTCTCTTGTCGATACATGCATGACAGCTGATCGCGTGTTTCTTTATATAGCCACATTTTTGTTGATTTGATCTTTGATGAAAATAGTGAGGGTGGGAAAAAATTCGCAGATACCAATATAAAGTTAAGATTTCGTGGGTTTTGAACTCCGACTTGAGATTAATTCTCTTATCCCGCAACAGACGATCAGCTCTATGAAAGGCAATGACCTATCAAACCCGCGAATGAACCTTAGGCAATGTTTTGGCGGTGACAATAATTCGATAACTTTACCAAATTGGAAAGGGCAATGTTATGACTTTTTTGATTAGGAGAGGTATGGATTTTGAACGAAAATAAAAAATACAGGGATTAAGCCATGAGTTATATGCAATGTTAAGAAATTCAGTTTTGAATTTCAATTAAAATGTGATCGGCGCCTAAATCAAGTTTTTGTGATCGTACTTAGAAACTTATTTAAGAGAAAGAACCCTATTACCATTTTTTAAAACCCGGGATATTGAGAGATATATAGAAACATCAGAAATACAGGAACTTTACGAAGATTAAATCCGGAGCAGATGACAGATGCTAAGATCAATCCAAAATGTCTGAATATATATATGAAACCCGCATGTGAAAGTCATAACTAAAACCAATGTTAGAACTCTACTGTATCGTCTACCAAGCCGGATTATGTACATACTTCTAAATTATCCTCAATTCGAATCTAAGTTTTGCCGCCTTTTCTCATATACCAGCAGCTTAATGTAGCACATATAGCCAATTTATAGGCTAAATAGATAAGGCATGCATTTCAAATTGAAATCGACAACACACATATTTATTACAGATGCATCTGTTAAAAATAGCCTATGTGACACATGAACATACTTTAGCTTTTAGTCTACTGCCGTTCATGGAAACACCGAAAACATTTCAGCCACAAACAAACAAACAAACAAACAAACATACTTTAATCAAAAACGATCAATAAAAATATCCTTTTGAACCTTATGGCTTTGAAGACATACGAGGAATTTGGAAGCAGATGGTTTGATTGAAAACGTGAAAAAAATGGAAAAATGAAAATAATAAAAGATTCAATTGAAGGTGTAGTTGTGAATGTAAATAAATAAATTCAGCAGATATGTTTATTGAAAAAATGAAAAATAACAAAATAAATAATTAACTAGGACTATGTTTTAAATAACGTGAGCCTAAAGAAAAAGGGTTGAGTAATGGCTGGCCAGCAAGAATCCAAAGAGGCTCAAACAAATGATGGAGCTGTTACAGAACAAGACAAAATCTCATCCCAAACAGAAACATGCCGTAATAGTAATAAAGTGAATACAGAAAAGAACGAATCGGAAAAAAATGCTGCTGACTTGGATGCAACTTCCAATTGCAAGGAAGTCCCTAAATCAACCATGACTCCAATGCCTGAATCTGAATCCGGCACAAAATTATCAAAGAACCAGCTTAGAAAGCGAAAGAGACAAGAATATCTTGCTGAAAAGAAAATACAAAAAAAGTTGCAAAAAAAAGAGGTGAAACGACAAAAAGCTTTAGCGGAGGGCCGTGATCTTGATAAAGAACGTAAAGTACAAGCAGAAAATGCAAAAAGAGGAGAAGGCCGAAAAAGGCGAGAGGAGGTAAGAACAAAACATATTGTTTTAGTATGTTGATTCTTGAATCATTGAGTTGTGTATGCAATAATTTTATGGAAGGACATGACTGTAATCTCTAATTCTTCTCATTGACTTCAAGTTGTGGCTGAAAAGAGCAGAGAGCGCTAAAAAATCATTTGGAGTAAGTTTTTGATGATCCAGATAAAGATGTATTCATATTTTTTCTAATATAAAGGGAATACTTATTTTCAGGTTTGTATAGATTGCTCTTATGAAGACAAAATGTCACCAAAAGAAATAAACAGCCTTTCTCAGCAAATCAGGTATTGTTACGCATCTAACCGAAGAAGCAAAAATCCTGTGTATCTTTCAGTTGCAAATTTAGCAGGGGTGTCTCTTGCTCATATGCATAATGTAGCAGGCTTTCCAGACCAATGGTTAGGAAGATCATTTTCATACAGTGAAACAAAATCTATAGTAGAAATGCATAATCCTGATGCGAAATCTAAGCTAGTTTATCTCACCAGCGATTCTGATACTATATTGGAGCATTTGGATGATTCTAAAATTTATGTTATCGGAGGTATAGTTGACCGCAATAGATTGAAAAGGGCAGCAATAAATAAGGCAGAAGAGTTTGGATTACAAACTGCAAAACTTCCCATAACGGATTATTTTAAGCTTGTGACAACAAAGGTTCTTACATGCAATCATGTTTTTGACATTTTATTGAAGTATAGAGAGATGGGTAATGATTGGAAAAAGGCTATGCTAAATGTGCTTCCTCCAAGAAAAGATTTGGAAATTCTAGAAAACAAAGAAGAGGTGAAGGAAGAAAAGAGTTCGGAGGGTAAAACTGAAACATAGAAGAAGTGTATAAACGAAATTCTTAATTTTAAAAATGGTTCAACAAATTCGTGATTATATATCTCATGATAACACAATCTCATGTCATGTTGGTAGACCTTGATACATTGCGGTGTTAAGATCTAATAAATCTGAATAGAAAAGGAAGCTTTACCTTTTCTCAATTGGGAGGATGGAGTTACAGCAGATTTGAAATGTTTGGATAAATACTTTCTACAGTGGCATTATTTATCCTGCAGTGAACACTCAACCGTCTGTCCTTTGACATCATTCTTTTGTATTCGTAAAAATAAAAGTCCCATTTTCAAAATTGTGTTCTTTTTTTACTTTTTTACTTTTTTACTTTCAATCCCACATTTCTTAACACTCTACTCGTTAACTTTTCACGTGCTTCATAACTTATACGAAGTATATGATACATTGACATTCGCAAACAGCTGTATCTGGGGAATTTTTAATTAAGTAATTCTATTTAGAAGTTTTCCAAGACAAGAACTTCACCAAGAACCAAAAAGAATCCGCAGATTGCAGTTTACAGTTTGAAGCATCGAGACCAAGAGAATGACATCAACAGAAAAGACAAGACCTCAAAATGAACTTGAGGGATCGCTGCTCTCAAGTTCTGATAATTTCAAAGCTTTGCCTGATTACTCAGCGCGTCCGCCTCTCCCCCCTCAGATTAGCCCCGACTACTATGAAACAGAAGTAGTTGAGGCTGTACCTCTTCTCCCTTTAGAGCTAGATGGCAATCTTGAAGCTGGAATTGATGTTTCATCTTTCACCGGAAATGAAGGAATTCTGAAGAATGGAAAGGGAAAAACGGTACAGGAATCGCGAAAAATTCAAACTGGGACGACAGTTGGACTAATAGAGAAGTCACAAGAACATTTTGAAATTGGAAAAGGCAACAGAAATGCAACTTTTAAGCAGATTAATGAGAGCGAGAAATTGAAATTGGCTAATCAAGTTGCACAAATTCGCATAAGAGAAGAGACAGAAGGGTCGTATTACTCAGAAGCAACTAGTCTTGAACTGAACTTATGTCAGAAAGGCAAAGAGCAAACCATAACACCTATACATAGCGAAAGTAAAACCTCATCCATTCATAAGGAAGATAAAGCAGGATACAAAGCATCTGAATATAAAATATCAGAATATGATACATCAGCATATGCGTGCTCAGAGTACAAAAGTATTTATGATTGAATCAATTCTATTTTGAACTTCAAATTAATCTGCCTTTCCATTTCAGTATTATTTTGAAAGTGCGTTAGGTGGGGCATTTAATTAAGAATGCTGTGCAAAATATTTACTTTGTCATCTTTATTGGTTGGACCATTTGACTTTGTGTGAAATAAATCAAGTAAACAATGTCAAGTCTCTAGGATTTCATATGAGTAGGGTACGCAAAAAAAATCTAAAGAATTCTTTTTGCATGAGAAAATTGTATGCAATCATGAGTGAAAGTTTGTGAAAAGAGAAAGAATCCATCCAAAATTCCATCAATACACTGAAAGATATTTTAGCGTGAAAAACAATTAAATCGATGTTTATTCTATTTGAAGCACTTCGACAAATGAATTGAGAAACGAACGAATGAAGAATTTTTTATTTATTGCCTATTTGGATATGTACCGTAGTGATGATTATTCTGTCTCTTTTCTGTTTAAAGTTGCATTGACTCCATTTTTTTCAAGATGGTTAGATGTTAGGATTGCGATCCAGCCACATTATTTATCTTCCACACAGAGTACATAAAAGATTGCATTTTGCTCTGCTGTACACGGCAATTTAAAAGTAAAGGAGGACGAATAATATGATGGGTCTATTTCCACCCGCTGTGTCTAAAAGAATTGTAGTACCCTAAATCGTTCTTGAATAAATCTTGATTTGTGATCGCTGATTATGTTGAAGTTTGGCTAATTTTTATGAATATTGGGTCTACATGCGTATGAGTCAATTTCTCAGTAATTCTTACAGGTGTAATCTTTATATTAAAGGATCGCAAGTGATTGGAGGGTATTTTAGTATTTGTACGACACAAGTACAATGTAGTACAATGTGGAAAATGACAATGGGTTGATAACTATTGCATCTCTCAATATAAATATTGAAAAGAAACAGCCACCATGAAGATCTCCACCTGTGTCACCTTTGTGCTTTGCACAGCAACAGCATCAGCTTTCAGCACAACCCCTTTCATTGCGAACTCTTCAGCTAAATATGACACATCCTTAAATCTTTTCGGAGGAAAAAAAGAGGGAGGAGAAAAAGGACCAGGCATGATGGATCAACTTGCTATGCTGAAAAAAGCACAAGAAGTTGCTTCCAAAAAGATGGCACTTGATAAGGAGCTTGCTCAAATTGAACACGTAGGAGAAGGTGCAGATGGAAAAGTTACTATTACTGTTAAATATGTACCACCCCCTCCAATGCAACAACCTTCTTATGAACCAGCTGGTTGCAATATTGATGAAGAATACTTGGCCGCGGCATCAACTGAGGACTTGTCAGCTGCTGTAGCTGACGCAATTCAAGATGGCTACAAAAAAGCTACTATTGCTACTGCAGAGAAGATGCAATCTTTAACTGAAGAACTTAGTAAAATCATGGGGGATATGGCACCACCAGCTGCCGCTTAAATTATAAGTTCATATTTGAGTTCGCTTCATTTTTAGACGTGAAGAGTAAAGGCCATGTCACTTCACGTTCCCATCGTTTCACATTTTCTTATTCAATTTCTCAAAAGATAGGTTTGATAAAGTCTAATTGAATATTTTAAATTTCTTAAAACGAGAAAAATTAGGGAAATCATATAATTATCTTAATTTGAATCGATTTTGAATTTATTCAAGTGTTGGCTATGAATTTAGTGAAACAAAATAGACGACATTCTTATTATTTTTTCCTTGATTTCAAAAGATAAATTAAACTCATTGCATTTTAATCTATTAGGGTGAAGGATATTTTACAATTAAAGCATATTATGAGATTATTATTCATATCACATATTCTATTCTCTCTAGTTTCTGTTAAGGGTTCGACATCCCCTGAGAACGCTTCTAAAACGTTACATTCGCAGCCTGTAAGGTTACAAAAAGACTCTCCACCAATAGCATTAGATGGTAAATGGGATTTTGAAGGTAGTTTGGAAGGCTGGGGAACATCAGCAACTTCTAAAGAAGTTCAAGCTAATATTTATCATTACAGTGAAACAGGAGAAATGAGAATTCAATTTCTACAGGAATTGAAAAATAAGGAGGCGTACTTCGACTCACCAAATATGTTTATTCACACTTCCGCAAGGCAAGCCGTTGTCATCAGATATCGATATGTAGGCGATTGTAGGTATGGTAAAATTCGATTCAGAGGTGGAGCTGTCATACCAACCATAGTTGATCATGGTTTATCTAAGTGGGAAACAGGCAATCAAAGTGACGTTTACTTTGCAGAGAAATATTTTTCTATTAGAGGAGATGGAAATTGGAGAACCTCATATGCATATTTAGATTCAAAAGTTGGCAGTGAATTTAAACCAATATTCGAAGGAAATCTGACGCAAATGAGAATATGGCCAGCGACATACACTATACCCAATCAAAAAGAGCTTAATGAATCAGAATTCCAAATAAACGATAGAAACACAAAATCTGGTCAAACCTTTTTTATAGATTGGATCAGACTTGTAAGAGGTCCAATAATTGAAGGAATTACAGGTTGTCAAGGTGAAAAATATTTTAAATCTTTGTCATTCAATGATCCATTTTTAAATGTTCAGAAACACAGTCTGAAAATAAATAATTTCCTCGAGACCTATCAAACTATATGGTTGAGGAACTTCACTGAATTTCGATTAAGCAGCGTCTATAATTGCCTGAATGAAGGGGGTGAATATATTAGAATATCTGGGAAGAATTTCGGTTTGGGTGATACTCCAGCACAAATATACATTGATTCTAATCCATGCACAAATGTTAAGCATGATTTTGAGAAACCCCAAGAAGTCTTATGGTGTAAAACACCCGAATCAAGCATGCAAATACCTAAAAGCAGAAGAGTCCGTGGAATGAAATCTATAGTGGAAATACGAAATGGAAGACAACCAGGTTTAATTGATTCCGTCCCTCTCTTTGAATATGCTTTGCCACCACCCAAACCACAGAATGTGACAATATCAAACGTTGCTTCCAGGTAATATGTTTTCCTTTCTTATTTGCTCTATGCGTATAATATGATTAAACTTGAGTTTGCTCTTCATCATATGATTACAGGAGCGTTGACTTAAGCTGGATAGGTGGAGGGACTTTTTGGGAGCATATGACGTATACTGGATTCAAAATTTATTGGAAGAAAGTTTCATCGATGAACTGGGAAAAATCAATGGTAGTTGGAAACATTACTACGACATCGATAAGGCCATTACAACCCAATTGCAAGTATGTTATTGCAATATCAGGCTTATCTGAAAATCAATCTCTCGCGCCAAGAGAAATGCTAGATTTGTATGGGAGAAGATCGATTATTGAAGGTGCTCTTGAAGGAAGTTATGAAATAATTTCTACCCATACTCTTAAAGATGACTTTGTTTTTGAATTATTCAGAGCAAATCAGACACAAAACTACAGTGCTATTAACGATAGTGTGACTTTGGGTCCTACTGGAGTATTAGGGGGGGAAGGACATTATGGATTAGAACTTATTGGTGATGCAAGTATTGAGAATTGTAATGTATCATTTTCTTGCTGCGATGATTATGACTATGAGACTAGTTCATGTAAGTCTTCAAACAAATTTATATGCAAATGGACTGCTAAAAATTTAGTTCATGGTAAAGCCGTCGTGCACAATGTGTTCGTAACCTCCAATACCACAATGACACAAAAACAAAACGATGAGCATCGTCAGAAATATAGCAACTTCATGCTACCTTGTGGTCCCGCTCTAAGGCTTACAGGAAGTAATTCTCAATTGAAAGGTTCAGCGTGGTATCCAAGACAAGTCGAAGTTAGGGAAGGTTTTGACACTTCATTTAAATTTCGTATATCAAATCCATCTTTCAGGTACGTTGTAGCAATGTTTAAGAAATTGGGACGGTATTGAAATGAAAATTTACCTTTACCTTCACTTATTAATGCTACACTAAGGTGCAACAATATGGAAGGGGTCCATACAAGATGTCGCTCTAGAGGAGCTGACGGGTGAGTTATCGTCTACTCCACTTTTGAAATATGGGTATAGTTCAACTTTTTCATTTGTTTTTCAACATAATTTTACTGTTTGGTAGGTTTTCTTTCGTTGTACAAGTGAAAGACGACAAAACAAATGGTTACGATGGAATTCGCAATAATTTGGCAGTCAAGTTTGATACATACTACAATCATGAACAACATGAGCCATTCGAAAATCATATAAGCGTTCAAACAAGAGGGTGGAGTGGTCCTAATTCTGCTGATCATAATTTTTCTTTAGGGTATACCAACACAATACCAGACTTGACAGATGGCGAAATAGATGTCAGAATCAAATACGTTCCACGATTTGATGTTGATGAAATTACAAAAGAATCATTCACAGTTACATCGCACACTATGCATTTTTTTGAAAATTCTGATTATCCACATGGTGGAATGGCGGATTGGAGTATTGCAGGTCTTGGATTATTGTACATTTATGTAGAAAACCTTAAAGACGCTACTTTAGTTATTCCATTGAATCTAGATGCGACACTTAAATTGAATCACGGTCGCGCTTGGGTTGGCTTTACAGCATCAACAGGAATAGATACATTTCAAGTTCATGATATATTGCAATGGAAATTCTCTTCATTACGAATGGACATTGATCATTATCCTCCTCTTATTGTGAATGGAAATGGCGGTCATGTCTAGGCAAATAATTACAAATATATAAAAATAATAATATAAAAAAGGTACATTCTAGAGAGGTTCTTATAATTTGTAGCAGGATTACCTGCTGTCAGAATTAGGTTGTGGAGTAATTCTAAACCAGTCCTTTATAACAACTATCCCTTTTTTAAAGATAGACTTGGCTGACTCTGTTTCTATATTTTTTTGAATGAGAACATCTTCGCCTTGCATCCAGTTTGCAGGTGTACATACTGGATGGAATAGGGTAAGCTTTAAAACAAAAAACAAAAAACAAAAAGACGCAAAGATTAAGTAGCAATTATAGAGGGTAAAATTATTTTAGCGCACAAAGATCAGAAAGTCACTTTTGAAGAGACAAAATAACTTACATGAAGAGTATCTATAATCCTTATTATCTCAAAAAAATTTCTTCCGATTGTGGCTGGATAAAGTGATAAATATCTTATCCTCCTGTCAAGATCAGTTATCACAATCATTGAGGCAAGGGGATTAACGCTGTATTCACCTTCAAACAAATTAGGGTTGCCTAATGTGAGTAGATCAATTTAAATTGTTAAACATTTAAACTAAATATCTCACCTCGACAATTTAAGCCAAAAGCTTTTGATATCTTTTAATAATCAAGTAATCAGATTTGAGTATTTGGATTAGCAAAATATAAAGAGACGTGCTCACTTACAGAACCACCTCGGTCACAAATTATTGGAAAGTTTATTTTGCAGTCTTGTATTTCTTCCACATCTTCTATCCATTTACGATGGTTTGCTTTGGTATCAACGCTTAAACCATAAATGGAAATACTACGATCACTGAATTCTTCGTGTAATTTAGCCAATGTTCCTAATTCTGTTGTGGCAACCGGATCAAAATTTTGAGGAAAGGTGACCAAAACGGCGATCTTAAATGAATGTAGTATCAAATAAAAGTCAATCTTGTCAGAATCCATCCAAAAATGAATATAAGCATTTTTCGAAAATACAGACCTTGCCATCAATAACCTCGTGGTATGTAAACATTCCTAAATTTGTTTCGCAAGTAAAGTTTGGCGCTATATCTCCAATTTGAAGTGACTTTATCCTTGGATCATCACAGTCCTTTCCTTTATGTGGATTGATCTTTAACATGGGGTTCAGAAATAATTTGATTTTGTGTAATCTTATTGTATTATTTTATTTCTATTGTGAAGTTTCATGAATGATGGATTATTTAGTACTGTGAGTCGGTTTCAAACATCAAACATTTTGAAACGTTCTATTTTCACACCAGGTTTAAGTGAGGAATATCTCAATTAGGAATTGGCGGATCCATCCTCTAGCTTTTAAATCAATATATTTTTTAATTTAGGGTCACCAAGGTTATCATAATCATGCCATATTAATTATCAGACAATAGGACGAGGATAGATCTTCATAACAAAGATTCTTTCAAGGCTACTTCCATTGGAGTAAACTCAAAATGAATAAAGTCTCTTTTCAATGCACTGCTATCCATTCCAATATTCAACGGAGATTCATATGCTGCATCCGCAATATCTGCTCTTTTCTTTTCCCCGACATTTGACTCTTTAAATTTAAACCCTTTCACATGGCAAACCAATTTGCCTAAATCGTAACGTGATAGATTAATTTGACCACCCCCATTGTATACAGGTGCAAGGTATTGTGACATTGAAAGAGAGACATTCAATACTGCTTATGTAGAGAATAAATCGAAGAAAAGATGGGATAAATTTCATTATTATAGCACGATTGAAAATCTGATTTATTTATTTTGGTGCAGTATTTTCTTTTGATGTCGGTGTTGTTGCCAAGATATCTCCAAAAGGAAGAATACTTGCACGTTTGCCTGCTTGACTATCTCTTCTCATCTTTTGAGGAGTCCTTTTTCGTCTTGGGGAGTCGGAATAATTTGTGTGTCGATGAAATATGCCTTTATTGGATGTTCTTGTTGAACCTGTTGTGTTTATTGTATTCTTTGTGCTCGATTTCTTTTTTGGAGTAAGGTTTCTTCTTACAGTACCGGATGATACTAAAGTGGAATTCTTTGGTCTTTCACGACTTGTGGATTTGGATAAGTGGTTGTTTTTTGTGTGATTTGGTGATGAATTTACACGAGGAATTCTATCCCCACTATGTGGTGATGTTCTAGCTCTATATGGACTTTCCCTATGCGTTAATCTTCTTTCTTTTCGAGGAGGTGTTCCAATTTTGTAGCTAGATTCACGACTATTTAATTTTTTTTCTCTTGCAGGAGATGCAATGGGTTTTTCGTTCCAAATTGCTCTGTTCCTGCGCAAAGAGGGTGATGGAGATGATCTTGTCCTTGTTGCAGATCGTGGTGGATGTGGAAGTGAAGTATTGTTCCTCTCAATTTGTGCTTTTCTATTTTCAGTAAATTTTTTCTTTGCGGTTTTGGATTTCACCATCTTTAAATGCATGAATGCAGTCCTTTGTTCAACCCAAGCAAGGATATCTTCCCCATCAGAACTCTTTAATAACGCTTGCATGTCTTCGCTTAAAATTTTTGAATCGAAATTTGATCCTTCTGTTCTTTTCCATTCTTGGAGTAGTAAGCCAAAACTTTTCAGCTTTGATGCAAACTTTCCTTGCATATGTTTGCGAAATCTTTCTTCTTTCAAAAAATTAGTGCTATTGACCTTCTTTGTGAGAAGCCTACCTTTGTTGCTGGCTTTTTCTTCGAATTCAATTAGCCGGGCACTAATTATTCGGATTTCTGCATCGAGAGAAGTTATTTTGCTCTTTGCATCTTGCTTTGCGCGCAATTTTTCTACTTCATCATGGATTTTACTGAGTTTGAAAAGGCGCACGTTTAAACGTCTATAAGCCTTCATCGCAGACTGGACGGATGATAGAAGCCACTCTTCACTATCAGATTGGCAACTTTGAAGAATTGAATCAAATGGACTTTCGGCTTTTGTCTCAATTTCTCTTGTAGCTTCATCGACTTCACTCCAGAATTCTCCTCTTTCACTTTGAGTAATATCAGATGCCTTCCAAACGAAAGTTAGTGCTTCCAGCTCACTCTGAGACATTCCTTCGCTTGCTTTAGTCAAAACATTTATTTCATCAATACAAGCTTGGATGCAATCCTTTGATAACGGAGGTAATTTGAAGAGCGCGTCCTTGAAAAGTGCTGTTGCATCATTCGCGTCCATAGCACCTTCTACAGTAGAGAGTAATGTTTTATGTGCTTCCTCAATTAAAGATTTTAATTTTCCTGCAAGCGTACGTCGACCATTGGCAACTACTTGTAAAGCTTCATTTATAGCATCCAAATGTATACCAAAGGATTCACTTGGCTGGACATGAATTGTTGGATGAGTCACAGCATTACAAACATTTTCTGCAATCTTTGCTTGCCACCAAGTCGGAAATTCTTTCTTTCCTTTCTTCAACGAATGAATGACTATAGACAACACCTCCTTGGATGAAAGGTTCATGCTCTTAGAAAGATCGTGTCCTTGGTCCCGTATCTGACTATATGCTACAATGATGTTCGATTTCATAAGTCTTAGTTCCTTCATATCTTTCTCACATTTATCTAGAAAGTTCGATGAAAGTGATTTAGGTGGGGCAAATAAGGTGATAACATCTTCTTCTTCGCCCTCATTGTTTGCATCGATCATTTGAACTTCAGATTCGTACCCACTATTCATGAAAGATTCATCATTCTTCAATTTTTCTGATGGCTCTAATGCTTTGACCATGTTTTCAACATCTTTAAATATTCTTGCTCTTTTTTCTCTTGAGCCTTTTTGTATCTTTCTGGCTTTGTCATAGATATTTCGTTTTCTTTTCAAACTGGATGGTTTCTCGTCGAGAAGTTTCTTCAATTCTACGCTCAGATTTTCAACAGTATAACCTATAGACTTCATGAGGAGATTTAGATCTGAAACAATCTTCTCGCGACGATCATATGCAGCATTGTATGTTGGCTCAACCTCATTGAGATTTGATTCTAATAATTTAATCTGCTCAAGCAAAGGAAGCTTCCTACAACTTATCTTGTCAAGTTTAGATATATTTTCGGAGAAGTCAAGTGATTCAGACATGGTTGAAATATCTCTACGTAACTGACTTAAGTTAGTGTGAATTTCTTCACTCATTGCTGTGGCCTCATTCAATTTTTTCTCACATATGTTCTCGAGGCAATTTCTAATTTCTTCCTGAATGGCACCGCGGTCTTTAATATCAACGCCTATCTCTTCCCATATCCTTTGTAGATTTTCCATCATTAATCTCACTTCCGCAGTTGGTTTGGTTTGTTTCGCGGTAGCTTCCATTAGAGAATTTTTTTCTTTTTCTTTGGCCAGTTCAAGGCTAACTCGTTGGATTTCTTCTTTTAGATTTATCTCGACCGTTTTTGCCTGATCTCTTTCCTTGGTGGTTCTTTCTAGGGTTTGCCTTAATGTACTTATTTCTATTTCATTTATTCTTCGAGCTGATTCTTCATCTCTTGCATCTAGTGTTACACTATTTGAAAGCGTTCTTCGACGATCAAAAGTTTTGGAAACTGATTTTATCTTCGAGTTTAGTGTGTCTATTTCAATCTCACAGCTCTCTAATGCAGAATCTTTGCGTTCCACTGACTCTTCTAAATTTACATTTTTTAACTAGATATCAACACAAAATCACATTACATGAAAGGGGATTTTTATAAGATAAAATAAAGTAAAAAAGACTTTCAAAGGATTTTCAATACTTACCATCGCGGCCCTTAACTTATCTAAAAGATCCCAAAGTATCGTCCTTGTCACTGGTGCACTCAAATTAGAGACCATTCTCATAGCAGCATTTTCTGACTTTTGCATAGGTTGGATATCTTTCTTGTTGCAATTGCCAATGAGTATTGGAAATTTGAAACGGAAATCCTCCAATTCTGTGCTTATCAAATCAATTTTCAATTCTAAATCATCAATATTTTCCTCACGGTCAAGAATATTCTTATCAATAGAGCTTGTATCTTCTTGATTCACCGCCAGAGTACTCTGTACTTCTTTGGCTTCGTTCAATAACTTCACCTCTTTAACAAGAGATCTCATGAGTTCACTATACGAAGTTACTTTATGTTCGTATGTAGTCTCAAGAAGAGAGTTTTTCACTTTATCGTCAATCATTTTTTCGAGAAGAAACTTGATTGAATCAATTTCTTCTGTTTTAGGAGCAAATGATTTATTGTTGATTGGATCTGTATCAGAAGAGATACCAACATTATTAGAATTTTTTTCAAGTATCCTTTTTGATTTGCCATCCTTGGTACGATCATTTAGTTTCTTCCTTCTCATATCAAGAACCCGCATTAAATGCGATTCCGTTTGTTTTAGCTTTTCTGAAAGTTTGAGACAATACTTCTTACGCTTGTCGAGATTCAATTTGTGTTGTTTACATTCTCCTTGAAGTTTGGTTAATTTTATGTCATTTTTTCTCTCCTTTTTCTTCAATTGTTGGATCTCCTTTCTCTTTTGCTCTGTGAACTCTCTATGCTTTGCTGCACTTTCACGTTGTTTTTTCAAGAATGCTACTTTGCCTTGCTTGAGATCACTAATTTTTCTTTCTAGAACCTTGCACTTTTGTGCCTCCATTTCAGCTTTTCTATACATGCTTTGATGCTTTCTTGTCTCACTTCTTGCACGAGCAAGACTTTTTTCAACCTTTTCTAGCTTTGATTTAATAGCTTTGGAACAACCCTTAGTTGGGTCAACTTGCACATTTTCCAATTCTGTAGCAAGTGAAACCTTTTCCGCTTCAAGACTTTGTACTTCGTTCATAAGTATTTCATATTTTTCTTTCATGCTGTGGTATTGCTTAAGATTCTCTCGTAATTGGTTTAAAAGATCCTCTTGTGCGGCAAGCTCTCCATCTACTCTACATAATTCTTCTTGGTCTTTCTTTTGCTTTTCGTCAAATTCTTGATCATGATGCTGTAGCTCCAAGAGTTGATCCAAGATTGCCATGTCTTTATCTGGGTCTATATCAAGAAATTCTGTTTCTACATCATCACTTGGATGTAATAAAAGTTTTGTTTTATTTCTAGATGTTGTTTGTACATATGTAGGAGTTAATTGTGTTTTAGTGACGCTGGTTGGAATTGAAGAATGAACATTGGGATAAACCGCCTCTTTTTTTGATGTTTGAGGTTTTGAGAAAATATGCGAATAATCAAAGGATTTTCCATCATGTTCTGCACTGGCCTTTATATGCAGTTGCTCCATATACTCTTGAATATTTTCTTCTACAAACAAGCCTCTTTGAGATAAATCGGTGTAGAAGTCGCTTAAAGAGCTCTGAGGGTTTGCTTCAATTCCGAATTTTTCCTTCAATAATTCAGATTGTAACAAATTTGTTAAAGAATGAAGCCTTCTCAGTTCTGCAAGTGTAGGATCAATGTTTTTTACCGGCTTATTTTTTATATTTCTCGCTCTATTTGCATATTGAAGAGTTGAAAGTGTTTCATTTGCATTTGTATCAGAAGGAGAAACACAAGCAAGAAATAGGGTCTGACTGTTTCCACCTAAAGCATCTTGCAATAATCTAGTTAATTTAGATTGACGATATGGCACGTGGACCTTTTCACCTTTGATCAACCGCTCTTCATCTGCGAGAGCATTGATTACATTTCCGAGAGCCAAAAGACCTTCGTTAATTTTAATTCCTTCCTTGGCTCTTTCTCCTTCTGCTCCGGTTCTCTTCATTCTTTCACTTCCTGCTAAGTCTACAAAAGTGAAACGGGAACAAGATGTTACTGCGAAATCGTTTGAATCTTTATTTCTTTCTCTCTTTTCTAAGTAAATACTGAAAACTGCATGAGATCTACTAGAAGAATGATTCATAAGTGTGGCTGCTGTTGTTCTATGCAGTGTTCCTTGATGTAATATATTGATTGCCTCGTTTGCATTTGAAATCTGCACAGTTCTCAATCCAACTACTGATACTTCTCCATTCGAATCTTCCCGTATAGGTAAACTTTTCTGATTTTCATCCAGAAGATCATGAATCTCTTCTCCGTACACTTCTAAAAAGGAAACTGAAACATTGAGTATATCATCAGTAGTCTGTTTTTCTTTACTTTGAATATTGCCCAGGGCACAAAATATGTCTGCCATAAATCGAGGAATTAAGCCTTGATTTTCTTGCAATGATTGAGAATAGCTTTGGAGAGACTCACTCCCCATAGTGAATGTTTTACCTGATCCTGTTTGGCCGTATGCCATTATCTGTTTATGCCATGGTTCGTGATTTTATAATTAATAAATTCATATTTATTCGATTGCACATGAATATTTGGTTGACTTACCGTAGCATTATAACCATCTAAAACAGAATTTAAGAGAGGTTTAGAAATATCTTGATAAAGATCTTCTTGTGATACCTTGGAATCAAAAACTGAATCATATGTGAACATTCGTTTCGCTATACCAACGGTTTGATCCCAAGGTTTTGAATTAACTACTATTTTTCCACCTTTGCTGATTTCTGAGGCGGTGAGAGGGCGTACTCTTACTCCTACCCGAACATTAGAGACAGCATTACTATTTGAGTCGTTAGATGTAGAGGAAGCCGAATTTTCCCGTTTCGATGATGAGATCATTTTTAAAATTTGATGGTGTACCCTCTGCTACACAATCTTGTGCTATTGGATAATAATTGTTAAAGAACTCTTTAGAAAATGCACTATCACTCTTTTTTCTCTTCCTAATATCTTGGATTACTATTCGCTCGTCAAAACAAAATTGAAACGTTCTTTACAAACGGAAAATCGTAATTTCAATTTTAGTTTCAATTTCAAGAGGCAACAACTTCAGGGAAAAACCTAAGAAAACAAAACTCAAATCGGAGCGAAAATCAACCTAAGTATCCATCGATACATGTTGTCTATATAGATTAATTCTCAAATTACATATGTAAGAGAACTGTTTTATAAGGCAAGGAATACGAAAAATTCTATAAATAGGAATAGCCGTTGATTTTATCCGAAACTCAATATCAGCAGTTTTCTTAAATTGTATTTTCGAATTAGGAAATGAAAATGAATCTTAACGTTATTTACCTGTTTATTTGTATATTGACGTCAGAACTTATCTTAATCTTCTTATAAAAAAAATTGAAAATACGGATCTACGTTTGTTTGTTTGTTTGTTCTGATATATTAGTTTAACGAGTGTTTAGGCAATTGTACGCGGACAATATACTGCAACTACTTCACTCAATACGAACCGTGGGGCGAAATTACGACTCCGGAGAGAAGGATTTGTGCTCAAGTTACTGGGGCCCCGAAGGACTTTTCATTGCAAATGAGTTATTTCAATGCGGGGCGGAAAAATATCAACGTATGACTCTGCTGGCATAATTGAAAATAGGCAGAAATGACCTTTTTGTTCTGAATGTTTCAAAACTTGCTAGATACATAACAAAACATTACAACAAGTAAAACAAGATATCTCTAGCATGCAGAGTGAATATATTGAAGATGGTCTTGATAAACTAGAGATCAATACCTATGTCTATAAATATGAGCCTATTTCAACACGCCGCGAAACAGCATCAAAAAGTCTTGAACTTCCATCTAAACCTAAGTTTCCAATTATTTACCTTCTGATATTCATAAGTTTCATCGTGGGTTTTAACTTTGGGGTAGATCAATTAGATGTATTTGATGTTGAAAATATTGCAGCAAAAGAATCAGAGTCTACAATATCCGATGAAGAAAAAGTATACAAGAAACAATCTCTGATTGAGCTCATGGGTGAATTATCAAAGCAAAAATCTATACAAGAAAAATCCCTGAAGCAATTGTTTGGGAAATATCAATTCAACATCATCTTTGAGAACCCATTGATAATGGATAAAATCTTTGTGATGGAACCATTATCAAAAGAACGATTAATACGCCGTCTCATGATCAAAATTTTGCAAGCTCAAGTCAGCGATGGTAACTCTCAAAACATATATGAGGATACAAATAACTTGTATACATCATCAACTTTTGTTTGGGCTACAGGTGGGGATTCAGCTGCAGCAGGTCATGGAAATTTATTTCAGCAAAGCTATACACCAATTTTAGAAGAAACAGTCAAGGGAGCCTTCAGAGCGCTAGGAGTACAATTTCAGGGACGAAATTATGCGATGGGAGGGTACACAAGCGCACCAGAGTTGGCCTTATGTATGGAAGCAATTTATGGTAACGATTTGGATATTTTAGCTTGGGATTTTTCAATGACTGAGGAAGTTTATACACATTGGCATGGGGATGAAGGCTTTACAAATTCTGAGGATAAAGAGGACATGAGTTATAAAGTCTCTCTTTGGGGGCACAGAGCAGGAATTCATCCAACAAAGCCAATACTATTCATGATGGACTCAAGCAAAAAAAGCAATAGGTGGGGAAAATTCTCAAGTCTAGTTGAACGAGGAATGGGATCGATTTTGATGGACTCAGAGGGTATGTCTGAATTGATGCAAATTTTACCGATTACAAAGACAATCAATCCAACCAACGAAGATATTGAATATAGGGAAAGTTTACCACCACTTTTACAGTACTTGAGATGTGATGATGGTTCCATTGAAGGGTCCGTTCCATGCAATGATCCCATGAATTATATGTATTGCATGGATGAATCAAAGTCAGTATGTTGGAACCATAAATATAACACTCAAGAAGCTTGCTCTGATGCTCGTAATCAGAGACCTTATAATCCTGGATGGTGAGTAAATAAAAGTTCTCAAAGTGAAAAGCCCGTATTCCTTTTCCTTACTAATCTGCTCATTATTTCTTTCTTACAGGAAAATTCATTTCATAAAAGCAAAGCTTTTGGGATATTTTTTAATCGAAATGTTGATCACTTCTTTGTCTGAGATTGAGAGAATTTTGTCAGCACAAGCATCCAACAAGAATGTTCATCATCTTGGTAATCAAACAAAGAGTATAAATCAACACAGGGACTATTTCAACAAACGAAATATCCAATCGCTTCTCAATTATCTGCAATCCAAAGATAATCAGGACAAATCCCTATTTCATAAGACGCCTCCAGCATCCCATGAATGGATCACACATACAGAAACGCTTACGCAAGTTAGTCGCAATGTCCTTTACCGTAGCCATTCAATTTGCCATACGGCGTTGCTTCCTTCCCAAACAAGATATCAAGGTATTTTAACAGAGTCATACAAAGATCCTAATCACGAAACTTTTGATTTGGGTACGAATAAGTTTTATTTAAGGCCGGTAGAAGACGGCATACTTCCTTTGGTATGGGATCCAAATGATCGGCAAAAATGTGAAGCATTAGAAATAGATCATAAAGATTTTTTCTTTGTTCGTACAGATGATGATTGGGTCTCTGCGGTTGTACCAAATCCTTCTGAGCTACAAGTATATGGCACATGGGGTAAGACACTTTCAAAACGAGAAGGTCTCATTATGGTATGTTTGAGATATTGCCCATTTCGAAAATGCCAATCAGAATATGTTGGTTTCGACGCATTGCAAAAAGGTGTGCTTTCTATAAAAGTGGATGGCAAACCAGTGATTGGAACCAAACAGTTAGATGAATGCTTTTTTCTACAAGGACATCAAGGAATTCGTTGGGGGACAGAAAGAGATCATTACGAAGTTTCATTTAAAATTGAACCTAAAACAGGAAAGTGGATGAAGGTGACCTCCATAATAATCTTTTAAACCAACTACATTTTGTTGTTACTCTTTCTGACATAAAAATGACATGACCTTCTTTCATACATATTCATGCTATACTTATTTTCAGTTAAGCAAATTGGCATAATCTATCTACATATTATATGCTCAAAGTACTTTTAGCTTTAATTGTTTTCTTCCTTGTGTAAACCTCCAGCGAGGAATAGTTTACTGAAACCGCCCCCAGCAAACTTATCTACTTGGTCACAGTAATTACGAATCTGGTTGGAAATCAAAAGACTCTCCATTCGCTTAGGGGCATCATTACTCGCCCATGCATCTCCCGCTGTCTTTTCTTCGTAATCCTTACCCTTATTCCTCTTATCATTACGGTTATTTCTCGCAAGATTGCGAGTGTAGTACTGGAACTTATGTTGTTCTGCCGATAAATCGTCCACCCAACTACAAAGATACTCCAAATGTTTTTCAAGGTATGGGTTTGTGCTCAAGTCCAAACGATCAAAGGTACAGTCAAGACCATTGACAGTAGTAGCATCGCCGACTCCTTCGTATTCACCATGTTTTCCGTCTGCGATATCGTAGAGAAGGGCTTTTACTAAACCAGGGTTTTTAAAGGTTACTGGAATTTCTTCGAAAATTTTTTTAGGGTCCAAATATTCATTCTTTTTGGATGTCCTCAGTTTTACACATTCATCGGTGAGTTTGAAGCATTTGAGGACCAAATTTCCATGGGCTGTTTGCATGGGATCGTATACAATAACTACTGCATTGGGACTAAGGTCAGTTTGGTACGACAATTGAGTTTCTACGAAGAGAGCATTCGAGTAGGAACCGAGAGACATACATTGATACCAACCAACACAATTGTTATCAACATTAACTTCTCTAAGCATTTTCATCATCTCTAATTGAAATTCATGTCCATCCATAACGGCGTCGTCCCCATCTCCACCAGGGGTGTTTGGGTCCAGCATGACGATGGATGAATTTCCCCCAGATTTATCTGTCTCTGGGAAGGGAAATGCATGAGTTATTTCCAAAATTCCATTTCCTACCGCAAGACCAAGTAATGATCCAGTAACTAACTGAGGGAGGGATTCTTGACAATGCTTTACAATCTTAAGTACAGCCTAGTAGAATGATTCAAAGGATATATTTCAAAATTAGATTTTAGATTCACTACGATTTCAATTGTAGACTCCATTGGAAGTCATGAAGTACTGATCTACCATCTGGAAATACGAAAGAGGAAAGAACTTCAAGTTGTTATTACTGGATTGATTTACTTACAAGTCCTTCGATGTGTACGGCGGTGACCCGTTCTTCAGTCTCAATTACAGCTGCCATTTTGATTCAACTGGGCGCAAAAGATAGATTTGATGAATACTTGTTGTAGAAGCAAATCGATGAAACTCTGTGTTCCGGTCACTCGTTTAATCAAAAAAGGTTACAGCTGTGGTGTTGACAAAAACCCCGCAAACGCTCCTGAGTTTCCTTCTGGATGGTGCGTGTTTTTTCACCCTTTTCGGTTGCAATGCCAGTTTTGTGAAACTATTTACGTAGGGGCCCACCATAGGAAGATACCAAACATAGAATCCACCATAGTAATCATAAAGGGGTTGAAGGGCCAATTAGAACTCAAAAGTGTTCTATCAATTGTGTGGACACAAAATACTCAATTTGAATTGTACGGAGTTTACGTGGATCACCATATAGTGAATATGAACCCATCCATCCTTTCCCGTCCGAAGGTTAAAATGAAATCCATCATGTTGATTCCAATACTACTGACCTACTTACGTCTGAAATCCTTCCATCTGAAGTGACGGCTATATGGTTTAGTTGCAATAGTTAGTAGGAAATAACAAAAAAGATTATCTTGCACAATGGCTGATCAAGCACCCGCTGGCGATAAACCACTTTCAAAGAATGCCTTGAAGAAAAAGCTTAAGGCTGAAGCTGCAGCTAAGAAAAAGGCCGAAAAAGAGGCTGCCAGGGTAAGTCTTATTCATACCACTACTTTGCTTCACTCTTGATTCAACCATCGTGGAGCTTGGAAAGTATCTTTTATGCAAGTCCAACCATGAGAGCATCATGCCCTATTATAGCATTGAGAATTGGAAATATAATTATTGGGAAACTAACAGCTCTATCTTTTTCACTTGTACGATTGTATCAATTCACTATTTATTTAATCCGTATTGCAATCAATGTTTCCAAAACAAAAATGACACTTGGAAATTCATACACCAGGCAGCAGCAGAAGCCCTAAAACCCAAAAAAGAAAAGGCAGAAGAAGAGATTCTTGATCCTAGCCAATACAAAGCCAACCGAGAAAATGCTATTGCAGAGCTTGAAAAAGAAGGAACCAGCCCTTATCCCCATAAGTTCCACGTAGACTACCGTATTCCTGACTATGTAGAAGCTTTTGATGCAACCACTGAAAATGGAAAAAAGAATGAAGAAAAGACAGTATCTGTCGCTGGACGTATTGCAAGTGTTCGGGGACAAGGAAAACTTTTCTTTTATGACTTGAGAGGAGATGGAGCAAAGATTCAAATCATGTCAGATCTTAGAACTTATGGAGATGAAGATGCATTTAAGAAAATCCATCGTACCGTGAAACGTGGTGACATCATTGGAGTTGTTGGTTATCCTGGAAAAAGTAAAAAGGGAGAATTATCAATCTTCCCCACCAGTATTGAACTTTTATCACCATGTCTTCATATGCTTCCTGTTGCTAAAGGTGATGCAGAAGCTCTTGCCGATCTTGAAACGCGTTTCCGTCAAAGATATTTGGATTTGATGGTGAACTATGATAAGCGCAACACTTTTGAAATTCGATCAAAGGTCATCAATAGTGTTCGTAAATACCTCAACGACCGTCATTTTATGGAAGTTGAAACACCCATGATGAATATGATTCCAGGAGGAGCTGTAGCTAGACCCTTTATCACTCACCACAATGAACTCAACATGGATCTTTATCTGCGAATTGCACCTGAATTGTACCTCAAGATGCTTGTTGTCGGAGGCTTAGATAGAGTTTATGAAATTGGAAGACAGTTCCGTAATGAGGGTATTGATTTAACTCACAATCCAGAATTTACAACCTGTGAGTTTTACCAAGCTTATGCTGACTACAATGATCTTATGGATATGACAGAAGAAATGCTCAGTAACATGGTCAAGGAAATTACTGGAGGATATAAAATCAAATACCAACCCAAGCCTAACGCAGAAGAAGTGGAAATTGATTTCACACCTCCCTTCAAACGTATTCCAATGATGGAAGGTCTTGAGGAGGCCATGAATGTAAAACTTCCTGCTTTGGACGATCCTGACATTGATACCAAACTTGTAGCTCTTATGAAAAAACATGAACTTGAATGTGCACCCCCACACACAACTGCTCGCTTGTTAGATACTTTTGTAGGAGAATTCCTTGAGGATAATGTAATTCATCCAACCTTCATCACTGAACATCCAGAGATTATGAGTCCTCTTGCGAAGACACACCGATCTAAAAAGGGAATCACCGAACGTTTTGAACTTTTTGTATGTGGACGCGAGCTTGCTAACGCCTACACAGAATTAAACAACCCCGTTGTACAATACCAGCGTTTCTTGGAACAAGCACAAGCAGGAAAGAAGGGAGATGATGAAGCAATGGTTATGGATGAATCATTCATTACTGCCTTAGAGCATGGATTACCTCCCACTGGTGGATGGGGTCTTGGAATTGATCGTTTGACTATGTTCTTATCAAATAAAAATAACATCAAGGAAGTCTTACTTTTCCCTGCCATGAAGCCAACAGATGCACAGTTGAAGCTTATCACTTCTAATAATGCCCCAGTTGCAGAAGCCAT
>Ga0209092_10001243_pt1 | contig 25347 bp, 13 predicted proteins | sample FraStrMetagenome_FD_187446 | JGI IMG/M metagenome (GOLD analysis project Ga0209092, IMG submission 187446) | Marine eukaryotic phytoplankton communities from Arctic Ocean - Fram Strait ARC3M Metagenome (SPAdes) (version 2) | ecosystem: Environmental > Aquatic > Marine > Oceanic | place: Fram... | reverse complement strand
GGAAATAATTTTGTAAAATGCCAAATAATATTTTGTCATAGTAAAATTATTTTGTCATATCAACATTTATTTTGATGTGATTTCATTAATCTTAAATTATATCTTTAAATTTTAATGAAATAATTTCAACATTTCATAAATTTTATTTCGATTTTTAAAATATTCCGTTTAGAGAGGTAGTAGCATTATCATGGATATGTCTTTTTTGAAAGATGAAAAAGTTGTGAATGCTAAAGTCGATATTTCACAATTCATGTCAAAGGATTACTCCATCAAGAAATACTATGAACAGCACAAGTCCATAGTGTACTTCAGTTTGGAGAAATATCCAGTTTCGGAAGATGCATTTGAAAGTGATGATTACACTAATTTGCAAAATGATCTTTGTAATTCATCTATCACAGATGGCTTTTACCTCATAAGGAATGGATTCAAAGAGAGGAAGAAAGTATATGCTCAAGAATTTGTTTGTAATAGGTATCAGACATATCGATCAAACAAGAAGAAGAAAGAAGATAGAAATTCTACGGTTTACCGTGGATGTGCTTATAATTCTAATAAAAAACTGTCACGAGGACCTGATGGGTTGAATATGTCTCGAATGGCAACAACATTGAAACCTCTATGTAAAGAAAATCGATGCAAATTCAGTTTCTTTGTATCATATGATAACGTTCCTTCTTCTTGTTGTACTTTTTTCTTCTTTTCAGTAGAAGAATTAGTTGAAGCAGTAAGATCGTTGTTCCATCCATGTTTTTCACTATGCACTTTTCCTTTCCACAAATTAGAACCACTTTTTTTAGATTCATTGCCACTTGTTGTTGACCATGACGCAATAGGACCAGATATCATATCATTCTTCTTCGATGCATCTTTTTGCTGATTATTAATATGCACTTGTTCGTTTGAACCTTCTTCTTGTTGTACTTTTTTCTTCTTTTCAGTAGAAGAATTAGTTGAAGCAGTAAGATCGTTGTTCCATCCATGTTTTTCACTATGCACTTTTCCTTTCCACAAATTAGAACCACTTTTTTTAGATTCATTGCCACTTGTTGTTGACCATGACGCAATAGGACCAGATATCATATCATTCTTCTTCGATGCATCTTTTTGCTGATTATTAATATGCACTTGTTCGTTTGAACCTTCTTCTTGTTGTACTTTTTTCTTCTTTTCAGTAGAAGAATTAGTTGAAGCAGTAAGATCGTTGTTCCATCCATGTTTTTCACTATGCACTTTTCCTTTCCACAAATTAGAACCACTTTTTTTAGATTCATTGCCACTTGTTGTTGGCCATGATGCAATAGGAACACTACCAGAAGGTATACCTTCTTGTGAGCCAAAATTCGTACTACGAGCATAATTGGATGCAATAGGAACACTAGTACTAGAAGGTAAACCTTCTTGTAAGTACGAGTTCTTACTTGGACCAGAATTGGAAGGAAGATAAGATAAGATATTGTTTTTGCTCTCAAAATAGCGAATATTGCTATTAGGTACTCTTCGAAGCTTGCTGTGGTATTTAGCAAGAAGATCCTTATCATCCTCAGGAATTTTTTTAACCCAATGATTCCATTTACCTGCCTGACGAAATCTTTGAAGGGGTACATTGTTTGATATTTCAAATGTTACAGCGTACATCCTTTCAACAATCAAACCAAAGTTGGCTGTATTTGTTTCAAGAATTTCATTCTTGTTAAGTTCTGACATTATTTTTTTCCTTGTTACATAAAACTTCTCTTTCCCCATCTTCAAACACCAACGACTTAACATGTTGACACTACTCTTGAATGGTTCTTCTTCTTTATGATGACGTAGATTTCTCAATGTGCTACGAATATCTTTGAAAGTTGCTGGAGTAAAAATTTTGGCCTTGTCTCTTTCAACATGAACACCAATAAAACCGACAGCATTAGGATCTAGTTGATAATGATCACCGAAAGCCAATTGTTTTTTCATAGCATGTACTTCTTCTCTTGCTCGTTTTCTTTCTCGTTCTTCTTCATTATTAGAATGGAAACTAGGACGACGCTTGTTCTGGTGCTGGTTGTTATTGAAAATATTGACTTTGTTGACGAAAGGAGAAGAATGATGCAATTATATTGAGTATCACAAATAATGAATGAACAATAGAGGTACACCTCGATTGATAAAACAAAAAAAGAAGACTTACATGAAGATTGATGATAAGGCAGTAAACCTTTATCAACAACAATAGTAACAGGAGGTGTATTCACTCGTAATAATTGATAACAATTGACTGCTGGAAGTAATTTTCTGTTAATTCTACTCGTATTTCGTGGTGTCAAATAAAGATTTATTTTTGTGAAAACTTAAGAGTTGGCAAATCTGATTCAATTAGAAACACACATACCATAAACTGTAAGTTGTTGCCGTTTCGACCCTAAATCTAATATTATGTTAGAACAATTAAATTGTTACTTAGAAAAGAATATGTGCAACACAAAAAACTCACGATTTCAAAACTTGTTGCGATTCCAAAAAAAAAAAGGAATTTGTGAAAGTTCCTTTAAAAAAAAAGAGGGATTTGAATCCGCGTGGAAGAAAAAAAAGACTAGAACGTCATAGTCAGAAAAAAAAAGACGGTTGTATAGACAGATCTTTGAAAAAAATCACTTACGATTAACATATGTTCATCCCTATCAATAGCAAGAACTTACACTTGTCAAGTGTCAGTAACTCGTCTACTTACAAAAATAATTTCTCCTGAACATACTCCAGCAGTGCACGGTACGGCAAAATAACCCAAATTTGATTGTACGTTAGCTGCAGGCTTATCGGCTTATCGTGAAGTACACGTGGCGAAATATGACTTTCTTGTATTATCCGTGACCATATAATCTCATGACGAAATAAATAAAAGAAGAGATAGAGATTCAATTACGTATTCCACTTAGAAATATATTTTTCTCAGACGTCATCGCATCATCTAAACCAAATTTAGGGATACGTAAGATGGAATCACAGAAATATTTTCAATATTATTTAGTTTTATCGAAAGAAATGTTCTTAGGTCTAGTACAGTGGTTTTGATAGGCAAAAAAATCCTAGAGGAGTGTTGATTGATTGCTCATTTTCATATGGATTGAAAGTTTGGGCCACGTACTATGAATGAAATCAAGGTGACGTATTTTACTTCATAAAGCCAACCTCAAGTCACAAGAGTCGTAGGAATAAGTAGTCAAAACCAATTAATGTTGCATCCTCTCCTGCCAAAGAATCTTCCGGCTTTATCGTGTCTGCAAAAGAACAAATAAAAAATTAGAGCATACGGCATCGAACAACATACCAGAAAAGATGTGAATTGCTTTTTATTGAAAATTTTTTTTACACGATGTACAAAAGTTTGTATGTACGTAAGTATTTTTTGCATGGTTAATCGTTGTTGGAAGTCATGCTTCTTTTATTCATGGTATTATGGCGTAATGTGTGCTATATATACCATACCCAATGTTTATTAATCTGCTGGGTGCTCCTTTCTTCGCATTTTTTACTCTAATTCAGAATTATTTTGAAATTGAAATCTTGTGATACTTGTTGGTAGGAAAAGAGCAACTTAACCCAACATGTCATCAGTTCCAACATCAAGTACTGTTGGTGATGATAGCACCCTAAGGCGACGTAATGAGACGAGCTATGCTGAAAATTCTCTCGACCCAATCACCACAGCCCATAGATTATCTCTTCATCATATTAAGGGTGATATTAAGAAACAAACTGTGCATGAAGTTTATGACCCTCTTCAGAAGGATGAAGATACAATCAGGTGAGTATCCGCAGTACATTTCGAGAATTCGTTAGGTTCAGTAAGTCACTAATGGTAATTTTCATTTTGATTTTTAGTGCACACGGTGCTCCAGAACAATGGATAGACAAGCATACACAAAGCTTTAAAGAAGCGATGAAGAATCGTTCTTGCATGGATTGGGCAGAGACATTCTTACCAATGGTATCTTGGTTGAAGGTTTATGATTGGAGAAGAAATTTTTTTACAGATCTCATGGCTGGTTTGACAGTAGGTGTTATGATCGTTCCACAATCTATGAGTTACGCCAAGTTGGCTGGACTTCCAGTTGAATATGGACTTTACAGCAGTCTTGTGCCAGTTTATGTATATGCGATTTTCGGTAGCAGTAGGCAACTCGGAGTAGGACCTGTTGCTCTTGTAAGTTTATTGCTCAACACAGGTTTGACTTTGATCCTGGAGAAGGAAGGAATTACACCCGAGACTGCTGAAAACTATGGCGAAATTTATGGTAAACTCGCAATTCAAATAAGTTTTCTGGTTGGAATTTGCTACATCATCATGGGTGTTCTACGTCTCGGATTTATTACGATTTTCCTGAGCCACGCTGTTACTTCTGGTTTCACATCCGCTGCCGCCATTATTATTGGCTTATCACAAATTAAATACATTTTCGGGTATAGCATTCCTTCCGACAAAGGCTTGCACAAAGTTTTGAAGAATATTTTTGTGAGCATCGATAAGTTCAATTACAAAACCTTTTTATTGGGTACTTTTTCGATCGGATTCCTTATGGGAATGAAAAAGCTAGCTCAAAAAGATAAGAAGAAGTTCGGATGGACTCGTGCAGCAGCACCTTTGTTGCTCACTGTAATCACCATCGTCCTCCAAGTGACTGTTGATTTGGAAGCTAATGGTATTCCAATTGTAGGGTCTATTCCTAAGGGACTTCCTCCATTCTCAGGTGGAAAGGCAGTTGATATTGAAGATTTTAGTCAAATTGCAGTCTTGGTATTCAGTATTGTTATTGTGGGTTTCATGGAGAGTATCGCAATTGCAAAACAACTTGCAAATAAACATAACTATGAAATTGATTCAAGTAGGGAGTTGCTTGGTTTGGGTATGTCAAACCTTTGTGCTGGGTTGTTTAATGGATATCCCATTACTGGAAGTTTCAGTAGGTCAGCTGTCAATAATGAAGCCGGAGCAAAAAGTGGTATCAGTGCAATCGTTACAGCCACATTAGTTCTCTTAGTTCTCCTCTTCCTTACTCCTGTATTCGCGCTTTTGGTGAGTTTCTTTTCAACGCCTAATTATTCAATCAATTTGTTTTGATTATTCTCATCAACATTTTCTTGCAACTTGCGACTTTTGCAACAGACCAATGCAACATTAGCATCTATTGTAATCTCTGGAGTTATCTCTTTAGTAGATTATGAAGAAGCAATTTACTTGTGGAAAGTTCACAAGTTTGATTTCAGTAACTGGATGTTTGCATTTCTTGGAACTTTATTTCTTGGTGTAGAACTTGGACTTGGTATTGCGGTTGGGCTCTCACTCATGTTGGTCGTTTTTGAAAGTGCCTATCCACACACTGCTGTTTTGGGTAGGCTTCCTGGTACAACAGAATACAGAAATATCAAGGTAAGGAAAGCAAATAACGGTTACATGTGAACAAATATTTCTTTATACTTATTCGCCTTTTTGCTTCAGAACTATCCTCAAGCAGAACGATACAATGGAATCGTTGTTGTCAGAATTGATGCTCCTATTTACTTTGCAAATACTCAAAACATCAGAGAGAAGGTTTTCAAATATGAGAAGAAAGCAATTGCTGAAATTTTAGAGAAGAACACTGAGAAGCAAGAGGAACTGCTTGAAAAGGGAGAGACAGGATCATCTGTGAATCCCGAGTCAGTTATTAAGTACATTATTATTGAGTTGAGTGCTGTTGCTCACGTTGACACATCTGCCCTTCACATCTTGCAAGACATGCATAAGAATTATTATTCTCGAAGGATTCAACTTTGTCTCACAAACCCCAATCAAAGAGTAATGCAAAGACTAGTCAGTAGTGGACTTGCAAACGAGATTGGCAGAGAATATATTTTCGTGTCCACTCATGATGCAGTTGACTACTGTTTGACCGAAATGGACAATGAAGAATTGATGTCAAGGCATCATGGAAGCCAAGACAATCTCGACATGCTAGATGATGAAGATTTCCCAGCAGTTGTGAATATTTCAAAAAACGGAATAGAAAATGAGACTGATCAAAGTTCTGGTGATAGTCCACAATAGTGTCTTTTTGTTTTGTTCTATTTTATATAACCACATTTTTTGTACATTCACAAAATCTTAGACTTTTGGTATTTATGATACGATCGTACTAATGTAGCATTACAGTGCGCTTTAAAGTCAAATAGGGGATTACTAGATCACATGAAACAAATAATTAAGATACAATTAGAATAAATTGATTGCGTTAGACAGATAAATTTTTGTTCAAGGAGATGATTAATTGAATATGAGACGAAAGCAGACACGAAATAAGGGCATATTGCAAAGCAAGCATCTGTCCAGCTTTTGTTGAGAAACGGTATCACTTTACTTGATCGGATTTATCACCACTCTAAAAACGAATCTGGGTTAGTTGCCTTAATTTGCACATAACAATATAAACGAAAGAAAAATCCAGCTAAATATAAGCATCAGCACTACTGAGATTCATATATCGAAATATCGAAAAACTGCAAATGCGAAGAAAACACTTTGCAACAAGAGTCCAGTCAATCTTAACTAACATGGAAATATCATAATTTAGAAGCAACGGAAACGAGTTCCATTAGACTCAATTCATTTCAATGAACAGTTAGCGGTTTTTTAGGTAAAAAAGTCAACTAATGCAACCGTTTATAGACTTGGAGAGTCGAACGGGGAAATTCTATAATTTAGTTATGAATTGCCATACTCGCGAAAATCCAGCTTCTTTTAAACGAATTCAATGCTCTAGTAAAGATTTAGTTTGATGAAGGTGGTGGTGGTGGTTATGTTATGTTATATTTAACGTGTGATGTCAGCATTGATACATAGTGACAAAAAGATCTTGTTTCGTGTTGCATAAAATTAATATGCAGTACCTTGTTTAAATTATCGGAAGAAAAATGGAAATGTTCTTGTTTCAAACTCAAATGCCAGTCATTTGTGTTTAGAGGTATTGTTTTGGTTGTACATTCGTTTCACGACTAATAAATCCTAAGTAACAAACAAGATGTCCATAAAATTAAACGTTAATTAGGACTTCTCTTTATATGTATCCGATTCATGGAGCAATTTTAGCAAGTTTAAATGCACTTTCGAGATAAAAATGTAAAACAAGCATGTCTTGGTTTCAGGATTTTAGAATACTCTTGTTTCAATTAGAGCCTTATCTTTAAATGCAGATGCTTAAGTGATCTTGCAATTAAAGTAAACCTATATAAAATACGATTTCTGGGAATAGTAGAGGCGACTTAACATACGCACTACAATTCTTTTAGCAAGATGTTAAGTTCCATTGAATATTTTGTCGACTGACAGCAGTTGTCATAAAATTTAATTCCTTCCTTCTGATTTAAGTCTTTCAACATTACTGACTTACACAAATGAGTGCATTGAGTACAATGAATGAAAATCTTAATGAGGACAAGGCATCAAAACTCTATTATCGAGAGAAGCTTCTGTCACAGTCCCCACAAATGAATGTCCAATATTGTATGGAGGTGAATTCCGGGTGGTCACCTCTACCTACCGTGACGCAGATGAAAAATTATGCAGCAGAAGAAACGATTAGCGAGGCCCCTGTAGCTTACTGGCTGGAACAAATATCTAAAATTTCGACTATGGCTTCTTTTCTCTGTGTGATCGATTGTACAATCCTTCCTCTCTTGACAGTAGTATTCCCTCTCCTCGGTATTGCTACATCATCATTATTTGATAGCGAATGGTTAGATCATATAGGTCACTTAGCTGCTCTTTATTTTGTCATGCCTGTAGGGGCTCTAGCAGCAACAACGAATTTTCTGTCACACAGGAAAGTTTCTCTTCTCTCTATGTCATTTCTGGGATTGCTTTCAGTTTACTCCGCTAATGGACACGATGGGCCAATCTTATCGTTGATTCCACATGAAATTGCTCATGAATTGCATTGTGGGGGGGCGCTTCATAGAATAGTGAACATTTCTGGATGTGGATTACTTCTCGGATCGAACTTCTTATCACGCAAATACACTTCATTGGAACATATTCACGGACCGAACTGTATACATGCTATATATTTTAGAATCAAAAAGTTCAAAGCGAAACATTTGTAACTCTTTCTTAGAGTATGGGTTGCATGCAACGAACTTGGAATTGGAAGTGATTATCAATCAACAATGTTGATTCACATCCAACAGTTCGAGTCCAACATATTTTCTCTTAATATCTTCTAAATCTTATTTATGAAAAGTGTCTTCAATTTTGAAAGAGGCATGTTTTGAGTATCAAATTTTTGGAATCTTTGGTATCATAGAGCGGTCGATGATGTTTAAAAAAAAGTAGAACAATGGTTGAATTTAAGGACTTTGATTGGAGATGCATCTTTTGGATTAATATGTAATGCAAGTCACCTATACAAATAGGTGAATAATTTAGATCCATGTAACATTCCTAGCCTTCTGTGAAAATCTTCTATGGTAAAATCTTTGATATAATGAATCCTGCTTGAGAAATAAAATTTGTTTCTTTCGTTTGTTCGATAATGGAAGGTTGCGAAGAGGGCTATTGGTATCGGCAAGAAAATACTGCCATATTTTAATTTCTTGTTGATAAATATCCGAACATTTTGCTATAATGTGGAGAAGGACCATTTGTACATTGGGATTGCAAATTCATTATGATCATTGAATTATCCTCAGTTCTCTTCCTATCTTTCTAGAATTATGAAACAATAATTGAACTCGATCACTTTTTTTGGAGCAGTCTTTTTGTAGAAAAAGTCGACAAAGCCGTCGTATAGTACTACAAAGCTTTGTGAGAGTTTGGTTTAGTTTAGTACGTTGATATTTTATATAGAGAGATCTATGTGTACGTCTCTATAGCTAAAGAGGTGCAAAGATGAAAATGTACAGGTTTCTCAGTAGTATTTATCGTATGTAGGATAACAGATAGCGTAATAACCTATCTCACTCCATATAAGAATAATCTAATTTATCACCCTTTATCACAGAACAACAACAACTACAACCAACTAGTACTCAGGCTAAGGATTAATTTTTTCATTATTTAGCCTACATGAAATTGGCGCGTTTGTCAGAATCGCAAGATTTGCCTGGACACTTTTCTCACAAAGTAATGAACATGTCCGCAAATTTAAGCGATTCGGTTACGTTGATGCTCGTTGATGTACACAAAGTTCAATCGCATCAGCAAAACCACACTAAAAACCTCGATAAGTTGCAAAAAAACTCAAATGACAATATGAAATCAATAGAAACAGTTCAAAACCTTTGTGCAGGAAATTTCATTGAGTCAAAAGTTGTTGAACTCCTCGACCCTAGCTCATCTGAAGTCCGCCAATACTTTGTTTTTTCTCCATACGAATATTCTATCTCAAATATTCATGAGATTCAATGCATGCAAAATGAGGATGACTTTGGTTCTTTTTTCATCGGTTCACGTGTAATATCAGATGGAAACTTCAGGATCTCTTCCCGGGTGGACCCTCTTTATTTCCTTTTGTCAAACCTAGACCCTTTAGAGGGATCCCCGAAGTGGGAACCTTTGGATCAGGCTCTTTCCAAAGTATCGATCTACGTTAGAAATTCATTGCGTGCACCGGTGGCCAAAAATGATCTGGAGAAAGAAGATGGTGGGCCAAAAATTGATATTTATCCTCAAATTTGTCACTTATTTGAGCGTTCTGACGAATATGGAGATGATATGATACTATACAAATTTTCGCCTACGAAAGCGTGCAACTGGATGATAAAGAAATTCAATTGTGTTACAGATACTATAGAAGAACATATGCTGAAAGCAAAGAGGGAGAGTCACAAAGAAGTACTACAAAGCAGTTATGGGAGAAAAAATGCCTCTTTTAACAACAGTTTCATTGTGGAAGAGGACGAAGAACCAAATGCTACACTCACAGATATGGATTTATCAAAAATTAATCTTACAGAAGAAGAGAAACAAATGGCGAAAGATAATGGTTTGCAACTTATCTGCGAATATCTTTCCAACAAATGGAGAAGAGAATTATTAAAAAAGTTGGATTTATCAGCGGATGCTTTGCTAACGTTAAAGGAGCGTAAAAGAAAGGCGCAAAATCAATATATCCATGATGGTGGAGAAGGAAATAATGATCCTACCTCCAGTCATGAGCAAAAGAACGATTCAACGAGGAATATGTCTGGAGAAGATGAGGAGAAAGCAAAATTATTACATTATACAATGGGCCTTAGTACAAGAGATGGAGATGATGAAGATAATGTATCGAATCAGAATGCAGCGAAAAAGGCAAGAGTGACAAATGCCCAAAGCTATGGATCAAAACAATTAAAAAAAGTGAATACGAAAGGCATGAAGAGTTTGTCCTCTTTTTTCGGTGTCAAAAAAAACAAAAAAATCAATTAAATAAAACTTTTTGATCCTTACAAACTCGGACTAAAATTGATAATAAATGCACTGTATACGTTGCCGTAACGGAATCATTTTGGAATGGTTGGATTTCGCTCCATCAACGATAGAAAGAAAAAAAATGAATGTTTTTTATTTTGAGAGATGATAAAAGTGCCAATGATTTGACTGTTGCAGCGAGAACTTTGTATACTAAAATCACCCTTTCTCGATGTAATCTATTTCATATATTTGACATATTTTTTTACAAAGATGAAATTTTGAATGAAATATGAGCAAATTGTCTAGATATCACAGTTGATTTCCTTGACAGCGATTTCTTTGACGCTAATAGCAATTAATCCCTCTGCTGGTATCGTATTTCTACTTCTATTGTGGAAATTCTGATGAATTAATACACATACAAAGTTTTCAGATAAAAGCATTGTCGTTTAATTGAAATCAATCACAAAAACAAATGCCATCTAAGAAAAAATATTTGCACATGAAATGAAAATATTATCTAGGAAATACACATGATATTAAAAGTCACATAGAGGTTGACAAAAAGCATCAGTCTCTATTTTGCACGACTCAGGGTTTAGGAAGCAGACTTATTTAGAAATTTGATTCTTATGTATGTTCCTCTCCTCATTTGTGATTTCACAAAATTATCAAAGAGGACTAATTTGTAGGGTGGAAATTTGAATCATCCTCTATTGTGTTTCTTAAGTTGGGCTGAGAGATAATAAATATAGCAGGATAGGATATCCAGCGTTGCAGTATCTCTGCAAACAAGAAACTAACAATAATTCACGATACGACGTGTACAAGTTGAGACGTGAACGTTCTAATGGATCAACGTGAATTTGAGAGTTCATCAGCAGAAGATGAAAGAAAGCAGTTTGGAGAGGTCTTGGTGTCAGTGGAATCAGTAGACTCTTCAAATGGTGATGCTGAATCTCCTGCTCAATTTGAAGATTCACCAAGACGAAAAAAAAGATCTCCCAACAGAGGAACTCAATCCAGATCAAGCAGGAGGAAAAAAAAGAAAGCCCCCAAACCAAAAGCGAAATGGTATAGTTCCAAGATAAACCTTTTAATACTCGTGGTACTTCTCTCTACAGTTATTGGTATATCCATAAAAGTCGCTGGTAGCTTTAAAAAGAACAAAGACAAATCCAACATGAATACCAGTTCTAACGCCGACTTGAATACCGGCTCAAATAATGAGCAACCAATGGAGACGAATAGCAGTCCTGAATTCAGTGATATGAATACGGAAACTGATATAGGCTTCGATTTGACAGAAGAGGAAACCTTCGAAGTAATTCCAGGAGTAAATTCAGGAGGTGACTTAGAGAATGTATTTGCCACTGTAGTTTTAGATTCTCCAACCAAAAGTCCAACTGATTTACCGACCAATTCACCAACAGATTCAGATTCACCAACTAGTTTGACAACCATTAATTCAGACACAGACACAGACACAGACACAGACATAGTAGATACCCCCAATATAAGAACTCCTCCACCAACAAAAAATCCTTCATTTGCACCATCTCCAAGTCCAACTCCCAATCCTACCCCGTCTCCAACTGCTTTGCCCACAGAAGGTGGAACTTTAGCTCCGACAAAATGTTGGAGCTGGCGTTTGAAAGGTCAAGATATTAATGGGCGTGCAGCTGGTGAAGAAAGTGGAAGCAGCGTCTCTCTTGCCTTCAATGGGAAGCATGTGGCTATAGGCGGAATGAATCTTGTCCGTACCTATATGATATCAAAAAATGATGGATGGGCAATGACACAGGAAGCCAGGGCTAATTTTAAAAATATACAAGTTGCTTTATCAGGAGATGGACTTCGTTTGATTATCGGATCTCCTTTGACGGATCGGACTACTGACCCGAGTGGGATGGATGGGAATGGTGAAGTTAGGGCTTTTCAGTATAGTACCACAATTCAATGGTTTGTTTTGGGTCAAACGCTTTATGGAAATGAATTGGACAAAATGTTTGGAAATGCTATTGACATTAATTATATTGGTTCCAAGATTATAGTTGGTTCTGCTGCAAGTGTACGTGTATATGAATTGCAACAGGAGATGACTCCGAATGGACTCTCTGCGCGATGGGAAGTCATACGACACATCATAAAAATCATCCCAGATGTCATATTTGGATCCGTTGTTGCAATCTCACCAAGTGGAAACCGCATCGCAATTGGGGAACCAGAGTCAGATTATGACCAACGTGGAATGATTACTGTATTTGATTTGGAACCATATGTAATGGTTCTAACTTTGCAAGGTGTGCGATTTGAAGATAAATTTGGAAAGTCAATTGCCATGTCAGCTGATGGTAATCGAATTGTTGTAGGTGCACATTGGGGCGATTATGTCCAAGCTTATGAATATCTCGCAGATCAAGATGCCTGGGCCTTAATGGGATACAAAATTTATGGAGATGAAGATTCTGATTCCTTTGGACGTCAAGTGGATATGTCACACGATGGTAGACGCATCGCAATAGGAGCTCCAGCTGATAGCACAGGTGGTGACCTGAAAGGGATGGTACAAGTCTATGAATATATTGAAGGAGAATGGGTCCAAGTGGGTGAAAACATTTATGGTGAGAATGAGTATGATTACGCAGGATGGTCTCTTTCACTATCTGGAGACGGACGAAGCATTGCAGTTGGTTCGGATTTTAATGGTGACAATGGTTACAAAAGTGGTCATGTTCGTGTATTTGATTTCTTTTGTGATGAATAAAAATAAACAACTTATTTTTTGAATGTCCATTTATTTGTGAATTTATATTCTTTCATGATGACGAATGATGATAACGAATGATGATAATTATTGATTTTTGATGCACTTGATAAACATCTTTATTATACTATACCAAGTAATACAAGAAAGAACACGATTTAAAAAAAAATGAATAAAAAGTAGGTCCGATTTAAAAATGGTGGAGAAAATGGGACCATACTTCATTCGTGCTTCTCCTATCTACTGTTCCTTGCAAACTTTCATAGGTGCTAATAGAAGCAAGACAAAACAAAGACAAAGGAAATAAGATGTCAACTTATTCTTTTTTTAATTAAAAATTAGAATGAAAGATTTAATATGAGGCACAAAAAGTTAGAAAAACTAACAATTTTTCGTACTGAAATGTTGAAAAAACTTGAACTACGTTGAAAAAGAATATTATTTCTTACTTAATAATACACACGTATGTGACATTTAAATCTTACTAAATCGAGACTGTTTGAACTTAGTATTTAACAAGAAGTACGACTCAACAGCAAACTTGTGCAGAAGAGTTAGATATACGTATATCCATTATTCATACTATGTCTTCAGAAGCTCTGTGAAATTTCCAAAACGATTAGACTCGTGTGAATGTGACACAGGAGATCCAAAATACTCCACCAATCTCAAACAAAGAGGAACTGTATCAAACGTGGCTTTGTGCGATATATTCTTTGAATTGAGTGAATATTGTATATTTTGCATTATAAATTTGAAAGATGGAAGTGGATTTAGGGCAGAAATTCAAATGGATGAAAATTAGGAATAAAAAGAACCTTAGAACAGATCCACCTCTCTCCAGTCAATATGACGCAATGTCTTCGGATGATGAAAGCGGCCCCATTGATTCCAGCCCCATGATCGCTGACCCTGGAAATAAGATGGGCTCTGTGGAAGCTCCTATTGTATCCATGATACCAAATCGAACAGTTGATGTAATGGAGGATGACGAAGTGGTAGAAGACGGGGTTGAAGTACAATATAGTAGTAGCGATGAAGGAAACAGCGAAAGTGAAGAAGGCTCTGATTATACGTTAGAACCAGGAAAGCGGAGAAAGATTCCCAAAGTTTGTGCGGGAAATTTTGTGACTCTCACTTCTATAGCCGTTGTAGGAACCTTTCTAGCAGCGGCTATTGTTTTATTCTTGCGCAATTCAGGATTTGGCTCAAAGGGACGAGCAACAGATATTGTCGATAATCGTGGTGGCGATGTCGAAGCTGTTGATGTTGGCGATACTTCTTCTATAACACCTGGAGTGCCTACAATGTCTCCACCTGTATCTTTTCCTTCCAATATTGCTCAATTTACTGCAAGTCCAACTTCTGCCAATGCAGCTTGGGCGGGGATTGGGAGATTAATTAATGATGAATATAAGAAAATATCACACGCCGCTTTATCCAATGATGGTGCAAGTTTTGCTGTCATGTTTCCTAATGAGTCCAAGAAACCAGCAGTGGTTCAAGTACATGAAATTACAAATCAAGGTTTATTTCAACGAGGAAATAATATAGTGGCTACTGGGGGCAATGCAGCTGACATTGTCTTAGCGTTTGCCTTGAATGATGAAGGATCACAAATTGCAATCAGTTATGTCACTAGTAATATTGGATATGTACGTGTTTACCAATTTCTCTTGGATTCCTGGTCACCCATAGGTAACCCAATCCTGCAAGGTACTCTCAATGATGACTTTGGTTTATCAATATCCCTTTCTGGAGACGGATCAAGATTGGCAGTTGCGGCAATTAAAGACGATCGTGCTAGAGGAATTATTCGAATTTATGATTATGACGGGACTTCCTGGCAACTTAATGAGAGCAGTCCAACAGGATCAACAGATGGCGACTTGCTTGGTATTGTTATAGATCTGTCGAAAGATGGATCCAGATTACTTACAACTCAAAACTTTGGATCTGCTGTTAATGGCGAAGAAACAGTACAGATGTATGCTATTGATCAAAATGATAATTCGTGGGTGAAGATGGGAAATTCTATACAAAGGAATGCCCCTCCGGATGAATTCTACACGAGTTCTTTATCACTATCGGACAATGGTTCTAGGATGGCAGTAAGCAATGGTGTAACTGACAACTCACCTATTCCTTTAACGAAAATTTATTCCCTTGATGCGAATCAACAATGGATCAAGATGGGATCTTCCATTGTAGGTGATGGGTGTTTCCTTGCTGGGGATGGGAATGATATTGTTGTTACGACTTCTAGTGATAAATCAACAACTACCTATAGATGGCGAGACGGGAATTGGGCAAAGAAAGGATTAGCAAGGCCAGGTATGAATCAAGTACTAAAGAATGGTGGCGTGTCTTTGGCCAACGATGGACAACGGATGATGATTTATGAAGATCTAGCATTCAACGAAAACGTGGGTTTTAGGAGTCGTATTCGACTATTTCAATATGGAAATGAATGAGTCAATAAAGAGAAAATACAATATTATTAAACTGATTGCAATTGGAACTAGTAATGCTGCTCTTTTTGTAGTAGCTATTTTGATGGCTTGTTCTATCACTTAATCTTTATCTATCCATATGATTGAAAAGGTCGGAAATAATATGGACAATAATGATATGAACATAACCTAAAGAAAAAAATATATGCTTACATGGTTATTGAGTCATTTCTTATTTATGCGAATAAACAGAGTTATTTTTTTACCGACCCGGTGGCTTTGATGCTGCGGTTTTTCATTCTAAAAAAATCTTCCGAAAAAATAGGTCAAAAAACAGCCGTGTGGATTTGGATTGACGGCACATCTTTCTTCTGTATTATTCAATTACTATACTGTGATGAAAATAGATGGATCTAAAGGAGAAGGAGGCGGGCAAATTCTCCGCAATGCCATTTCATACGCATGTATTTTAAGAAAAAAGCTACTCCAGCAAAAGTCGCAAGATATTGCAAAGGGTGATGGCGATCATCATCATAATAATGGAACAGTTGAGATAAGTTCCATTAGAGCTAAGAGAAGCAAACCTGGCCTGAAAGCTCAACACTTGACAGGTTTGCGACTAGCAGTTGAGATTTGCGGAGGCGAATTACAAGGGGATGAGCTTAGTTCTACACAAATACTATATTATCCACCTGAAAATACTTTAGCGTCATCATCATCGTCAATACCTCATGCTCAAAATGAGGAAAGGCAAAGAATTGTTGAAGGAGACATAGGAACAGCTGGATCGATATGTCTCTTGCTACAAACAGCGCTACCGTGTGCTTTATTCGGTACAAATGCAAACTCAACAACAACACTAAACTTGATAGGCGGTACCAACGCTGATTTGGCACCGCAAATTGATTACACCATGCATGTCCTAATGCCAACACTTTGGAATCATTTTTCTATACCAACCTCTGTTCGACTCCATGTGCAAACTCGTGGATTTTATCCCCTAGGCGGAGGAAAGGTGATTGTACCTGATATCCCATCTCTTTGTGGTCAAGTATTGACACCCATTACACTAACAGAGAGAGGAACAGTATGTGATGTATATATACGTACATTTCATGCAGGAAAAGTTCCGAAATGGGTAGCTCAAACAATGGCTGATAAAGCAGTTCAACTTTTGTTTAAATTAAAGAGTGGTACAAATAAAAATGATTCTAATACAAATTTAGATTCTAGAAAACACGACATAGGTTGCTCTGATAAATTGTCGTTCAGAAATGTTGATGCAGTCGAAGACGAGTTAAATCAAATCGTGCCTAAAATTGAAGTAGTTTCGGAATCAAATGCGCATGGTAATGGATCTGGAATTCTAATCATAGCTAAAACTACCACAAATTGTATTTTTGGTGCATCATCTTTGGGTAAACAGCCTCCTAGACGACCAAGGCACAAAAAATTGAAAATGAATGAAATCTCTTCAAAACAACAAATAAAAATCACCGCAGCTAAGGCTGTCAATGAATTGAAATATTTTTTGGATTGCGGAGGCTGTTTAGATGATTGGCTCCAGGATCAAATCATACTTTTCATGGCATTGGCAGATGGGAAATCTGAAATTATCACTGGTGGATTAACTCTTCACACTCGAACTGCTATTAGTGTTGCTCAGCAAATGACAGGCGCTTCTTTTAAGGTCGAAAAAATGAAAGACATGTCATATGAAGCAGGCCAAATATCCTCATCAGGCTATGGTCAGGAGGGTTATATTTCAGGGATACACAGGATAACTTGTCAAGGAATATCTTGGGGAAAATAACTCTTCTTGAAAGAGTACTATTAAGATCCTTTTGTATTTTTTTTTGGACTTGCTAATGTTATATAAGTCTTGTTTTTTTTGGACCTCAAATTCCACTTATTACGAGTGTTTTTTTTCGTTTCACTATATTCCTTTCTTTCATTTTTTTTCAATCGTTTCTTTAACATGTTGATTGTATCTTTTATTCCTTCTCGTTTTTCCTTGATATTTTCTGAAATGATATCCTCACATGTTTCCTTGCATCTGTTGTATGAGTCATCATATTCCTGAATTTTTTGCGCATCATCACCTACAGTCATTTTATTCTTGGTTGGAGATTTTTTCGACAGCTCTGGAGCTATTGCATCGTCTACATATTGTACCGATTTTAAACGATCAAGCTCATCTTGAATAGCCTCCTTCTCCAAAATTGCGTCCTTTGTTCCTATTTCACTCTTATTCAGTGAGTCTCTGAGTTTTTCAATTTCAGATTCATAAATAATCAATTTTGTTTGAATCTCTTCTTTTGAATTGCCTAAAGATGAAGAGAGTTTGTCAAACTCGGTATTAAAGAAAAGACTCATAGCCTGCATTTGCCGCTTCGTTTTTTCTAAATCATTTTCAAGCGCATCTTTTCCCTTCAAATATGAAAGATTTCTTAGGCGTAAATCATTAACCTCGGTGATTAGTTCCTCTTTCTCTTGTTCAGTTTCTTCCAGTTGCACACTTATTTCTCCTATTTCTTCACCCAACAAATCCATTCCTTTTTCTAATCCCTCGCATTCACGGATGGCATCTTTTTTATGTTTTTCAGCCTTCTGTAATTGCTCTTGTAAGTCATTCAAAGTATCATTAACAATACTTTCACCTTTCACTTTATTTTGAAGCTCTTTATACGATATTTCATACATTTTTTTTTCGTCTTCTCTTTTTTTTTCGATAGCCGCAATTTCTCTACCTAAATCAGACATTGTTAATCTTAATTTCTTATTCTCGTTCTCCAGTTCCTTAATATCATCACTTCTTTCCTTCTCTGATTCCTTCAACTTATCTTCAAGTTTTCGAACACTTTCCTCCAATTCATGTATTTTGATGCTCGTAGTCTCCTTATAGTGTAAACTTCGTAGTTCCTCATCTTTATGAATTTCTTGTTCTTCTAATGAATCGCTTGATTTTGTTTCAATTCCGGTAAGAAGTTGTATCATATCATGACAACTTTTTCGCTTGCGTCCAATATTACGCTTAGATGGTGACAAAAAGAAACGTGGTTCACAGGTTTTCATAGATTTCGAATTCATATTTGGGGAATCAACGAGGAAAAGATCTTTTGATGAGAGATTACAATTGTCATTTTCTTCCTTATTCTCATTATTCATGATTTTATGAACGTAAGATAAAGTATCTGACGTTGTGGAAAATGACTTTCGAGCTGGACAAACAGTTGCAATGATCGTAGCTTTACAATTACTTTGGGGTAGGGTATCCTTGAGAATACTAAATAATGCAGTTTCATTTTGGAGTTTATGCTTTCTTTCATTATTAGAAAGCATAGCCAATAAATTTTCACGATCAATCTTGGAATTTTCACAATTGTTGTTGAAGTTAAGATCTATACATTGAATTGTAACAGAATCTTCCTTATTTATGACATTTTCCTTAAGGTCGTCATTCAACAGGCTGATTTTAACATTTGTTACTAGGCATCGGTAGGTACATTCAGAGCTAGATAAAATAGTCTCTGAAGCCATTCGAATACTCTCCTGAAGTCAATTGGAAGATGCAAAAAAATTGCTAATCAGTTTCTTTGTAACTTTTAATCTTTTTCCAGAAATGTGACTTACCTGAAATGTAGCAAACGAATCGAGTTTAATTTCCATGAAATTTTTCATAAAAGATCCATTCGGATTGGAATGATCCAAAAAGTATGGACCATTTGCTTTCTTTTCTTGATTCATTTGTAATATGTCGCGAGTATCATCTTCATCAGATATACCAAACATAGAAAGAGTTATTGTATGGCAACTACTAAAACTTTGCCAATAGAAGTCATCCATAGTTGAAGAATGATCTTCACACTTCGTATAAGGATTATATCCATTTATGCGTGAAAAGAGGGTATGAACAACCATACCAAGTAATCCGATGTTATTGTGGCATATTTTATCATCATCAACAATCCAATTTGAATGTCCTAATAAGGTGTTTGTTCTTTTGGTTTCTGCACCTCCAAGCGCAAAAAGAACAGAATTCGTTTTGCCTACAATAGCGTTTTCAATAATATTATCAACAATGCCCATGATTTTAGGATCTTGGACGTACACAAAATTTGAAGCGCTTTTGGAATCCATCTTTTCTTGTCTTGGATTGACATCGTGATTCTGCGAGGGCCAAATAACATCATCAAATTGATAGCAACATGTCATTTCTTTCCGTGGGGTACTTTCACTTGTTTTTTCTGAAGCTTTTGAACCAAAAACTACCGGGTTTACTAATACCAACCCAGATATTTGGTTCAACCGTTTCCGCAGACTTTTTTCCACCATGGAATCATTAACTATTGGGAACAGACAATGTTGCATACTCTCCTTCATTCTTCGATCTATATTCTCCCCTTCCCCCAGATCTTCCTTAACTGCGCTCTGATTAATTTTTACTACAACTGATACTTCATTAAAGAAATTGAATGATCGGATTTTTTCTCGTATTTTTGTACCGGACAACTTGGCTTTTTGTGGAGTAAGATTGCTAGATCGAAGTATTTTTGTTAAAGAAAGTGGAGGTGACGATTTTTTTGCGGATCTATTCTTGAGAGGAGAGGCAAACTTATTTGGGCTTTTCGTTGATAGCGCAAAATCTAACGCCTCTTTGTAATCGGCTTTTTTGCTATGCTTTCGTTCATCATTTGGTGAGTCCAATAGATTCAGGTTTCGTTTATTATCAATCTTAATTGAATTCATCCAAGAAAGTAAGTCATCTGTTTCAGATATTTTTTCCTTCTTGATGCTTGGGCAATTTATATCATTTGATTCATTTTTTTCTGCATGATACATGTCTGCTTCTAAAAGCAAATCATCCTCCTCTGATAAGGATGAGCATATTCCTATTAGATCACTATAATATTCTTCCATTCTGCTTTATTCGAAGCTCCATACAGAGTAATTTTGAACTAAAGAATATTATTTGTGGTTGAATTTATGAACGTACTATGCGGTATAGTAATTTGTGACAGTTACTTTTGTTTCTATTTTAACCAAACGAAAACAAAATGAAAAATCTAAGCAAGTAAAAAACAGCAACTTTAAAATTTACTATGTAAATTACTCAAATAACGGCTCATAAGTGTATTTTTATTTAAGTGCAATTTTTTCGCGGAACATTTATATTTTTATCTGCGCTGCAATATACCCGTGAAAATGCAGAGTCTGCCGTTGGGCATACCTGTTATTAGACGATAAATATAACATGCTACCACCAACACCTTAAAAAAAAGAATGTAAAATAGTTTCATTGTACTTTTTCATGAAAATGGTGTGTCGTTTCTTTTTTGAGATGAAATTTTATTAATGATAATATGGCCACAATCTCTTCTTTTTCCAAGACAACAATTTTCTTTATTTTATTTCTGCCTCTACTTTGGCTACACTATTTTCGAACAAAAAAAATCAATTCAACTCTACTGAAACTAAGCTTTCACGAACCTGATCCACATAGATTTCTACCTAAAATATCTGTTGGAGTACCTAATGTCCAAGCGCCTCAATCACGTCCCAGCTCGTCATTATCGTTCAGTTACGATATAGATGATCCTATTGGGCCCCAGAATTGGCATGATGTTGATATTTCTGAAAACGAGTGGCTAAGGTTCAAAGGAAAGCGTCAAATAGATCTTCATCGCACAAACATCAATCAATGTAACGTAAATCGGATCACGAGTCCTATCAATCTAATGTATCCCGACGAAGAATGTGGAGCAACCCATGAAATAAAAACAAAGCTACACCCCAATATACAATGTTCTATCCGTGATTTTTCGTTTTCCATCACGTCATCTGGTTTACGTGCTGAAGTACCATCAAATAATGATGATACTTGCATTCGGCCTGTAATAGACTTACCTAATGGATTTCCATTTCCTTGGGTATTAGCTTGGATAGAAATTAAAGCTAGATCGGAACATTTGATAGAAGGACGGCGGTATGATGGTGAAATGCTTATGGTTCATCTTGGCAAAAATCAGCATAAGAATCAAGTTACAATAGTTTCTGTCATGCTTGATTCAACAACATCGTACTATGAAAGTAATGATCGTATAGAAGCATATTTGAATCGATGGGAAGGAGTTTATTATACAATAGCTCAGAGATGTGAAAAGAGCGTCGATAAAATTAACTCAAATGTTGAATATCCAAAAGAGCGTGACCCAATAAGGCCGTTCCCGTATGATATTTGGCCTACCGATCAATTCTACCGTTATCGTGGCTCAATCACGACGCCACCTTGCACAGCTATGGTAAATTGGAGGGTTCTTGATGAGCCTATAAAAATTTCGCGTCATCAGTTCAAACGAATAGCATCTCTAATCAACAATGCGATGGACCCCAAAACATGTCAATACATCTCAGCAGCATCATCTAAAGGGGAAGTCAATCGACCACTACAACAATTTGATTACAACCACCAGGATCTGAATCATTGTACAAAGGACTACTTTTGAGCACATAAAAAGCTCAGAAACATCCAAAAATTTGTACTTTATAGGCGACAATCTTTGTTCAAATGGAATCGTGAGAACAATCATATTCCTAGTTATTGCTTGATACAATACCGAATGATGCCTGAAATGAATTTAAATTTTAGAGTGAAAAGGATCATAATCACATTGATATTGCAGTGGTGACGTGACTCTTCAATAGAGAATGAATTGTTCATCTACAATAATATAGACAGCAGCTAAAGATAGGTCTAGTAGAGGGTCCGACTCTTTTCGAATATCAGTTTAGCACGATGAACCATTTTAACACAAACAAAACGAAGCATCTTCCGAGTGTCAGGATAATTCAATTAGATATCACAACGACCTTTCACGTCATGTTTCACCAAATACATGTACTTATAATGAAGTAATGAAAGAGCTTGATTACAATTCCTTTTGTCTTTATTAGAAGAGATGATGCATTCAATAATCTCATAATTTTTTGTTAGATTTTTATTCCGTATCTAATACAAAATCAGTAGTATCCACCAAACACAGTTTGCAAAGAGGGTCCCCAGGTCTTGTAAATTCTACTTAAATCTGTTGTGAGCTAAAGGGGAGGCAAAGTAATTTAACATTTTTCTATTTTTTTTATTCATCAAAACAAGTGAAACTTTCATTATTAATGGACACATATATTAATGGAACGAAGATATTCCAAAATAGATTTTACGAAAGACATGTGACATTATTATCTATGTCACAATGTGATCTCAAATCTTAAATGGGAAAAATCCGCGTTGACAATGGAATTTGACTCAGAGGTGACAATCTAGACTAAATCCATTCCTGAAAATATCTAAGCCATGGCACCACCTTGTGTACTGAGGTCAGGTTTTCCACCCTTGGTAAGATTGTTATGAAGAGAAGCAGCGTATACGCCAAGTCCTACTGTAGAGAGAATGAAAAATGTGAGGGCGAACTTTTGCCCACCAGTGGCACCAGTGCTTCCAGAAGATTTTGAGCCACTGATAACAATTTCTCCATACTCATCATAGTTTCCGTTCTTCATGGATGAAATGAAGTCACATACAAGGTCTTCTTGAATATATTGATTAGAGTAGTCTTCGTAGTATTTCCAGTAGTTATCAAAGCCATATTTAGTCTCACACTTGGCAGACATTTCATACAATTCTTGGCACATCTCGTTGAGTTCAACTTCTTCCTGTTGATTGTTGTTGTTGTTATTATTGTTATTATTTTCATTTTGGTCCGGCACTTCATAGTCAGTTTTCACACAAGATACGCATGAAGAAGAATCCGTCACCATTTCCAAAATTTCGTTGTTGAAGGAAGCTCCATTTTCAAGGTAGTTTTCAATATCGATTCCACTTTTACGTGTAAGACAATCTTCGTCACTAAATGCACCAATCTTGATGCTTTTACCATTATTTGAGCAGATGGCTCCAGAAAATATTTGAGAGCTACCGTCATCACTTTCATAAACTTGCATACATTCTGTGAATTCGTATGATTCCATGTATCCATTGTCGTTCATATTTTCAAGAGAGGCACAGTAACTGTAACAAGTGTCACAGTCAACCAAACCAAGATTCTTTGTGTAGTAATCATCAGCTTCGCAAATCTCGTTACATAATTCACATTGATCTTCACGATCTTGTGCGAAAAATTCAGTTGCGGCTTCAAGATAGCTCTCCATATCAATGATGTATTCGCCGTAGTTGTAGGAGCAACTGCTGCATGATCCAGATGGACACAAGCGAAAGATAATGAAGTGCTTTACACCTAAGACAGAATCGGCCTCTTCATCTTCAGCAAGTTCATCATCATACCCCTGAACGAATTGACACTGATCAAACTTGATTTCATAGGAACTAAGGTCCGGTTCGCCTTGCTCTAATCTACGACCAAGTTGGGAGTTCTCAGTAGGCCTAGCATTTCCGACAAGTTTAGAGATCATTTTGGCCTTACGCGTGTTACTGGTTTGTGGTTGTTTTTCAGTGACAAAAGGAGATGAAGCTGCAGAAGCAGTAACAGCAAGTGTCATAAATGCAATTCTAGTGTATTTTCCAATCATTTTTCAATTCGTTCTTTGATCTTCACCCTTTATTCGAATGAATTGTATACAATTAATTTTTGAGATGTTGAAAGCTCTTCTTTTTGTGAAAGAGAATGGCTCACTCAATGAACATATACGCAGAGACCTAAACCCAATGCTACTCCACCTTCCCATACTAAAAATGACAGTTTTCTAAGTATTATTATGGGAGGAAGGTATCTACATACAATTTAGCGATCTTTTCTGTAATCCACAATCATTTTTGAAAACTAATATACAACGATTTACATTTCCATCTTAATCGGCAACGGTCAAAAATATTATTCATCTAAGTAATATAAAACATTGCATGCGGAATACCTGTTCAAATTGAAGTTCGGTATTAAAAAAGATAGCACATACATTCAAAACAATTCTGTTAATCATACATTTTTCTTTATTGACATTCAACAAAGGGTTCTCTCTGGACACAAAAGTGCATCTCCAAGAATTGGTTATTTCAATTGCTCAAAATTTTTTAGTCAAATTGAAATTTATCCTTCGCTCAGATCTCAAGGAAACCTTTGTGCAGACAGCCATTATCTCTTACACACGACCTCTTTTAAAAAATAGATTCCTCTTCTCATATTCTACTCCTGCGTTTGGATATTTATTTTTTCCATCATGGTATGAATGTCAAAAATGCTGTGAACAAAAGAAACGTTGAATCCTTTTTATATGTCAAATAATCATGGCTTTCTTAATTTTCGAGTAACTTCAGATTATGATCAATCAAAAATATGTTACGAATATATTATTTTTCTCCCTGATCGGCAGGAACATGAAAAAATATAATTGTAGTACATAAATTTTGGTATTGAAACTCAACGGATATCATGAAAAATATATTGTTTCCTGATCAGCAATTTGCCCGGAGATACCCGATATTGTACGTACGTTTGTTTGTAAAATGTAATCACGGAGTTCCATGATAGACGGCGTTTTTCGGGACTAACAGGTTTCAGAGTTATTGCGGAGGTTCCCATTGGCGGATTTTACTGATCATCATTACGTTGGATCCGTATTTTTAAGAGCGAATAGAAGAAGCGATTATAATAAAACGGCGAACCCAAGTCGAGATCATAGAACCAACTAAAAATAAACCTGAAATCGAT
>Ga0209092_10001242_pt1 | contig 25369 bp, 32 predicted proteins | sample FraStrMetagenome_FD_187446 | JGI IMG/M metagenome (GOLD analysis project Ga0209092, IMG submission 187446) | Marine eukaryotic phytoplankton communities from Arctic Ocean - Fram Strait ARC3M Metagenome (SPAdes) (version 2) | ecosystem: Environmental > Aquatic > Marine > Oceanic | place: Fram... | reverse complement strand
ACTATGGCTTGCTCTGGTGATAGTTGTGAGATCGTAGACCTAGTGTAACCCGACCACCTGAGCATGTGATTAAACTGCTCACTTAATCAAAGGAGAGATCATGTACACCATCATTACCCGTAACGAATGTAAGTATTGTGACAAAGCTAAGGAGATGCTAGACTTAGATAAGATCAATTATGTCGTCGTTAACATAGAGTCCCCTCCAAACAAGTGGGTGCTATCTCTTATGAAGGAAGCTAACCTAAAGACTGTGCCTCAAGTGTTCGCCACTGATGGCAGTTGGATTGGCGGGTTTCGTGAACTTGAAACTAAGATGGGCTTTATCAACAGCAAGAAGGAATACTAAGTGGTACAGCAAGCACCCAAGAAGACTAAGCGTGAGACTACCTATAAAGGGGCAGCAAAGAAGAAGTCCTCTGGGTTAGTACCAAAGACTGTCATGCAGGGTGAGCTAATCAAAGCCCTAAAGGAAAGTCAACAGGTCTTTATCTTAGGCCCAGCAGGTACGGGTAAGACATATGTAACAGCGACCTACGCTGCTGACCTATACACAGCTAAGAAGATCGACAAGATCGTTATCACACGTCCTCACGTAGCTGTAGGAAGGGAGCTAGGGTTCCTTAAGGGCGACTTGTCAGAAAAGACTATGCCTTGGGCCTTACCAGTCCTAGACGTACTAGAGAAGCACTTAGGCAAGGGTGCAGTGGAAACAGGTGTTAAGAACGGTAACATCGAAGTTGCACCTATGGCATTGATGCGAGGACGTAGCTTTGAGAACGCCTTTATTATTGTCGATGAAACACAGAACATCACCCTGCACGAGCTTAAGATGCTGCTGACACGAGTGGGTGAAGGCACTACGATTGTACTAAACGGGGATGCTCAACAGAGTGACCTTAAAGAAGCAGATGGGTTGACAAAGGTTATTCATATCGCTAAGAAGCATATGTTGCCTGTGAACATTATTGAGTTCACTGTTGATGACATCGTAAGGTCTGACATCACAGCCATGTGGGTTAAGGCATTTGTTAAGGAGAAACTATAATGGCTAAGTGGACAATCGACGGACCTACTAAACAACATGAGTATGAGGAAGTGGTAGACAACGTAAACAACCCACCACACTACGGCTCTGGCAGTATTGAGTGTATTGAGTACATAGAAGACTTCCTGTCACATGAGGAGTATGTAGGATACCTCCGAGGGAATATAGCTAAGTACCTACACCGTTGGCGTTATAAGAACGGGCTGGAAGACCTCAAGAAAGCCACTTGGTATCTTGATCGTTTAGCTGAGTTAGAGGAGAGTAAATGAGTTTATTTGAGGGACTGCTGCTGTTAAACTTAGGGGTGTCGCTGTACTTAGCCTACAAGATAGGGGGAGTAGAGACTGACATAGAGATACTCTACCAAGGTATTGCACAAGTCATTGGTGAAGAAGACAAGACCTAGAATCAGAAAAGCCGTAGGCGTCCTTGAGTGGATACCTACGGCTTCTTTGTGTTTGTTGTAGTATTACTTACCGAAGAACTTCGATACTGATCTCATCCCTATGCTGGCACTTACAATACCTCCGAGGGAATACTGATACCAAGTTGGCATGGTCTCCAGTGAGGTAAAACCTGCTTGTACTATCTGGTTTCCCCATTCACCACAGAAGGCTAATATCAGGGGGATACTGAAAAGTAGAGTAATCCACTCATCTTTCCAGCTATTCTGTGTAGCCTTGATAGCCTCAATGTCCCAGTCAATCTCACCTGTAGCTTGCTTGACTTTAATCTCAGCGTTAGCCTTCTGTACCGCTACCTTACCCTCTAAGTAAGTGCTGGCAAGATTTCCTACTGCACCTAATAATTGTCCTATCATCTGTTATCAACCTCCTGTGGTTTCTTTTTAACTGCGCTCTTAGCTAGATTAGTTACTCCCATGAAAACGGACACGACCCCAGCAACACTAACAAAGTAAATGGAAGCCATACTACCGATAATGGCAGAAGCACTGTCCAGACCCATAATGCCAGTAAGTACAACTGCGAAAGGATATAGCAACATACCCCATAAAGAAAACCAAGCCATCTTACGAGTTTGGTCACGGTGTGCATCTTCGTCCTCCAGTCTGCGGCGACGATCCTCTAACTCAAGTGCATCCCACTCAGACTTATCAATCGTACCACTGTTGTCTGTATCTACATCTTCAAATAAGGTAGGTATCCGCTTTGTCATTTATATCTCCTATAGGGGCTTGCCAAGTTCGTCTATAGCATCCCAAGTGGAGTTTATATCGTCTTGTAGTGCTTCCAACTTGTCGTCTATGCCATCAGTGATTAACTCAGCACGTTCTACCTTACTGCGTAACTCTAGTAAGGTTTGCTGTCTTTCTAGCAGCGTAGTCATCTGTGTACTTAATTGTGTCAACTTACTGTTTAAGCCTCGCACATCATTATCTAGCACGGTCTGCTCTAGTGCCTGTACTCTTGAGTTAGTGTCCGTTACCTCAAAGAAGGCTTCCTCAACAGCATAGAACCTGTTCACTACATCATACGAAAAGTAGATGCCAGTAGCTAAGGCAGACACTACAGGTGCAGCGAAAAGTAAGTGTGCGGCTTTAAATGTGTAGCCACCTGTGGTTAGCTCTAAGTCTTGCATTGTTAGTCCTTTAGTTGTAAGCAGACAATTCTTTGTATAGTTCTTCTGCTGTGACTAGGTTGGAACCAGTGTACCCAGAAATAGTCACGGAACCAGCTTCAAACTGAATTATAAATTGGTCCATAGATTGAGTATAACTCACAGCCGTGTAACTACTAACTGCGACACCATTGTTAGCTGCGTAGTTATCAATAGCACCAGTAACTTCACTGCTACTAGACCCTGCGAGGAAAGCACCCGCCTGTTGTGCGTAGGTCTCAACCACTACAAGTGAGTTGTTAAAGTTCTCAACCTTTTCTTCTGTAAGGGACATATCGTTAATAGTAACGTACTCTTGTAGTTTCTCTTGTGCTGGTGTCGTTGTAGCATCAGCAGCCATATCAGCCACTACACCCACTTCACTAAGGGCAGAGGCTGCATCTACTAGCAGGTCAATAGATGTGTGCAGGTTGTCCATAGCAACGATGTGCTCGTCGTACAGAACCTCAGAGGCGTCCTTGTACACACTTGTCTTAACCGCAGTCAGGGCATTGTTGTACTTGTCTACCTGCTCTTGAGTAAGGCCACCCTGTTGAATTGCTTGGTCTTCTACTATTTGGGCTGAGTTGGAACGCTTGTAACCCTTAAACGACAAGTTCAGTGCTGTTGTTACTTGAGTTCTAATTGCTTCCGCTGCTGATTGCAGGTCTTGTATCGACTGGTTTGCTGTTGCTGTTGTTGCGGAACCTAACAGAAAGGCTAGGGGTATTAGTTTCTTGTGGTACATCTGGTAACTTCTTTCCTATCATAAGAAGGGTGTCCCAGAATCTCTTGTCCTGTAGATACCCTACAATGTAAATATCAGGGTCTTGCCTCATCTTAATAAATGCTTCACGACCTATTAGTAGTTTACCTGTAACCACATCCGATATTGGACATGGTGTGTTACTCAGGGCCATGCTCTTAGCTACTACAGGGTTAGAACACATAACACTAATGGCAGAGACTTGCAAGCCTAAGCCACCTAAGTTTTGAGGAGCGCCTAGTAACCTTGCGTCCTTACGTCTGTTGCACTCACTGTCTTGCTCCATACCACCCTTAGAGATGCCTATGATACTAAGCTGTATTCCCTTGGTGTTTGGTATAAGGCAAGAGTCACCTCCACCTCCACCCATCATAGTAGGAGCAACACTAGACATGACAGGTGCAGCAGAACCCGCACCCGTAGCGTTGTAGTTGTTTGTTGTACTGGCGTTATTACTGTCTACAGTAGAGTCAGCTATGTTCGTGTTTAGATCACCTACTATGTCATTGGCTAACGCACTGCTCACCAATGACATCTGCAAGGCCACTGTCCATACACATAAGTTGGACAGCAGCTTCTTTTTCTCCGAGGATAGCAAGGGTTTGTGCATCTAAGTTTCTCTGACATTTAGGTTCATTGTTAGTACAAACGGACGGGTAACTTATCGTCGTAGTAGAACATCCAGCGAGTAGAATTAGTACGGGTATTAATCTCAAGGACTACGCTCCATAATATCTCTGATTGCTTTGATGTTTTCGTCTATTCTAGCGTTGCTTATAGCTTGAGTTTGTACGGCTAAATTTAGTCTCTGTATGTTAAGTTGGTTCTTTATGATGTCTTCACGGTTATCTTCAATATCCGACATCATCATAGATACAGTCCAGACTATAGCTGCACCCTGAGTTACAAGTCCGAATATAAGACCTATAGATAAGTTGTTGTTATTTACAGGCTCCAAAGCCTTTTCCTTAACCATCTCATGGGTACTCTTTACGGTTTAATTCGAAGTGGGGAGCATCATAAAAACTCTTCCAGTCACCACCCCATACGATGGAAATGTCAAGCTCATCTGCTGCTGTCTTCATAGCTTCAGCCATTTGCTCAAAGCGTTCTAAGTCCTCCCAGTCTACAGGCCAAGGGACCATATCCACAGCATGACCTGTAATGTGTCGTGAGTTCATTGTAGTAGACTTACCAGCCTTAAGCAGTTCACGCTGACGGTTAATGTTACGGATACCTTCGATGACTGTGAAGTCAACTCCAGTGATCTCGATTGCTCTCTTAACTACAGCGACCATATCAGGGTGTACACCTGACAGGTTCTGTAGACTACGTGTTCCTAGTTTATACGACATAACATATCCTTTATTTCTTATTCTTCCAGAAGAACTCTTTGTACTTATCATAGAATTTACTTTGTAGCTTTAAGTTAACTTGGTTAACCTTACCTTCATCCCTAACACCTACGTTTAATTCTAACTTTTCACGTTTAAAGGGTACAATGTGAACAAGAGGGGTTCCCCTTGGTATAGTCCACTCTCCCTCTTCACTGCCTGTCCAGACAAAGGGAAAGTTGACGGTGTTATAATACTCATCAGTGTCTACCACTCCTTCTATCAAGCTAATATCATTAGACCAGTCGTTAGAGGGGTTAGAAAACTTAACTGACCAACCAGCGGGTGTTTCAATAACCCAAGGGTTAGTAAACTTAAGTAAGACTTTACCCAACTTAAACTTCTTTAAATCACATGCGTTACCTACCTGTTGCCAACCGTGAGTGCCAAGGAGATCACCTATCCCCATGTCAAACTCTGGAAAGGACATCAGAACACCAGATTCAGTACTAGGTTCATGCCCTACTATCGTCTCTTTAGTGTTAGACGTTTCTGTCCCGATAAGTGAGTCAGGGTTTGGGTGCATCTCTTGATGAATTACTTTCCCGTCTGCATCCATGAAGTTGGTTAATTTCTTTACAGTCACATGGAGGTCTGCCCAGAGGGGGATGATGTATCCTTGTGAGACTGCATCAAGAACAGGCATACAACGTTTGACTGTACCTGCATCATTCTTATGAGACCCCTCTGCAACTGGCTTTAACTTCCTGAACCATTTAGGCATTGCCTTGGCAGCAGGAATTGGGTGAGGTATTATGTCAAGCATCTCCTCGCTTGTGTGAAAGTTAATGTAGGGCTTTTCTTTTCTATTCCAAATCACTCTCAAAAATTCCTTGTATAAGTGTATCGTCGGGGATTATACCTGTACTTGGGTATTCTAGCCACTGGGTTCTCCACGTAGCTAGATCGTTCTGCTGAGGGGCGGTAAGGCTGTTGTGCCACACTGGATTCATTCTGTCAAGTGTATTTACGAACTTATCTCTACGTTCTTCTCTTCGGGCTTCTAATAGCTCCTCAGTATTGAGAGGAATATCCACTACCTCACCATCAACGTACATCTTGTCAACAGTATCAACGTATTCATTAAAGGTAACTATTGTACCACCGCTTCTTAAAGCGTTGATTTCAGCGTGTTTAAGACGGTCAGTTGCAGAGTCAATCTCTGAACCTATTACGATGACATAGTACATTTTAAGTCCCCCATTCGGATAGCCCATATGCTCCAATTTGGATTCTGCGTTTACCTTCAAAGTTTCCACCTGCGTCGATATAGCCTTCAACAAAGAATTGCGTAGTGGTGTTGCCCCCACTATAAAAGTTGACTTGAGTGTTAGAAAATGAAGTCGCAGCTGAGTAGAGGTATTGGTTCCCTCTACCACTCACTCCGTTCGTTTTCATCCACGAATTAGAACCATTGATGTTAAAAGTACCATCCTGATAGATTGTTTGACCGCTGGCAATGAACCAAACACCATCACCGTTCGCGGAAGCGGTAGCGAGAACTGTGTTATTGTTGTTGCCTGTGTTCAAAGTCGCATTGTTGACATTAGTAGGTGCTGAACCGTCCAACCAAGGTTCGCTTTTACCACTGAGGTCACTGAGAGTACTCGCAACGTATCCATCGAGAATCCCTGAGACTGCAACAAGTCCTGATCTGCCTGCGCCACCAGTACCACCCTGAACTCTTCTGTTACTACTGTTGTTAGACACTGCGTTAGCGGTACCTCCATTACCAGCTGGATTAATAGTTACAGCAAGAGTACCATCACTGTTGGCATTAGTAAGATCGTAGGTAACAGTGCGTTCCTGTCCAGTGTCTCCTCCTCCACCGCCAAAACCGATTGAGTCAAAACTCTCATCACCATCAATGTGACCGCCACCGCCGCCACCTCCACCAGCAGAGTACGCACCGCTTACAGGTACGCCACCTGTGCCACCTACGACATAACCACCATTATTGGAACCAGTTGTTGTGCCTCCAGCACCACCATAGCCAAAGACTGAACGCACGCCATCTTGCCCAGTAGGTTGCGTACCACCTCCACCGACACCTCCTGCGCCGCCTGTGGCCGAGTAGTTACGAGTTCCGTTATAGCCAGTAGCTCCGTTGAGTGTGACTGTTGTAGTGCCGCCAACGTTCCCTGTGTTACCTAAGAACTGTACGATATTTGAAGTGCCACCCCCGTTTCTAGCAACACCACTACCGCCTGAACCACCACCACCAGCTCCGAACAGAGTGACTGTATGAATATCACCAGCCGCAAGCGTAACGTTGCCTGAGGTTGTTTGCAAAGTGTCTGCGCCAGTCGCACTACCGCGGGTATAAAAGACAGGCTCGTAAATACGAAGACCTTGTGTATCATCATGAATAACAGCCTGAACCGTGCCCGAATTAATTAAATTAGCTGAGTCGCCTATACTATCAGTGCCTGTAACAGAGGTGTGAGATAACTGGAAACCATCTGCTGTTGTCCCATCAGTGCTTGTGCGGCCAATATAGAAGCCATCAGTACCAAAGTCGGAAGCACTTGTGCGACCCGCTAGTAAAGACCCGCTTGCTGATGATATGTCTATTGGGCCATCAACACTAATTTTATCAGCTACGATAGAACCTGTAGTAATATTACCACCATCAATGTTAGTGATAGTAGCACCATCTAAAGCAAAGTCTCCCCCAGTAAAGCTAACTAGCCCAGAGAAAGATGTACCTTGGATTGCTGTTGATCCTGTAGCTGAAGTAGATGAGAACGGAGGGGATACATCCACAAACAACAAGTTAGATGTCCACACCTTCTCTGAAGCACTAGCCACTTGTGTGGGAGGTGTTAACGACCAACCAGAAGTAATGCTAGAGATAGCCCCACTAGACCAAGTGATTGTCGCTGAGGGAGTAGTATCCGCAGGGGTTACAACAGCAGGGTTTGTGTATAAAGTCCTAGAGGCGAAACGAGGAGCATCTGAACCATTACTTCCGTTAGTACCGTTAGTACCATTAGTGCCGTTTGTTCCAGCGTTTCCTTGGATTCCTTGGATTCCTTGTGGTCCAGAGGAGCCAATCAGTTGGTTCTCAGGGTCACGAATAAACAATGGTTGAGTGCCCATACCTGTCCAGTTTAGGACGACGATAGAAGCCCATACAGCCCCTGCTGTTGGAGTGTACGTGTAGTCAGACGTTACCCAAGTGGTACTAACGCTTACGTTTGATTCCCAGTTAGTTTTACCGCTAGTATCCTCTTGTACGAGAGAGTTATATGCGTTGTGAGAGACAGCCAGCTTACCGCTGGGTAACGCTGCATTGTACTCATAGACACGAGCGTAAAAGCCACTAGAAGAGCTTCCATTAGACTTGTATTTAATGGAAAGTTTGTGCGTCTCATTAGCTGTAAGGTTTACTCTAAATGCAGGAAAAGCTGCACCTATACTAGTGTCAGAAGAAGACTGTAGCTTCATAGCTTGTTCAGTGCTATCCCAAGTTATGTTACTTTGAATGCCGCTGCCATAAGCTGCAAGGGCACCATAAGGGTTGTCTATTAAGCCAGTTGGACCTTGTGCGCCAGTCGCACCGTTAGTACCGTTAGTGCCATCATAACCTTGAGCTTGGATGCGAACCCATCCTGGACTTTGACCTGCATAGTTTCCAGTACCAGCAGTCTGCTTAACAACCATTGAAGCTAACCACAGAACTTGTCCAGAGCCTATTGAAGGCACTGTTGTTGTCCAAGTTCCTGTACTAGAAGCGTTACCTGTAGAAGGAGTAAAGCCATTGGTTATGCTAATTGCAGAGGGCTGAGTTACACTGGCATCGTATAAGTAGATAGTCTTAAAGATGTCTCCATTAGTCCCGTTAGTCCCGTTGCTACCGTTAGTCCCATTGCTACCGTTAGTTCCGTTGGTTCCGTTAGTCCCATCAGAGCCGCCTATGCCCACAACAGCAGCAGAGTTAAACTCTGAGGCAGCGATAGAATCTGTAGAGGTGTTAGAGAAAGCCGATGCCTTTATTACCCAAAGGTACTGACCTTTACTTAGTGTTGGGGCAGTTTGACTCCAGCCATTTAAATTGCCAGAGCTTAGTACGCCTGTAGAAAACGTATAAGTAAATGTACCAGTTGGGTCAGATGGGGCTGAAGCTGTAGAAGTCTTTCTAAACAAGTCTACAATGGCAGTAGATGCACCATTGCTACCGTTAGTCCCGTTAGTCCCATTGCTACCGTTAGTCCCGTTAGTCCCATTGCTACCGTTAGTCCCTGCTACGCTTGTAATTACAGGGGTGCTAAACTCTGAGCTAGGTACACTGTCAGTTGAGACGTTTGAGGTTGCTGTGGCTAATGCCACGAAAAGGTTCTGTCCTTGTGACAAGGCGGGTGGCGTCTGAGACCAACCGTTTAAAGTACCGCCAGACAACACACCTGTAGCAAAGGTATAAGTGAATGTACCACTAAACGAAGAGGGTGCTGTTGTGTTACTGCTCTTGTTGTACAAGAAAACAGTGGCATTGTTTGAACCCGCTGCGCCGTCACTACCATTAGTCCCGTTAGTACCGTTAGTACCGTTAGTTCCATTACTGCCGTCTGAACCGACATATGCAACGAAGGTTTGTCCCGATAGGGGTAAACTTGGTGATGTTAGTCCCTCATAGAAAGTAACAAAGGTCTTACCTGTTGGGCTAAACGACTGACTAGCACCAGCGGAACTTGTCGCGTAGACAGGGAATATAGATGTACCATTACTTCCGTTAGTACCATTTGTGCCATTTGTACCATTTGTGCCATCTGTGCCATCTGAACCGACATATGCAACGAAAGTCTGGCCCGATACTGGTAAAGATGGTGTAGTTGCGCTCTCAAAGAACGTAACAAAGGTCTTGCCAGAAGGGTTAAAGCTCTGACTAGCACCAGCGGAACTTGTAGCATAGATAGGGAATATAGAGTTGCCATCATCACCACCAGCCCCGACGAACTTAACAAAGGTTCCAGACACAGGTAAGCTAGGTGTAGTGCCCGTGTACTCGTAATACTGAACGTACTCTCTGCTACCTGCTGTAAGGCTTTGGCTACTTCCAGAGGTATTGGTTGCATAAACAACAAGCACAGATGAGCCATCAGTACCGTTAGTAAGTGCAGGGTTTGTAGTTGCGCTACCGTTGCTAGAGAAGGCACTCTTGTTGCCTGTAAAGTCTAGTGCTTTTACTCTGTAGTGATAAGTGGTGCTGTTAGCTAGACCAATGTCACTAAAGGTAGTACCTGCCACACGACCAACAAGAGTTGTTGGGTTGCTGGAAGTACCACGGTAAACTTCGTACTGGAACAAGTCTTTAATTGCACTAGCGTCTGTGTTTGCAGTTGGAGCAACCCATTCAACAGTTGTAGCTGCATAGCCACCAGATACATTCAACCCTGACGGAGCATTAGGTACAGTCAAGTCGTCAACTGTAGCCGCTGCTGATGTAGAATACTTAAGGGCTGAACGGACACCTAGTGGACTTATTGACCTAACTCTGTAGTCATAAGACTTAGAGCTTTCAGCAGGGGCAAGTGTCCAAGAGGTCTCTTTTAATACAGTGGAATTATAGTTTGTATCAGTAGTTAGCTTCCACTCAAACTCAAAGAGTTCTGCTAGGCTTGGGTTAGCGACAGACCAGCTAAAGGTAATAGAGGGTACAGTTGTACCATCATCATTTACAAAGGCAGTTGCTGCTGAGGAGAGGCTCTGTGGTTCTGCTGTAGCGAAAGGAGATGCCAGAGTTGTGTTGTCTCTTTCGTAAACAACACTGTCGGTCACTTCGTCATAGACAGACTCAGAGGTCTCACGTAGCGTCATTTGAACTTGTAGGTCAAGGTCATCCTGCAAGCCGAAGTTCCAAGCAACTACTTCAAACTCTTTGTTGGTCCAGCCAAAGCGAGAGTTAGTCAAGCGGATGTTATCCCCAACTTGAAGCTGGAGAGTGCTTAGACCAAATGAACCGCTAACAGTAAGTTGCTGTCTGTTACGTTCCAGAGTAATTCTGGCAATACGACGAGCTTCAATTGAGTTGTCAGTGAACGTCAAGTCCACATCAGCTACTGACTCTTGACCGTTATCTACTGCTAGATATGGGTTAGCGTTAGCTGTTGTATTCTCAGGAACCTGTGGGTAATCTGTTGTCTGCCAGTTGCTTTCTGAACCACGGAATGTACCCTTGACTGTGTTGAAGTTGCTTGCACGAGAGTGTCGTGTAGAAACGCTCAAAGAAGACCTTAGGTCATCCTCATCAAGATCAAGAACAGGTGCTGTCCAGTAAGCTGGCTTCATACGCCATTTACCCTGAGCATACCAAATGCTACCGTCCATAGAGGTCAGTAGGGCTTCAATCATCTCATATGGAGTAGAGTTTGTAGTGAAGGCACCATTACAGGTGTAACGTGTCGTACCAGCGTCTGTGTTAGTCTGGTCGCTTACATTAGCAGCAGAGGTAACTAGGGTGTCATCAATGTTGGCAACAGCCTCAGAAATACCGTAGCTTGCAGTAAGGTAATCCCTTACGCACAATGCAGGGTTGTCTGACCATACTGTTGTTGATGTACGTGGGTCATAGACCTTCTTACCCTTAACTTCAGCCGTAAAGTCAGGAATACCATTAGGGAATACGTCAGCATCAAACTTCATGCGGATGTACATGTAAGCGATACCACTGAGCTTGTGTGCGCTAGTCCAGTGAGCAGATTCACTTACAAGAGTGGCGTCAGCAGATTGGGTAGGGGAACCCAAGTGAAACTTAATACGAACGTGGTCATTGTAACGAGTGGAAGTTGTCCCGTCAGGATCAACTACACTAGATATGTTACCATTTGCATCAATGTCCGCGTAGTTTACATAGGAGTCGTTGATGTAAATCTTATCAAAAGACTCAATCTCATGTCCAGCTACAGCAATGATGCGGTGAAGGTAGCTGTTGTTTGTACCTGTAGTTTCATCATAAATACGAGCGCCACCAACACGAACCTTACCGTAGATAACTTGGTGATCTAGTGCTGTACCAATAGCTGTGGTTTCATAACCACGATTAGCACCAACGGAAGGCTTAGGCATAAGCGCCCTTAGTGCAGCACCAAGAACGACCTTTGTTAGGATACTTAAGCCAACTGAAGCCCAGCCCAAAGCCGCCGTCCCGAAGCTAAATGCCGAAACACCACCCGCAGCAATAACGCCAATAAGAGTTGAAATAACCATGCTATAGTACCTTCTCGTATTTGGTTTCTACCTCGTTATATCCCATACGAGTAAGAAAGTTGCCAATAGGGTTCTTCTTAGATGAAGACGCCAACACTCTATAGACCCCATCTTCTTTCATGCAGGTCTCTACAAACTTAAATAGTCTCTTGCCCACAGTAGACTTCCTGTAGTCCTTATGGACATAGACAGCATCATAGACACCCATGAGGTCTCCCTTAGCTGTAAAAGGCATCATAACTATGACGACAAAGTAACCGATCAATAATCCATCTTTCCTAGCAGTAAAGAACTTAAGTTGTCCTTTGTCTTCTAGTTCAAAGTAAGCATCCCAGTGGATGTTCAAGGGTTCTGTCGGGTGGCCTGACTCTTCCCACTCTAATTCGGCAAGTGGGGTTATCTCTACTTCAGCTTGGCATAGAAACTCTTGTTGATAATTAACCATTAGTCCGCTTTCCTCCCCCAAGGCAATTTCCTGTCCTGTAGGTCTTCTATGAAATCCAACCCAAGGTCGTCAGGGTAGACTGACTTCTGATAACCAGAGGTAAACCGAGCTACTCTAGCTCTCTCAAGGTCGATCAGTTTGTTCTCAACCATAAGTTCAATCGTAGACTCTTCTGCACCCTCTGCAACATTCATCTGGTCCATGTAACCTGAGAACAGTTCGCTTGCACCTACTTGTCCAATTACACCAAAGTAAATGTTACAGACACGACCCTGATAAGGTTGAGTTAGGGCTAGACTTAGGCTTGTGCTTGGGACACCACTTAGAGTAAGAGTGGCACCCTTAACAGCCATCTCAGAGGTCTCTTCAATAGCAGATACGTTAAGCAGTTGACCAACCCCAAGGTAGTCCTCTCCATCAAGGGTAAGAGTCCCCTGACCTGTCCAAGTTCTTATAGGGTTGTTGTCAAAGAGCATCTCTACTGCAAAGTAAGGAAAAACTTCTGTTTGCTGTATTGCGTTAGTTATGGCTGGAGTTAAAGTTCTCGACATTCTGTATCCTTATTATGTAATAGCTTCGACAGCCTCAAAGGAGATGCCATATGTAGACGTATTGTCTATTGACCAAGATGTCAAGTTCGTTGACAACCTAAAGACCCCTTTAGGGGAACTAAAGTCTACGCTTGCAGAAGTGTAGCCAGTTCTTAAAGCTGGCCATATCTCTAGAGTACCATTTCCAGATTTGTCTACGAGAACTTGATGCAACTTAGAGTCAGCCCCTGTACCCAACTGGATGTAGTCTCCAGCCTTAAGTGTACCTGTCATCACAACGGTAGGGCTTTCGCTACCTACAGTGCCCGTGAGAGTGCAGGAGCTTACCGTACCTTGCGGTGTAACGTAATCAGGGTCTCCCAGTAGGAATGTACCACGTTGGCCCTTTAGAGCCACTAACATAGCCTTCCACTGAGCAGCCTTGTCACGGTGTACCGAAGGAATACTAACGGATGCCTCCCACCTCTGACCACCATGAGTGATAGTTTGTTGCTTGTAGGTGAAGGGGGACTGAGAGGTAGCTACAGCGTTTACAGCACGTAACTCAATACTCTCAATCCCGATAGACGTTGGTGTCGCTAGTGGATAAGTGATAGCCATTGATTATTCCTTTAACCGAAGACGGACTTCATTTGACCACCTCTGCGACGATCATTCATAATAGAGGCTTTGGTGTTAGCTGTTATGGTAGGTGTAGCTTGTTGTATAGTTTGAGTAACAAGACGTTTAGTGTCTTCAGACGTGTTAGCTGAGATACTGTAGTTGTTCGTAACGTAAGTATCACCACCTCCGCTACCTTCCATCTGTACACCTAGCTTACCATTAGCGCCACGCTTGAGTGGCATAATAGCTTCTGGACCAGCTTCACCCATAAGGCCAGTCTTACCGCCAGCCATTCCGAATGTTGTAGGTCCACCAACGACACCACCATCAGCGTAGGCTTTAACTTGTGAGCCACCCTGCCATGCACCACCGTCAGCTTGGAAGGCACCCATAATCATGCCAGAAAGACCTGAGCCTTGACCTGTTGAAGCATTGAAGCTACCTACCAATTGTTGTACGACAAGAACTTCAAACAGTTGCTTGATAACCGCCCTAGCCATATCTTTCATAGCATCCTTAAAGGACTTAGTGCCATCAACCATAGACATGAAAGCGTCAGACATAGAAGACTGTAGGGTATCAGCTACAGTTTGTTGCTGTGCTTGTGCTTCTTCCAAAGCAGCATGACGTTCTTTCTCAGCTTCAATCTGACGTAGTGTGCCAGCTAGTTGACTGTCTTGTGTTGTGTCAATTAGTTTACCGTACTCTTGTTCTACTTTAAACAACTCAGACTTAATATCACGTTCAGCACCAAAGACACCTACAAGTTTCTTTTCAAGTGTAAGCTCTTGTTGCTTACCTTGTAGGTACTTAGCTAGTTTCTCTTGTGGAGATTCTTTAGCTCCACCGCCCGTTCCCTTAGCCTTAGGTGGCTCTTTAGGTGCATTGGCTCTTGACTTCCCCATCTCTTGATACTGTAGGGCAAGCATTGCATCAGACATACTAAGGTTAGAGAACTTAATCTTACTACGTCTGAGATCAGCGGCCTCTGCTCTCTCAAGTAAAAGAGCTAAGTCTAAGGCCGCAGTTTTCTGAGAGACCAAATCGGCAATTAAATCTTCGCCTAAACCTTCCCTCTTTAGCTCTGCTTCATACGCTTTAAGTGTCTGCTCTCTGATAAGCTGTTTTACACCAAAGTCTTCTTTACCAAAGATGATCTTTTCACCAAGCAACTCGTTTGAAGCCTTTAAAGACGCGCTTTCTTCGTTATAGAAAGTCCTAGCTTCTTGGTTCTGTTTGCGCCTATTTCTAAACGCTTCCCCCTGTAACTTTAGTCTACTTTCCTCTACTTTACGAGCCGCTTTTTGAGCAGCGACATCATTAAGAGATTCTGTTGTGGAAGCCTGAGCTAAACGTAAGGTACTTTCAAGCCTTGTAAGGTTTGCTATATCACCTTTAGATACTTCAATACCTAAAGATTTAAATAACTCCCGAAGCTCTTGGATACGGTCAGCAGCACTCGCAAAGTTCTCTTCTTTTACGGCTGACTTGATAGCAGCTTCTAAAGATCGGAAGTCTTCTAACGTGGCTTGGTCTACTGAACCTAACTCTTCACCTAGAGAACCTGCCTTGTCAAACTCCCCTTGGAGTAGTGCAAGCTCTTCTTTGTATTCTTTAAGTATGTTTGCATCAAAGAACGCACCACTTGCCTTAGAAGCCTCAAGTGCATTTATCTCTCTTTGAATCTCAGCTATGTTTTCTGCAATTACTGAGGAGTCAGTGGCCTCTAAAAGTGCTTGCCCCACTGAACCTAGCTTACCGCTAATAATGTCAAGTTTCTCTGGGGTAAAGAAATCAGCTAAGGTTTTATTAACCCTATCTTGCATTGCACTTACTTCAACGTCAGCCATAGCTTCAGCTAAGTTTAAAATTCCAGTTGTTAAAATGCCGTACTTTTCGGTTAGTCTATCTACACCCTCTGTCCCCAGAAGAATTAAACTGTCTTTTGCCCTACCTATAACAGCATTAGTTTCATCCAGCTCCTCAGAGAATGTCTTAACCTCTTCTCCAGCTTTCTTTGCCCCAGTAGCCATCTCATACAAGAACCTACCTGCGGCAGAAAAGACGGGAATACCAATACCAAGTGCAGCAGATAGATTAACGGCAGCGGTAGTCGTTAACCCAAGAGGTCCAGCAATAGAGGGGAGGATACCCGCTAATTGCGCACCTTGTTGACTAAAGGCAACGAAAGCACTTGTTCCACCTTGTACTTGAACCGCAAAGTCACCCATTTGATAACCAAGCTGTTGAATAGCCATGTTGTTGCCATTCATGCGATTCTTAGTCTGCTGCAAGACCTTGTTAGAGGATTTCTGAGCTACAGATAACCTTTGTGTAGCAGCGGTTAAAGCGTTTGTAAACTTAACCTCTTGCTGCATCTGTGCGCCAAGTTTCATTATCTTAGAGCGGGTCATCTGAGAGGTTGAGTCAAGTTGCTTTTGCGCTTGTACAATCCTGTTTATAGAAGCCATGTATTGCTTCTGATCACCAGTCCTAACAAACTCTTTAGCAACAGAACTTAAGGTTCTCTTGGTTTGATCCGCAGTCTTTATTAGTCCAGTAAGCTCTCTGTAGTCAACGCCAACTACTAATTTAATGTCATCAGCCATTTGCCACCCTCAAGTATTCTAAATCTAGTTTCCTGATAGCCTCAATTTCCCAAGGCAATATAGAAGTTTCCGTAAGTTCTTTCCAAGCCTTAATCTGCTCGTAACCTATAGGTAGGGGACCATTCATGCCCGACCCTCTGCTAGAGCTTAAACTAATAAAGGCAGACCAAACGTGGGCTAGTAGCACAGGGAAGGGTGTCGGGGGTTCCAATGCTTCTACTCTACGTCCAGTCTGCCTCTCTACTTGTTCAAGATGTTCTCGTTCTGTAGTTCCGTTCTGATCTGGCTTGTTGAGATTAAACTGGTGTTCAGCCCACTCAACTAACTCACAAATCAGACCTTCATAAAATCCAGCGAGTCAGATACCTCTTCCTCAATCTGGTTCTTGATCCAGAAAACTTCATCGTAAATGCTCTTAGCTTTAGCGACAGACAGCTTAGGCTTCTCTCCACCGAATGTAATATCCCAAGCCTTCGTAGCTTTAGATAGAACCTCCAGCGTAGCCTCTTCAATATCAGAGTAGTCAACCTCTTGGGACTTGCTCTTCTGTGCTTTCTTTAGTCGCTTGCTAATCTGCTCATGTTGTATCTTCTTGTATTCTTTAGAGTGCGGTGCAAGGACTGTAATAGTCATTGGTGTGCCATCATCATTCTTAAGAATATCACCTGTAGTTGGGTGCTTGATCTCTACAACAATATCATCTAATTTCGGTGTCAGGTCTTTAAGGTCCATTTGGATTTCCTTTTCGGGGGAGTTATGTCGGGTGGTTAAAGTGTGGAGACCCCGACCCGACTCAGAGCCTCCACGTACCTAGCTAGGTATTAGTTTAGGTTGGGCGTGTGATCTGGAGGTTAGTCCCCATAGTAGAATCATACAGCGCAACAAATGACATAGTAATCATACGGCTGGTTGGGCCATCGACACCAACATCCGCAGAGTTAATCTTAACTTTAGGGAAGTCAAAGATGTAAGCATTAGCACCTGTTGGATCGTCTACAGATACTCGGATTGCTGTCTCTGTTTCATTCAAGAAGCGGTTAATCAAAGAAGCATCTTCGAAGTAAGCTGTCAGAGTGCCTTCAACTTCTGCACGACCATATTCAAGGGAAGGTGCGCTATCATCACCAATGACGAAGGTAGGTGCATAAGCGTTGTTCAGTGTGAAGTCTAGCGCAGTTACGATAGCTACAGCAGAAGGGGAGCCTACAGTACCGATTGAGATGTCACCAGAGTAAGCATCGAATGGTTGCGCACCAGAGGCAGCAGTCTGTGTCTTCTCAGTACCACTGATGGTCATGTCTTTGCCAACCATGCTGAAGGTAGTTGTTACCATCTGGTTAGGGGCAAGGGAAATAGCCATGCTGGAAACAGACATACCTGTGAACAAACGAGCTTGGTCGATGTCAGCAGCGAAGTCTTCAATAGAGAAGAACTTAGGGGCTACGCCAACTTTAAGGACGTTAGTAGCGAAGGTATTAAGCATAGCTGATTCAAGCAGTGAGTCATAGTCGCCATCACGAAGGTCAACTACGATGTCGCCAGATACTTGACGGTTGCCTTGACGGTTAACCCGTGACATGCGGTCAGCTTGGATGTCACTACCAGCAAGAATGTCTTTAGTTAGGTTCAAAGAGTGAGTGCTGAATGGAAGGTTAGCGAAGCTGCCAGCAGGGGTTGTACCAAAGGTTGCTTCGGTTATGAATGATAGACTGGAACGTGATCCTTGTGAAAAGGCCATATTGTATTCTCCAATTAAGTGTTATAGATGTACCAGCCGATGTTTATTGGGACTGCGTACCAAGGGGTGTCAATACGACCTTGCTGTCTTTCAGCGTAGCGTATGCGAACGATGTATGTCTCTGCACCTACAACGATAGATAAGTCAGTAGTAGCTGCGAAGGCATTAGTTATTGTGTTGCAAGTAGTGTCAGCTAAGGAAGGGCCACTACCTTCTGGTGCGTTTACCATGACGTTAAATACGCCTTGATACAGAAGCTGCGGGTTTAATCCACGAGTAGCAGGTTGTGTTACCGTAGGAATGAATGTTGGCTTGACGAAGAGAGTGCCTGTAGTTGGACTAAAGGCTACGTTCTCGTAAGCTATGTCTGTGCCAGAAAGAGTAGTAGAAAGGTGTGTCTCTAAGGCAGCGCGGATAGTGTTGTAGATGTCGTTAGCCATAGATACTCTCCAATTTAGCAAAGACGAAGTAACCAGAACCGTACCAATTTTCCCCGTACTCTACATCAGTTGCGTGGGGTGAACCGTTCCTGAGTTGAATGTTATCTAGGTCTTCAATGCTCTTGATACGGGATATGTCCTGCATTAGGTTTCCGTAACCTTCCTCTTGTTTACCCTCAAGGCTTTGCCCCTTTGGTAAGTTATCAGAGGATTTGCCTCTTGGGCGACCAGCACCTATAGTGTAGGAGAATGATGTGACATAAGCGCCTGTATCAACTGGGGAGTAGTCTACAGCAGTTCTAGCGATGTCTTCTAGCCTACCCTTAACGCTGTCTACTGCAAGAGCATCTAAGTGCTTTAGCTTGTTGTAGAACGAAGAGTTAACAGTGAATGTACTCTTCATGTTATTATTCCTCCACGTCACATAAGTAACATACAGGCGATCCACTAGAGAATATCGTAACAACCCTACTGATCTTTACTGTGTCGCCACTGCCTAAGATAAGGTCATCTGGCTGAGGCTCAGGGGTAAACCCTAACGAGGGAATAACGCACTTACGTGAGCCACGAATAACTTCACTTGGGTTTAGGTTGGCGTAGTCATACATGTAGCCAGTGAAGACCGTATCAGTTGTAGCAGAGCCACCAACAGACCCTGTAGCAGGATTGTATGTACCGTCAGTTGTAACCTGACGTAGGGTAAGAGCTTCACCAAAGTCACGTACTAAGTTAAGGAGATCATAGGAACGAAACGACATGACTTACTCCTTATTCGTATTCTGGTGTTTGATAGCTCGGAGGGTTCTTGAAACGATCTCTACGGAAGGAACCTTCGATACGGTTAGTGTCTGCTCTAACAGCCTCTATGCCGCTCTTAGTGATGCCTCCAGCCAGTACACCCACCGAAGCACCAGAAGTCTTTCCTTGGTACTCTAGGCTGTCTGCCAGTGTCCTATACTGAGAAGCTAAGTCTGAGTAATCCGCTTTAAGGGAACCGCTTAGTTCTGTATTAACCTTACGAGAGTACTTAGATGCGATAGCACGAGCAACCCAAGCTCCAGCGTAGTACACGTTATTACCATTCTCAGTCAGGGCGAAGGTAATCTCTTCGTTATCCTTTTGAGGGTCTAGGGTGTCAGTGTCACCAACTAAGAGGCGTACTGTGTTGAGACGACCAGAAGCCGTAGTGGTATTTAAGTCTGTGGGATCATAAGACCAACTCATAGTCGTCTCCGTTGTTGTTAACCGATAATTTTATCTCTAATAGCGTGGAAGTCTTGTGTCACCCAGTGGTTTGCATTAAGGAAGCGACGAATAAGACCACGTTGCTTATCATCAATCTTAGACTTCTTACACTTCTTAGCTTCAAACTCTGCATTACTTGATGTACGAGACTTAACTTCCGCATTAAGAAGATTAACTAAAGTCTCTAGTTCTTTTCCAGCTAGTTCAGACAGTCGGTCTCCAACTTTATTCTGAACCTCTAGTTCTGTGTTGTGATAAAGATAACCAGTGGCGTAAAGTATAGCAACCTTATCTTGCTGCATACCTCGCTCTAACCAGTTAAAGTGATCTCCACGTTTCCAATTCTTATTGTCAGCCAACAAAGGTAGCTTAACGAATACAGGCCAATCGACCTGCCAACCCAAGTATGTGGGGTGCATAGGACTCTCCATTATATGAATATTGTTATGTTCTTTTATAGTTGGGTGGAACCCCAAGACTAAGCTCAGGGTTCCCCTTTAGTTTAAGTAGCTTAAGCTACAACAGCGGAGAAGAAGTAACCCAAGTCAGCACCGACGACTTTCATGTCGTATGCCATTTTAACTTGGATATGCTCTGCAACTTGCTGGCGCTTCAAAGCATCGTCAGAGAATGACTCTACTGTGATGCCCAAGTTGTTTACGTTTGGAATGTTGTTCCAAGCGAATGTCAAGCCAGCCGCTGGTGTCATAAGACCAGATGCGCGTGGTGTGTGTACCAACAGTGCGTTCTTACCACCGATGAAGGCGTTAGATTCTGCTAGACCTTCGACAGCACCGTTCTTGACAGCTTCCATGACGAAGAAGTTCTCTACGCCAAAGATTTCAGCCAACTTACCGTCTGTGATCAATGCAGGGTTGTTGATGGTAGAACCACCGTTCAAACGTGCAAGGATGTCAGGGTGGTTAATCAAGATGTCACGAACTTCTTTACCAACAACCATTGTGTTTGGCTTGAAGCCACCAGATGTCAACTGCATGGTACGGCTACCATTAGTTACGTCTGAGATTGGTGTTGAGTTTGTGTAGTCAGACCACAAGTTTGCTGGAGTTACGTCTGTAGTCCATACACCTGCGTTGAAGAATGTAGAAGCGAACTGCTCCTCACGCTCAATCAAGACACGGTTGATAAGTGTCTGTGCGCCTGCTGCACGGATTTCCAACATAGCATCTTCGTTAGCGATAGTCTGCTCATCGAAGTCCATGCCAATGCCGTAAACGTCAGCGTAGTAAGCAGAGTTAGACACTGCCATACCGATGCGGTTAACTTCTGTACGTGGCGCTAGTTTCTTAACGTCACCAGAGCGGTTCATGTTCGCACGGTCATAGATGTAATACTTGTCAGACTGACGCTGTACACCAACAACTGGGAATACTTTATCAGCAACAAAGTTTGTTTGCTCTTGTACATACGCCAGTGTCAAGTTTGACAACGGTTGGTCGATATGTACTGCGGATGGGGTCAATAGTGGCATTATAATTTCCTTTAAATGCTAGATTAGGCTGCTACGTTGCCGCCTTGGATCATTTCGATTTCGATGATTTGACCATCTACACCAGCTTCACGGGCATAACCAAGTACAACATCACCAGTGGCTGCAAGCAAAGCAGTACCATCAGCACCAGTTTGTACTTGGGCACCAGCAGCAATCGTGCCACCAGCTTCTACCATTACTGAACCTGAGACACATACGGTCACAGCGTTACCAGCGGCTGCGCCAACAAGGCATACGCCCATAGCGTTTTCACCAGCAGAGTCGGCAAGATCAACTTGGCCATCAGCTTCTAGAGTTACGAATTTGAATTGTGCTGCGGATAGGTCTTCCCCAGCGATGAAGGTGCGGTTGTCGCGTGATTGCATAACAGCCATGATTATTCCCCTTTGTAGGATTTATTGATGAGTGTCTTGCCTTCGTCGGTCTTAGCTACAGCAGCATAGGCCTTGGCAAATTCACTCTTTTTCAGTTGGTTGTCGTCCATGTAGGACTTTACGAGAGCATCCAGTTTGTCAGCAGAATTAGCGAACTCGCCGTCTACGTCAGACTTACCAAATTCTTGCATGGAGGCTTCAAAAGCTGCATCAGCGGCCTTAAGAGCTTCCATAATTGCTTCATCCTCGGAGAACTTAGCTACGAGGGATTTAGCTACATCAGTTGCAAAGTGTGGGAGAGTATCACCAGCACGTTTAGTCAACTCAATGTCAGCCTTTTCGATTTCATGTTCACGCTTGGCTACATCAGCAGCTTCAAGTGCTTTAAGAACTGGGGCTGGGATGTCAGACTTAACTACCATCTCGCCTTCGACTTCCATCATCTCTACTTCAGCTTTCTTTTCGATAGCGTCAGCTTTGATAACGTAGCCAGCTTCGATAAGACCCTTACGTAGTGTCTCATTCTCAGCTTTAAGTGCAGCAACTTCAGCTTCTAGTGGGCTGACTTCTTCAGCTACTTCTTCAGCAGCCTTGTCAACTTCAGCTTCTTCAGCCACTTCTTCAGACTTTTCCATGTCCATGTCGAGAGCCTTCATAGCTTCTCCACGACCACATCCTTTGTCATCCATGTACGCCTTTACTTTGGCTTCCATTTCATCTGTCATTTTAATAAGTTCCTCTTCGGAAGTGTCACGCTTAAAGAGGGATACCATTGCCTGAGCATTGGCTGGGCGATCCACAAGGGAAAGCTCTGTAAGCTGTAACTTTTTTAAGAGATTGGGCAAGTTATATCTCCTCTTTGATAGCTTTTCCACCAATGGAAAATGCTGCTAATTCACCAGACTTGACCATAGCCCAGACATCATCATCGAATACTTTGTAAGCGACAACCCATCCTTCACGGTCAGACTGGATACCTAGAGAATCACCAATTTCTTTAGTGATTGGGAGGGAGTGAACTACTGTCCCTACTTGCTCCCCAACGTGCATAGCCTTGCCGACCCGCACATGCTCCATAAATTCATTCACTGCTTTAACTAGAGTGTCAGCTTCGATCATGTCATCTTGACGATCTACTACTGGCTCACCCTTTTCAGTGATAACCGATGCCCAACCGTAAACCATACGCTGTTCGTCATCAGTCTTAAGTATTTTACCTTCAATGTTCTTTGTCATTTCACTCACCGATGTATTTGATTGCCACATACGACAGGACCAGTAACCAGCCGTTGTCTTATCGTTCTTAGTGTCGCAAGAGTGCCTAGAGCGGAAATTGGCACGAGCTTTAGGATCATCACGGCGTATTTCCATGTTAGGATCACCGAAGGTAACTCGCTTAACTTTGTCGCCAGACTGTACAAAGACTTCAAACTTCTTGTTGCCACCTTTGATACGTCTAGGCTTGTTTAGGGACACCTTTTCACCCTGATACTCAGCCTTAGTGATCTCAGACTTAAGTATCTCTGCTACGATAGCCCTGAGAGCCTCTAAGCGGTCCACTGGAGAGGCTTCTTCCATCTCTGGTGTGTAGCCCCCCATAAAGGCCATATAAGCCTCGTGTGAGGCTGCTGGCATGTAGACTGCTTGACCCTCATAATCATAGACGTGAGTTACACCATCAAGACCTAGCTCCATAGAGCGAACCCTAGCTTCAGCCTGAGTAGTAAATACGTCTGTTGCGTACTGCCCTTTAAGGATACTTATCATAGCCACACACGCTTAGGTGCATCAGGTGTAACACCGTGTGATACATCAAGAGCCTCGACAGCATCACGCATAGTCTCGCTAGATAAGCGGATGTTTACATGCCAACCGTCTAATGCTTCCATCTCAGGATACTCCATACCATCGTCATTCGTGATGGTAACGCCTGTAGGCTCATGTAAGACCCCCACAACGTCGATAGCGTAATCTGCTGTACTACTGACCAAGTAAGGCTCACCCTCTATCTGAAGGCTCTCCTCGCCAGTCTCAGGGTCTACAATGGTGCTGTAGTCCTGTTCATAGAAATCAGATAGGACTGTGGGCATGTCAGCCTCAGCATCTAGCTTGAGGTAGAAGTCGTTCTTCGGAGCTACTACACCATCTTCAAGGGTTAGTTCGTCGGTCATGTTGTTAGCTCCTGTAGCTGTGTATCAGTTAGTCGGCGTGGGTAGTACTGGATGGACTTGATCCAGCACTGGCTTTGGTAGCCGTTATCTCTACCCCCTAAGTGCAAACGATTTGGGGTTGGACTACGACTATCCCCAGAGATAACTGTACCACCATCTCTGACAGCCTTTTCGCTATCTCCATAAGATAAACCCAACTTTGTGTACTCAGCTTGGGTCTGTTGAGTAAGTGCTAGAATTGTTGATCCACTATCATATGCTGCAAGTACGTAAAACGAACCAGTTGAACTGGAACTGGTGTTGCTTTTAAAGAACCCACGGGAATTATAAAAAGAAACTGTGTTAAAGTAAGCTAGTCCCATAAACTGGTCTACAACAGGCGTTAAGACATCAACAACTAAGCTACCCTGATCGTTGTTATAACCAAAGGCACTCGTTGGGATTTCGGCTAGGTCTCTAGCACGAGTAGCTGCGGCACCTTCTGTCGGGATGTATGACGTAGGGAAAGCGCCTTCTTCTATTTGCGCGCCATAAACAAAGATAGTACCAGCTTGTGTTGCCATAATTCTCGCTCTAACTTGGTCAGGTGTTCCGGAAGCGAGAGTCGACGTAATGGTAAACCGTTGCCATTCATTAGTAAGGGTATGAGTTACTGAGGTGTAACCAAGTCCACCACCAGTAAATAGCATAACAGTTTTTACTTCACTAGCAGTCCCTGCCTTTATCCAGACAGAGAACGTATAGGTCTGACCAACAGTAGGAACATGCCCACTTAACCTTCTAGTGTAGCCATTAGAAGCCATGTCAAACTTTGTAGCATTCATTGTGCCATCAGGGGAAATTGCAGAGTTTGGGGTAGCAGTGATGTATGCTGCAGCCCATGTGGTCAAAAAGTCGTTAGAGTATGTGCATACGTTAGTCCGAGCTTCCTCAATCAGTAAACCTTTGACTGCACCAGTAGCATCGTACTCAATACGAGGTACGTTGTTTGCAGCAGTCTGAAGTAAACCATTGCTACCAAGGAATGTCCCCCCGCTTGTACGGGAGAACGTAATGAGATCAGTTGCACTGTCGTATTGTTTAGTACCCATGATTACTCACTCCAATCTAGTACGATAAAGCTGTTCTCACTGCCATCGAAGGTCAGGCTCAGAGATGGTTCAGTTGATGGTAGAGTTGCTTCCGTAATACCTACGTCACCTAAGTCATCAGACCACATACGGAACTCTCCGATTGTACCCATGAAGACGAAACCAAGGTCTAAGTCAGTAGAGGACAGGTCAGGGAGACCTTGACGACTTGGGTAGACAGATGTTGTGAGTGTACCCTCGGTTGCACCGTTGATGAACGTAGAGCCGTGACGTGATGCAATGTTGAAGGGTACGTTGGTGTTAGGAGAGTAGTCGGTAGTTGAGCCTTGTGATAACTGCTGACCTCCACTGTTCGTGCTTCTTTGCGAGGCATCGTATTGACCTAGCCTACTACCACCAGTGTCAATACCAGTGCTGATGTAGTCTGTACTGCCAGATTTCCAAAGAAGAAAAGATACCTCCCCCGCCCCGCCTGTGGTGGTTGGAGTAAGCCCATTATCAGCATACGTCATCTTGCCATCCATCTGGATAGACATGTTAGTGTTGTCATAAGGCAGG
>Ga0209092_10001241_pt1 | contig 25390 bp, 5 predicted proteins | sample FraStrMetagenome_FD_187446 | JGI IMG/M metagenome (GOLD analysis project Ga0209092, IMG submission 187446) | Marine eukaryotic phytoplankton communities from Arctic Ocean - Fram Strait ARC3M Metagenome (SPAdes) (version 2) | ecosystem: Environmental > Aquatic > Marine > Oceanic | place: Fram... | reverse complement strand
AAACGAGTACACCATCTGCCTTCATGACTATGAGACTGATTTTTCCAAAAGCACATCAATTTCTTTATGTTTCGCCGAGAATACAAATCTTCCAATACATTCAAACAAAACAGCAAGTCATCTATTAGTTTACAAATTGGATACTTCAGTCGGCCCATTTTTCAGACCTCAATTTGGTAGATCAGTGTTGAAAATGCAAGACGCTAATTCAATACCGGACAGCATACTAAAGAACATGAATCGAGGGGATTACATTCGTGTGGGACATCCATACGATGGTGAAGACTTTCGCATCTCGTTAGACATCAACAAAGTTTTCAATGCACAAAATATACCTTTAAGTGCTGTAGATGATCCTAGTCTTGACGCATCGCTGTCATTCAAAGCATTACAACACGCATCATACGAGGTACAAGTAGTAACTATTAAAGCCACTATTGAGGCAGGTGAACTGACTCCTTCGAACGTAGCTTCATCTGGATTTCGTCTCAAATTCGGAGACGAAATAACTTCAACTACGACATCGGGAGGAGAATCCGGATGCATAAGATGGGATGCAACTTCGGAAGAACTTCGAGACGAGCTTCAATCACTACCAAATATTGACTATGTAAACGTTTCGTCTAGAGAAATAGCTTTCGTTGAAAATGTTACGGGGGGTGGGAAAGCGTATAGTATTACCTTTTCTGGTAACCTTGTTCGTGGGGACGTAGACTTTCTAGAGATGATTGACATAGGGAAGAATGGTTGCTTTGATTCATCGATTTATAACGGAACATTCTTGACTGGATTAGATAATGTTTCTATCTCGAAAGAACGTTTTTCTACCGTACCTGTTTATACGATGCAGAGGACTTCTCAAATTCCGTACAACGCTACAGATAAAGACGTGAAAGCTGCACTCGAGGAATTATCGCTCGTTTGCAAAGTCAATGTAGAAAGATTTCCGCGTCTTAACGGTTTCATTTGGGACGTCACTTTCTTATCCCAACATTGTCAAGACTGTCCTACATGTAAATCGGCTAGGAACCTTATTGGGAACAACGCAGGACTTGAAGCAGAGATGGAGCCCAATCTGTCAATAATTGGTCTGAAGAAAGTAACACTTCCAGTCTCACCTACGTCATCTCATTTCTTTGCTCGTTTATCGGCGAAAAATTCATTTGGTGTTGGGCCAAGTACTTCTTCTTACCCTAGCTCTACCAAAGCTTTACGTCAAGTTCCAGGTCAGGTGAGCGATTTGGTAATTGGTGTGATATCCAATTCTGAAGTTTTGGTACAATGGGAATCACCACCTTACCCAATGGGAGAAGATGTTACACATTATAAAGTTGACTTTGATATTTCTTCGGATTTTAATTCTGGTGTTAACAATAATCCAATAGGATCTTTGTTTGTTTCAGCACAAAGCGATTCTTCCATATACGATGTACAAAGTATAACTGTGGGAAAAAACTCGAATACGTATATTGACGGGTCATTTATTCTCAATTTTGATGGACAAAAAACTGAACATATAAATGTCGATGCTTCTGCAGAAGAAGTGGAAAAAGCGCTCGAAGAGCTATGTACAATAGACGATGTTACAGTGTCACGGCATTTGGATTGCTCAATTACTGTCCCTAACGATTGCAAGCGACCTCAGCAGTACACATGGATGGTTACTTTTGTATCCGCGACAAATAGCGGAAACCAACACCCACTATTCATATCAAAACATATGTCTCACCGTGGGCATCGTCTGCAGATCGAAAATATTTTTCTTCGTGAATGCTCAGTTATAACCTTGCAAGATTGCGTACCGATAGTAGAAAACTTGGGCTTTGTTGGAAGCACTCCTGAAGTGCAACAATTTACGATGGGCTTGTTGCCATTTCGATTGAGTTTCAAAGGACAGGTTACTGATCTTATTTCCTCTTCGAGTGGTCTTCAAAACCTTAAATCTGAGCTTGAGTCTATATCGATAAAAACCGATGTATCATGCTCTTCATGTTTTAATGGCAATTTAGCCGTTGGCAACGTTATCAACATTACTTTACTCTCAGTCAATGGTGATGCCCCACTGTTGATACACAGCGATGAAAACGTTTCAGTTATTGAAATCCGGAAAGGAAGCTTCCAACCTGTTATCGGACAGGCATCATACTCTGTTGTCGTTCCTAACTTATCTTCTATGCATGATTGGCATTTTCGAGTTCAAGCGTACAATAGCTTAGGGAGTGGCCCGCCGACTAAATCTTGGCCAGAAACAATCAGACCTTTCCTCAGCCATCCAACAGTAGCCAAGAATGTGACGTTGTCAACAGATGAGAGTGCCACTTCTCTCCGTTTGACTTGGAACGAACCAATGAGTGATGGCGGAAGTTCCATCGTTGCATTTGAGATAGATGCTGATACAACACCCTCTTTTTCATCGAAAAATGGAGAGCCTTTGGTATCTTATCAAGTCAGTGCCATAGATGCTGATGCAAGTCTAGGAACGATTGCTATTGCATACCCAAATCACGATGATCCGTTTTTGCGTAAAACAGTTTTACTTTCAGAAGCAAGGCTAGTATTAGAATACATTATTCATGTTGGGTCTCAACTATACTTTGAAGGCAAGCAGTATGAAGTGATATCTTTAAATCGTCAAAATTGCGGTATTTCTTGCTTGACTTTAGATAAAGCTTATGAAGGAAATCTATCGAGCGGGATTAAATTTAATTTGGGAAGAGATCAATTTTCATACATGAATGTAATTAAGAACCTAACTCCAGGAGTATCATATTATGCGAGGGTTTCTGCAATTTCACAGAATAATATGAAGGGCCCCCACGCCTTTTATGGGTATCCATTTAATCCAAAAAGTGTTGTTTCAGGCTCTCCCCCGTTGCATGTGAGAGAAGCTACATTGTCGTTTAATGCTTCTGATAGTTTGAGAGTTGAAATTTTGCCATCATCAAATGAGAGAGCAGAAGGAAACAATGGATCTCCTGTGAGCAGGTATTTGTTTCAAGTGGGAACTCGTGAAAATGAAGTTCAACAGCTTACTCTCTCTTCAGATAATCAGTTGATGGCAGGAGACTTTCGCCTGTCACTCGGAATGCACTATACTAGATGCATACCTATTTTTGGCCTTACAGCTGACATTTTGAAAGTATACGTAGAAGAGTTAAGAAATGTTGACGACGTATTTGTTATTCAAGAAAATAATTTTTCTTTTCGTGTGGAATTTATTGGCCCTAATTTTTCAAATGGTAATCAACCAGAATTTGCGCTTGGGCCAAATGATTGTGATCAAATTCATCCATCGTCCTTTAATATTGCAATATCAACGATACAAGAGGGTATTGCAGGCTTTCGACCCCACATCATGTCATTACGAACTTCTTTTATGAAAGGAATCCCTGAATTAATGGAATTGTCGTATGGTTTCGATGGGCCGTTTGACCAGGTCATAAATGTAAATGGTTCGCTCATTCTTGCAAAAGTAAATGCAGGTTCGAAAGAGGTTCAAATCACCGGCAGCAATGAGTTAGGCAAAGTCTTTACCCCCTCGGAATGCATAAAACTGGTTGATGAGATCGTGTGTATAGAGTCTATTCAAAATGGATCTATTCATTTGAATGAGTATCATCAGAAAGGATCGAACGACGAATACGCACAAACATATCGAATGGTTAACCATATTGGCGTTGCATCGTTGATTGGCAATGATGACAAACTAATTCGTGCGCAAGGTGAACCCTTCAGACAACTTCTGCAAATTGATGATGTAATTAAGTTAGTTGACGAAAGAGGTAGAGAAATATTCTCTCAAATCGTGGGATTTTCCGATGAAGACGTCATACTTGATTCAGTCTTTCGTGGAGAGACTACTGCTGTAACAGTATTTAAAGAGTACAGCATATTTCTTAATGCGGACGTATCTTCTTTACAAATGAAATATGCCCTCGAGGAAATTTCTAGTGTTGGTGTTGTTGACGTCGAGAGATTTGGTCCAATAAATGAAAGTGATTATGTTTGGAATGTGTCGTTCATGTCTGGTCTTAGTCGAATATGCTCAAGTCGAAAGCGATGTTTGAATATAAAGGCTTCCACTTTAAATTGTATCAAGGTATCGAATGTAACAACGAAATCAGAAGATACTTATTTTAACATAGGCTTTAAGAATGGATTTCCAAATTACAGCTCGATTCAAACAGGCAACATGGTCTATTTTGATGGATCTAGATGGGTTTTGGGTAACAAAAATGGAGCGGTTATCGTCAGTGCCGAAATTGATCTTTCACCAGCTTCGAATGTAACTTGGCCGTCAGATATAAATGTGACCCGGTACAACAGTGCAATCGATATTCTCAATCAAGGGAAGGTTGAAGTAATTTCAATCCAAAATGAAACGACTCCTGAATTTGGGGAAAATAGCATTCTCCAATATCAAGATAGTGGGGATCCTGAAATTCAAGAGATAAGTTTAGAGTGGACAGGTCCGACTTCGGGAATGTTTTCCCTATACTTCATGGACCCGGACCAAGAAGTTGTTATAAATTGGAATGAAAAAGCGCCAGATTTGGCAACCAAATTGAGCTCTCTTCCATTTGTCGGAAGTGTGCAAGTTTCAGAGCAACCACGAGACACACAGCAAGTGTGGAGGATTACATTTACTTCAACATTCAACGATATTCCTCTACTCTCTATTCGAGAAAGAAATTTCACCGGAATGGATGTGGTCGCACGAGTAACAGAAATAAGAAAAGGACAACCACCTCTACTTCTCTCTATTTTCGAGGACTTGTCACCAGAGAGAACGTACCACTTTCAATTGTTTTCTGAGAACAACTTTGGTACCGGTTTGGGCACCTCAGAAAGTTTAAATCCTGCACTGATGCCCCTTTCAGGAAGGCCATGTAACGTTCCTCATGCACCAAAAATAAGCGAAAGCTATGCTTTATCGGATTCTCAAATTGCCGTAAAGTTTTTCGACGAAAAATATAGTGGCAGTCCCGTTTTTCGATACATAATAGAGTGGTCGAGAAAAAATACTACAAGGTAAGAAAATACACCTGTCACGACATTTGGAATACAATTCTAATTTTCGTTGAGCTTTAGCCATAATTCCATATATGTAGATTCGTCTCTTTGCAGAAGTGTTCAGATTGGAATTCCTTCATCTACTCAAATCCTCCGTCTTACTTCAGAATATAATTCAACTGATGAGATGATTGATGGTTCATTTCAATTAAGTTATGGTGACGAGCTTTCACCATGTGTTATGTTCAATGCGACAGCAAGTAATGTTCGGGAAGCACTGTTATCAATTCCCTCTATTTCTAATGTTAATGTATTGTCTAGGCCGTCCTTAAACGAATTATTTCCATTTGAATATGAAATAATGATAAGTAATAGTGAAGAAGTTACCTCGTCCATCATTTCAGTCCCAAGAACGCAATTCGGGAAAAATAGTTGCAAAGCATTTGTCGGAGGAATAAATCATAGGGCAGCCGTTATCCCTATTCAAGAAAAGAAATCATGTTCAAAAGGCCAGTATTCATTACAGGTGATTTTAGCGGAGACATCCTCTTCATTAGGAGGTACCTTTGATCTCTATCGCGGTAATCAAGCTAAACATGGCATACCATTAACAAGTAGTGCTGCCGAAATGAAGGAATTCTTAACTTCACTTGGTTTTGAATATTCGTTAGGGGTATCGAAAATTCATCATGAGGGAAAAATAAATTGGACAGCGTGGATTATTTCTTTCGTACCTGAATCAAATGAGGAAATAGACATTTTTGTTGACGATAGAAAAGTTACTGGTCGAAATACACATGTCAAGGCGTACCCTCTAATCAAATTTCAAGTAAAGGCAATGTCTAACGATCTATCAGGAGATTTCAAAATAGTAATTGGAGAAATGTCTACGGAGCCTATATCATATCAAGCTACGCAAAGAAAGATAACAAAAGAGGTTTTGAAGTTGGAAGGAATCCACGAAGCCCTCATTTTAGGCGATAGCAAGGATTACACTGTGACGAGAATCAAAATTATCGTTAATGATACTCTCCAATTGCTTGGAAGAAAAGCTTTAATGAGCGTTGGCGATTTACGCAAAGTCATGACTAGTGGTGATGAATTTAGACTTGGATCTTGTAACTTAACTGCTGAAAAATTCATGTATAGCGTCTTTCGTCCTTCGCCTGACCTTAATGTATCAAAGTATGATTTCTTTATTAATGAAATTGGAGAACATGGTCATACAGTCTTCAACATATTGGAAGAATTAACTTCTTTTGAGAACTCCTGTGGCATCGATCTGGCGCAAGAACATGAAATCGAAATTTTGAGCAGTACGCGGTCAAGATATTTACTTCCTGGAAAAATTACAATAGAGCCGTCATTTTTAATTACGGAGGCAGAACTTGGATCACCTTTCATTTATGTAGAAGGAAACTCATCATCTATTTTGCCTGAAACCGCATTTTCTTTAGAGGGTGTTGTTTATGAGATTAAAGGTAGTTGTGGAAGTTTTTGTATTGAACTAAAATCAGGCTTTCGCGGAGAAGTGCTCCCCTCAACAACCAAGAAGGTACAAGCATACTACATCACTAACCTAACGGCTTTCACGAGTGAAAACAATTTGAATTTACGAAATCAGGAGCTTTTTATTGGTAATGATGTATTTGAAGTGTCGAACGTTTCGATCAACCGTATGTCCTTAACTGGAATAGTGTCAGATCACCATTTTGGTTCTTCGTTCTATAGAAAAGACAATGGTATTGAAATAAATCTCGTTATTAAGGCCCATTCCACTGATTTGGACTCGTTACAAATCGTACCTTTAAGCAATACAAAGGGTTCTCTACCGGTAGTCTCGCTGCAAGGACCGAGAGGACATAAACCGTTTTATCATGAGATAGGAAATTTGCCAGAAGTTCAGTTGATGATAATGAAAGATTCCACTCCTCAAAATGATTTATCTTTTGTTTTGAGCCTCGATGGATATAAAACTTTTCCGATCGATTGGCCTACCGGAAATGCATTAAAGGCTGTTAGCGATATGGAAGACTCTCTTTCATCTTTGCCGCCGGGTTTTTTTGGTCGCGTTGAAATTGACGTTGCAGATTATCGCGATGATGGTACCGAGTTTGCATTCTTGATTACTTTTGTTGGTCCGTACATAGCACCAAGCATTCCTGACATACAATCGGAAATTTCTTCGCAAAATCATGGTGCATCAATTATGCATCAGTCTATCCAAAGAGGGCATGCAAGCTCAAAATACAGTTCTCATTACAACTCATTGAAGAGTGGCGAAACGTATCTTGTGAACGTGAAAGCTGAAAACAAATGCGGAATGAGCTCAACCTCCGAGATAGTAGCTGTCACCACCCCTGAGGTTGGCATATTACCAAGTAAACCTCAATCTGTATTGTTAGGAATCGTATACGACAAGTCTTCTTTATCATTGACATATGCTAAACCCGCATACGACGGAGGGAAACCGATAACCAAGTACAGAATTGAATGGGATACCAACCGAAGTTTCGTATCTTCAAGTACAAATTATAGATCAGATGAAGTTTCAATTATCAATGAGGAGCAAAAATTAGAATTATTATGCATGACACCACCATGTTACGGTAGCTTTTCCCTCTCATGGGCTGGTCAACACTCAAGACCTTTACCTGTCGATTCTTCTGCAGAAGAAGTTGAAAAAGAGATAAATTACATTATTGGGCTCATTGAACCAGGGTTGCACTTTGTAGAAGTCTCTAGGTTTTCTGGAGGACTTGGACACACTTGGGTTGTAACCTTCGTAGATTTGAATGGAGATGTAGGGATGTTAGAGGCAGATGCTCACTCTCTCTTTGGAGGAAACCCAAGACTTAGTATCTCTGAGCTGGTAAAGGGCAAATGCGATATTTTGCCAGGATCTTACACAAATGAAGTTCAAACTATATATATCCATAGGGAGAAAGGATACTTCTCAAACATTACTGGAACGTTTACTCTTGAGTTTGAAGGACAAACAACTTCTATCATTGACATCAACGATAGTGCTCTAGAAATGAGGAAGGCTCTTGAAGCCCTCCTAACAATCCATACAGTAAATGTTAAAAAAATAGGTAGAGCTAACGGTGCAAATTTATGGATAATAACCTTCACGCATCTTGTCCATGAACGTATCCCAGGTTCGGGGGACATTTCTTTGATTCGTGTGTCTTATTCATCACTAAATGAGCCTTCGATAACTTCTGTTCGATCTTTTGAGAATGTTAAAGGAACAAAAGCTATGTCATACACGATTGGCGGGTGTATACCTGGCGTAATGTATTTTGCAAGAGTTTCGGCCTACAATGCTATCGGTTACGGAGATCCATCGTTAGTTTCAAAAGGTACACCACGAGGCCAAGTTGGTCAAGTAGATAATGCACATGTTTTTGCTCCGCCAGATTCTGGTACTTCTCTTGTCGTTGAGTGGGATCCCATATTCAACTCAGCCTTTTTTGTAAGTGGTTATAGAGTAGAATGGTTCACTCACAGAGGTATCCCAGAGATACAGCAAATTACCACATCTGCGTCCGGTGGTATTCATGAGGTCCAAGTCATATCTACAGCAGCTGATTCAAATGACCTTTCCGGCTTCTTTATCATTACCCTTGAAGGTGAAAGCACAGAAATGATCGCATACAATGCTGAAGCCGACGTTGTCAAAGAAAAAGTAAGCTACTTATCTTCGGTTGGAAGCGTAAGTGTTACACGAGATTTTTCGAAGGAATCCGTACAGAATGAGGCATTTTATGTTGCCCGTGGGGAGAAAAAGCTATATTCTGTGAACTTTGTCGATTTTTCGACACTTTTCTCGGTAGGAGACTTCATTTACATCGGAAAAGAACGACATGTTGTTTCCCTAATCTCTGTGGCATATATATTGTTAGAAGACGCATACAATGGGCCATTAATTGACGAGAATTTGGGTGTAATGATTTGCAAGTGGGCTTTTGGATATGAATGGAGCATCACGTTTGCAAGTCATGCAAAGGACTACCCTCTGATGACTGTTTCACCAGGAATTAATTGGACTGGGTAAGATGGCGAGTTTGATTTACGCTTAATATTGACCAAGTTGTTAAATTATTTTTTACGTAGGTCAAATCCGCGGGTTAAGGTTTTTACTCTCGAAGATGGCGCAAAGCCATTGAGAGGTTCTATGAAATTATCTTTTGCTGGTGAAAGCACCAGCCAGCTTCCTCACGACTTATCAGCCTCGAGTATGAAGTATGCTCTAGAGTCTCTCAAAAGCATAGGCACCGTCCACATAACTAGATATGAGAATCACAATGGACATGTATATTTTATTACTTTTTTAACGGAATTAGGAAACATTGGATTGATCAATGTTGACTATTCTCAAACTAATGGTCCAGATGCTAAGGTTGCAGTGGCCAGTATTCAAGATGGTATATTGCCATCGAATTATGGCTTCAAAGATATTGGGGCTTCTGACAATTCGTATAAGATCAACAACCTCATTAATGGTAAAGAGTACCAGGTTCAAGTGAGATGCAAAGGAAGTGAAGGATACGGAGGTACCAAGACTGCGATTCCATCACCAATAGCTCCTAAGCAAGCATCTGATCAACCTAGAGATGTGACAATGTTTGCTTTGAATGATAAGACAATACGAATTAGATGGAGTGATCCTGAACACAATGGTGGACATCCTATTACAGCATTTAAGTTGCAGTGGGATATTTCACCTGATTTTTCAAACCATCTTCACCCCGGCTTTGAGACTCTAATTCGGCCAGAAGTTGGCAAACAAAAGCACTGTTTCAATTTAAATGTTGATTATTCTACAAATATTTCTGAGAGATTCGTTCGCATTTTTGCTTTCAACGAATTTGCGTGGAGTAATGCAGCACTTTCATCACCGGAATCGGTTTTGGCCACTAATTTACCACCAGGCAAGGTAAGATCACTACGAACAATAGGTATTGGTGGCTCTGGTATCTTTGTCTCCTGGGAAGAACCAAATTTTAATGACGATGACGAATGTGAATTCGGAGGAAATGGGGGATCAGCAATAAGTGATTACCTAATCGAATGGTCAACTAGAAGTGATTTTGATGGAGCTCACATGGAAATGGTGAACTCATTCAATGAAAACTTTACTATCGGTGGAAATGATGTTTTCACCGGAATAGAAAAGGAAATTCTTGATGATACCGAAGAATATTTTGTACGTGTTACTGCTTTCAATGCATTCGGAGCAGGTATATCTGCTACTCTTGACAGCCCTATCTATCCCCTTGATGATTCAGTACCTAGCAGTCCAACTATATCATCGGTGTTATCAATTTCCACAATTCCTGCATCTTCTGTTTTTGTCAATTGGGTTACTCCATCATTTGATGGTGGACAAGTAATTGAAAAATATATATTGGAATATAGCGCATCGAAAGACTTCTATAATTCAAGCAATATTGATATATCTGTAACAACCGAACGCCAGGCTGTCATAGTAGAGTCTTCCGAAGTAGTAGTTGAAACTCACTTCGTCAGGGCAACTGTTAATGTTTTAAATGAAAAACAAAAGGTTGAAACTAATTTCGTCGGTGTTGATGAAGTTCAGACAATCACCACAACTGCAAACGATGTTATTCCTGAAGTACAAAGCATAACTACTTCTGCTCTTGACAACGATGAAGAACAGGTTATAGTTATTTCTGGAGAAGATGTTAATGAAGTACAGGTCGTCAGATCTTATAATGATGACGTCGCAGAAGTCCAGAGTGTTAAAGTCTTTGTCGAAAGGGTGCATGAAGTTCAAAAGCTTGGATTTGTCATACAAAATATCAACACAAACGGGAGTATATCTTGCCTAAATCAAAGTGTTGGTGAATCTTGTGACTATATCGATGACACTATTGAAGGTGAGCACCTTAGGAACTGGCTAGAATTGTCTTTGTAAGAAGTTAGTGCATCTCTATGTTTTTTTCAACCTTTACTGTGCCTACGGCTACATTTTGCTTTGGCATTATTCTCAAACATGAAGCGGTTGTAGTTCTCGCAAAAATTCTATTCCATTTTGACGTGCGCTAGCGTTGAGTGTAACGTGACAGTACTAACTTGTTTTTCACCACAGGGTCATTTACAGTTGCATTTGACTTGAACCAATGCGGGGGAAGCAGTTCAAATTTCTGTGAAGAAGTGCTTTATCCTGAGCTAGGTATGATTTCGTGCACTCCTGAATTTGTGACCGATCTGTCTGCTGGTGGGGAAAATTGCGTTTCTCGTCCAATTACATACAACCATTCTCTGATCGAAGGAGAACCAGGAAGCATGGAATATGAACTTAACTCGCTCGTTGATGATAATGGAGTATCATTTATGAATGTAACGAATTCGTTAGGAAAGCGTACAGGTGTATCAGTCACGAGAACAGGGCAAATCAAGACGAAAGGTGGTTGCGAATATACTCAGGGCAGCCCCGCATCGTGTAGTGGGGAATATGAAATTATATATTCAATGTCGTTTGACGCGCCTCATACAAGTGGTGATGTACCGGAACTTATTGTGATGCATAGCGGGTTAAAAGTCAATGACGCCGCTTCGATTTTTACATCATCAATTTGTCCAATCGCAGATTTTCCGCAAGGGTGCGAAACACCGCTAGCATCAGCACTTGGGCCATCGATAGGAAATATATACGAGGGATCATATCTTGAAACTGCTCTTGAGGAAACCAAAGGATCTCAACCGGACGGTTTTGTTGTTCTACATTATGAGTGCGAATCAGATGTAACGGTAATGCCGAGCGGTTCAATGTTAATTGAGGGAAACAAAGGAACATTTGACGAAACAAGTTTTGTTTCAAATATGATTCCTGGTCAATGGTTGAGATTTAGCTCAACCCCAGGAAACGATCATTACGAGCAGATCGACTCGACGAATGAAACTTTAGGAATTGTAACTCTTCGTCGTGTGTCACCTTTCAATGGATCTTATGTAGACGTCGAATATGGCACGTATTTCTCAGATTGGGCTGAGGATTATGGCTCATCAGGAGTAAGTAACGAATGTTTATCAGCTAGATTTTATTCTACTCTTGCCATAGACATTTCAATTGGAGACGAGTTCCTATCAGTCTCTGACTGGGAAAGCAAACTCATGGGTCTAAGTGTAATTGACTCGACTGGAATAGTTGTTTCCCGTAAGCTTACACACCTTTCAGATGAAATTGGTTACATTTGGATGATTACTTTCTTAAAACAACCGGGAAATGTCAATCAATTGTCATGTACCTCTACAACAAATTCTCAAAGATGTGACGTTGCGACTGTTCTTAATTCGTCGATGATTACAGGAACATTTGAACTGGAAACGACCTGGCCGCATGAGTACGAGACAGCAAATATCTCTACTTTTGGATCAAACAAGTTACAGTGGAATATTGAGGCAGATGAATTACGTTCTCAGTTGGAATCCATTGTCGACGATGATAATAAAGTTTTTGGGAGTCTTAATATCACAAGATACCCTTACAAGGCTCCATCACACTTAAGATGGGCAGGGGCTTACTCTTGGACTATTGAGTTTACTTCCAGAGCAGGTAATGTCCCACGGATGACTTATGTGCAAAATTTGAACGGAGTTAATGTCTATCTGGAAGTGGCAGACGAAGATTCTGGTCAGGAAGACACTTTTCAGGGAAGTCGTGATAGTTACTCATTTAATTTTGACGATCCTGGAACTGCAATAGACGGAAATCAGGTATCCGGATCATTTGCAATTTCTTGGAGAGGCAACGATATTTTCGATTACGTTAATACATCGGAAGTCTTTAACGTCCAAACTGGCGGTGAAGGAAATGACAGATTTACAGCAATGTCAGCTGAAAGAATGCTCGATTTGATGACTGAGCACATGTTTGCAAATTACACAGGTATGGTGGAGGTTACTAGATTACCGTCATATAATCAGGTGATGGGGTACACTTATTGTGTAGTCTTTGTTCATGAAGACGTCGGTGGGGATATCACTTTAATGAATTCTATTCTTCCAGAGATGCTGAAAGGAAAAAATGCGTGTGTTCATATTGAGGAGAAGTCTTCTGGCACATCATTGTTGGGAACGTTCCGTTTACGATTTAATGGCGAATCGACAAGGGCAATCGTACATGATGCAACTGCTCAAGATGTCGAGGGCGCATTGAACGAGCTATTATCCATATCCCCCTCTGTTGTAATGGTTTCGCGAACAAATGCTTTACGGACAGGACCCTCAAGTGGTATAGGTGGAAAGAGCACTCAGGTTGGGGGTTATACTTGGCTGGTGACTTTTACATCACACATTTGGAAAGAGCCAACAGCCTCTCATAACTTGACCGCAATTCCTGGAAATTGGGTTGGAGAGCCGGCTCTTCAATCAGATACATGGGATTCAGGATTTTCCAAGGCGTGGGGGAAAAACGTCGGGAATGTTCCATCGATTGAATGTGTATCAGATGGGCTTTCCACCACAAATGGCCTGTTGCCAAGCAATGGATGCGTTGTTTCAGAGATAATTCAAGGAACTGATCCTTTAGCAGGAAAGTTTCAATTATGTCTTGACACATCGGACACTAACAGTTCCATGAGTGTATCATTGAGCGATTGCACTGAATTAATAGATCATAATGCACCCGCCCGTGGAAATGATGGTTCATCTATGGAAGAAAAGTTGGAAGCCTTGAGCAATATTGGAAATATACACGTTGAACGCAGTGCTGTTAATGTACGAAATGGTGGTTATACTTGGACGGTTACATTTCTACATGATGTGGATGCCCCTTGTGAACAGAAAGACGATTTGCACTTGATGTGTAACTCGCCAGGTAACGTACCAAAGTTATGCTCTAATGAAGGAATATCAGTCTGTGATACTAGCTCTCTTCTTGGTTCTTGCTCAAAACCTGGTCAGTGTACAAAGTTGACTATTTTGGATGAGTCTGATTTCATAGATAACGTACGCCCTCCAGCTATGAATGAAATCCAAAAAATTGCCGTGATCGACTCCCAATATTTAGGATGGACAAACGGTTCAGTTATTGAATCAACATCAGTGAGCCAATATAGGCTGGTTGTGAACGGAATTGAGTCTTCGTGTATCAGGCATGATGCTTCACCCGAAGTTGTACAAAGCTCAATTCAGGCTGCACTTGATGCCAGTGACGGAGGCCATGTCCGTGTTACTCAGAAAAGATTTGAAAGCGAGGCACCCAACGGATTTATTTATTTAGCCACCTTTTATGATTCAGGTGACATTGACGAAATGGTGCCATTATATTCCAGTAACACTTCGACGTGCCCTTTCTCTTTTGGGCCGAATAAAAGTGTACAAGTTATGCCCATACTCAACGGACAATTGCACCCAACCACTTGTGAATACTGTCAGCACGGTAGAGTAAATAGAGGCAGTCTGACGAAATTTGAAAGTGCAGGATTCCCAGTTGATGGAGTCCTACCATGGAATGCACATCCAATAGATGTCAAAACTCACCTACAGCAATCTCCTGGACTTGTCGTAGATGTCGAGAGGACGATCTTGGACAAATTTGGAAATGTCCAGTGGATTGTAACGTTTGTAGGAAACAGTGAGAGTGTACCACCAGGTTCTGGTGATTTACAAATGCTCATCGTTGAACAAGAGACGGAAAATATTGGAAGCGCTCAATTTGTTACGGTACAAGAGATTCAAAAGGGTTCGGAAGGCATGGGAGGACACTTTTGTATCAATTACAGTGCAAGTTCTGGTCCACTTAATATTTCGTTTAGTGAATCTCCTCAGAGCTTTATGTCAAAAATGAACACCCTTTCCACTATAGGTGAAGTGTACGTGACGCGAGAAAAATATCCATCAGAAATAGATGGAGGATGGGGTGACATTCCTGCATCAAACGTTTATGGTGGATATGAATGGAAAATATATTTTGTAAAAAATCTTGGAATAAGTGACGGATATTCCTTTCCCGCTGGAAGTGGCAATGTCATGCCTCCGTCCATAGATGAAAATGGTATGCTTGGACGTGAAGTAAGAGTAGAATTTGACAAAGTTATTGAGGGCTCAGAGCCAATTGAGGGGAGTTTTAGGTTGGAGCTAGGAGGTGAAAGTAGCGATCATATTTCACATTTTGCACCTGCTGAATTCATTGAGAAAGTTATAGATGACTTGAATGTGATTGGTCCTGTCACAGTCAGTGAGCAACAGCTGGCGATGCACAAAATTGAAGGTATAAAAATAACCGCTGTTAAAGACCAATCTAGGCTCTTGGTTTCAGGTGGAAATATAATGAAACATTTAGCACCTGGGGATCTCTTCAGAATAGGTAGATCAAACGACAGTTTTGTTTATGATGGAAGTGTCGAAATTGGAAAAGCTGATGTCATACAAGGTTCCCCATTTCTGATCTCTACTGAACTTAATGGTTATACTGTCGAAGTTGGACAGCGAATAAAGTTGGGTGGAGATTTCTATAATGTTCAGAGAAACGGGCTCGAAATACAGCAAATCGTTGTACATAGAATTAAGGGTATGAGTAATATTCCATTTTATCGATTGAATGCAACAATTAATGGGCACTCTGAAGAATCTGGATGTTTAAATTTCGATGCGTCAGCCAATGATATTGAAGATGCCTTAAACGGATTAAGTATTATTGGTACAAAGGGTGTGTACGTGACAAAATCGTCAGGCTCGGACGGATTTATTGGAAATGCCCACTTCTACAAGGTTTACTTTCGAGGCTCTACAGTTGCTGGTAACGTTGCTCAGCTTGAAGCTCTCAACTGTACTACCAGTCCTACGCTTAATAATTACAATTCTCATATAGCGATCAAGACATTGGTTCAGGGAGGAAGTATTGAACACCAACGTATCTCACTCAGCTCGGACTCTGGCTACGTCGACAATATTCCAGCATTTCAGGTAATAATTTCGTATTTCGATGACTCATCGGTCAAATCATTTAGTTCAGGATGTATCGAATGGGGTGAACCAGTCTTAGGGTTAGATTACGTAGCTCGTCAATCAGTGAGTGTTTCCTCGACATACAATGTCTTGGAAGTCGTAAAAGGAAAGGACGAGAGTCTATTTGTAGTGACAGCAGATGGATTTATAGAAGGTGTCATTGGTGTCGAAGATACACTTTTCTTGGGTGGTTCCTGTGAGGGTATAGTTCAATATGTACAAGACGATGGTACGTCATTTTTGTTGAAGTCTTCGGACAACTGCGACGCAGTGGTGTCTGGTGAAGCGATTGAGATTGTGCCCGATGTAACAATTTTGGAACATTTTTCTGGAAAGAAAGTAACACGAAACGATGTGACTACTCTTACTACGTACTCAGACAGAACCGTCGTTTCAAATTCAAACATATTCAAGATTGAAGTTGAGTTTCGAGGAGTGACACGGCAAACGTCTTGTTTACCTTTTGGTGTTGAGGCTAAAACGCTTGAGAACGAGCTTGGTTCGCTTTTCGATTACGACTTAAACGGTATTATAAACTCAGACGATATTGACCACTTGTACGTAACACGAGAAGGTGACGGTACAAAATTATGGGCATATGGCTACGTTTATCACATCGAAAGTAGAGGTGAGAGCTTGTTTGAATGCGTATCTTTCTTTGGATTTTTTTGACAAGGTTTTGCTTTAACTTTCATCTACTTTAGGATCAAGAAAACGAGCAGGAGCCAGTTCTGTCCTCGGTAGCAATGCTCCCAAGTTTAAAATTTTCGGAATTGGTACTGATTATGGGTGCTCATACATCAACGGAAACAACGAAATCATTAGTAACCATATTTGGACGGAAAACGGGTCGCATAAAGTTTCATCTGCTTTTCCATTCTTAGCTAATCTCCAACCGGGTGATCATGTTATGATTAGTACATCTTACGACGGCAGAATGGATTACATGGTGGAAAATATTTCGGAAGATAATTTAGAATTGATTCTAAGTTCCCCCTTCAACGGAAATTCGAGTTCTGGGGACGCTTCTTTAATCCGTGTCCAAGGTGGGCGGCCTTACTTTCACATGGAAAGTTCTCAACTAGGTTCGGATGAATTTGTATATGATTTATTTTTTAGCGGAGGTTATTGGAGAAATATGCTTCCTCCGCAAGTTAATGTATTCGGTGATGGTACTTGTACAGCTAACCTAAACAATATTCAAGATGGAATGAATCGTGGTATCGCAAACAAAACAATAATAGATGGTGGCATGCCGTCGGACGGGATAGTCCTGAGTGAAATATACCATGGTGATGTACTGGGTAGACTAAAAATATACAATGCACCCACCTTACATACGGTTCATAAAGATACATCGGAAATTCAGCAAATTATCGTCAAGGATATGAACAATACAAGTATATGGAGTGTTAACACACCTTCTTTCAAACTTGCATATTTAAACGAAAGTACGCCATGCATCGCTTACAATTCAACTGCGCTTCAGGTAGAAAGAATCATTAACGATATTTCGACTTTATGCCCAGAAGAGGACTCTTGTGTATCTGTAACGAGGTCATTAGATGCAAGTATAGCACCTAATGGATTTCTTTTTACTCTACACTTTAAATACGGGTCTCTAGCTAACAAAAATATTCCTGATCCCTATGAAGGAGGATTTGAAGGTAATTTACAAGATTTGGAGTGCACTCCCTTCTCTTATGAGGATGGTGAATTTTTGGATTTGTCCACTATTGTTCAAGGTAGAACTACGGAGATGTTTTCGCCAGCTCAAATCCCCCTTGGGAACATGAATTCGGCATCTTCGAAAGATGTGTGGAGAAGTGAATCAGCTGATAATTTAAGCATATATCGTGTTTCAGGCAAAGGATGGGAAATCAAATATGACAATGTTCTTGGGAATCTACCTTCACTTACTTGCATTAATGATACTCTTTCTAACAATAGTGTATTGAAAGTTTTCAAACATATTGAAGGAGTAAACTCACAAAGAGCTATTGTTGATGGATTGAGTCAAGGGGTCCCGTATTACTTTCGAGTCAAAGCTCAAAATTCTGTAGGGGTTAGCGTAGCAAGTGAAACGCAAATCGGGATTGCGGGTTCTATACCTCGTCCTTTGACTGGCTTTACTGCAAATCATGTACTTCATGAAAATGAGGTTCAGTTAATTACAGTCACCGCATCGTATACAAACGAGGTTCAGAAAGTAACTACAGGTGCTGCGGAAATTTCTGAGGTGCAAAGAATCGAACTCTCAAACGACATTTTCGCAATTAGAGGTGGTTCAATTTCTCTGAGACACCCAGAAGTTCAAGTCGTTGAATGGTCTTCAAGCAGTGAAGTTACTGAAGGATCATTCTATATCAAACTAATTTTACCAGACATCGATGAGTCGTTATCGCTTAGCCAAGGGAAAATGTACACGAAAACGCTGAAAACACCTTGTATTGAATTCAATGCATCAGCGGAAGACTTTAAAAATGCACTTGAGCATGATGCCCTGGAAAATGGATTTGACGTTGGCGAAATTGAAGTCAAACGAAATCGGCTTCGGGAAAATACTTCAAAGTTTGGTTACAGCTATACTATTTCTTTCGTTGGCGATTCAGTGAAAGGTAATATCAATCAATTCTCAACCGATGTATCCTTATCTGGTCTCGATTCAAGTGGAGGAATGACTTGCAAGGCATTTAATAGCGACGACGCATACGTTGTAATCAAAACGCTCAATGATGACATGGCAATGGGGACTGATACGCCAAGGGCAGTCGTAGAATTAACTTCGAATACAGATATTGTTGAAGGAGAATATGCTCTAGAGATCAATTACTTGGGTCAAGTTATGACTTCTGAATGTATATCATGGGATGCCGACCCAGCAATGCTCGAAGATACCCTCGAAAAACTTGATAATGTTGACGCAGTTCATGTTGTTAGCAGAAAAAGAGACACTTTCGTTGAAGACTTCCCTAATATAATTTTTCACTGCGTTAATGGCTCCAACATCTTGCAGATGTCAGAAATGAGCAGCAATCATCTCGTTGAACTAAAGATTGGAGATAGAATTTACGTCGACCACCAAGAACGCTTCTTTATAATTTTGACGATATCAAGTAATAATTTGATGCTTTCAGAGCCGTACGTTGGACATGACAAAATTTGTTCTGTCACTAAAGCGGAAAACTACATTTATGATGTACACTTTAATGGACAGGGAATGCATAATACTTCGAACTATGAAGGATTTCTTGTAGAAAACCCAAATTCTTTTTCGATATTAACTGTGAACAGTTGTACTACGTTCAAAGCGTGGATAAATGGTTCGCTGAAAGAATTTTCGCAATTACCTGACGCTAAGATCGACGTCTCCATACATTCAAGATACGATGGTGGGCACACTATTCCGGCATTAAATAATGCCTCAGTGAGTACTGCAGTAATCTCGGATCTTATGCATTCGTCATTTGCATATCTTGAAAAACCTTTCGTAACTTCTTCTTTAGAAGATTATGAATCCGGAGTGACTTACACCATCAAGTTCGACCAAAGTGATGGTGATTTACCTTCCTTAGTATGCAATGTAGATAGCGAAATGAAATTAATGTCCACATCATGCATCGTTCATAATATATTGGATGGAAATGAGCTTTCAGGTTCATTTTTCTTGAATTCTTCTTCGGCTATTGCTTTTGACGCATCTGCGGATGAAATGAAAATGAAGATGGAACAACTTCCTAATGTAGGTATTATAAATGTGACTTGCACTCCAGCGGATGCACAGGGCGGTCGTTCTTGGTCTATCACCTTTAAAACTTCTGGTGGAGATGTAGGCGAGCTTATTCCTCATAGTTCTCTGTTTGGAAAAAATGCGTCGGTAGTTGTATACGAAGAAACGAAAGGAAATGAAGTAGGGGGTACCTTTATCCTATCCTATGAAAATATGACCACTGGCAAAATAAATACAACTAGTGAAGCCTCAGTGATTCAACGTGAATTACGATCACTTCAAGGCCTCGAGAATGTTCAAGTATCGGGAGCTACCTTTAGTGATGTTATAGGAAGTAGCAGATATTGGGTAACGTTCATAAGTCCTACCCTTGGTGACGTACCTTTGCTGCAAGTCAACATAAGCGGCCTGATAGGATCTGGTAGTACTGCGACAGTATTCGAGAAAGTGAAGGGGAGTATAGCCTCATCGAATGCACTCATTGTCACTTATGAAACACCACATTACTGTTCAATATCCCCGGTCAATTTTGAAGGATGTGGCGCCCCTCTCACGTCAATTCAACTAGAAATTGATGACGACTTATCTATGAATGAACCCCAAATACATTCGATCGAGCCTGATTTCACCATTCAGAAAGTAAGAACGGCTTCACCTTCGTTTGGAGCTCGTCAATTCCAACGTCCTTCCATCAGCGGTAGTTTTACACTTTCTTACGGTTCAAGTACGACAAGTGATCTTGCCGCGAGTGCAACTTCACATGAAGTGAGAATAGCCCTTGAAAACCTACCAGAAGTAGAAACTGTGTCCGTAGAGAGGGACTTTAGCAGGTCAATTTACTTGAAGGCTTGCATCAGTGCGAAATTTGGTTCGTCCCAGATTTTGTGTGAATCATCCTGCGAGTGCGCCTTTGGAAGTAATGGATTGAAGGCAAATGATTTGATTACGTTAGATTCTTATTGGTTTCGTGTCGCATCTAGTTATAATGGAACAGAAAATACTTTCAATTTGGCGCTTGCTGATAATTCCAAGATTGCTTGCTCATTTCCAGGAAAAGATAGTGATCATCTCACTCTTTTTAAGTGGGCTGGAGGTTTTGAATGGATGATCACATTCCATAAAGTGAGAGGTCGCGTTAAGCAACTAAAAAGCAGCAGGCATAATCTTAACCCAAATGATTCAAATATTGGCATTGGTATAAAAAATTGTGACAAATGTATCATGGTGAAAGACCTGATTCCATGGAAGCCGTACTTTCTCCGAGCAACTGCAGTGAACAGTTTCGGTCATGGACTTGATGGCGAAATCATCTTGGCCACTCCCAAAGGTAAGATTTAACGTATACTTTTCTTTTAACGGACGTTAAATTTCTCATGAACCCAATACTTTTAGGAATTCCTGGAAGACCAACAAATTTGAACTTAACTGTACTTTCTGCACATTGTATGGAGATAGTATTTTCACCTCCAACCTCTGTGAATGAAGCACTTCATGTGACCCATTACACAATTGAATGGGATAGTTATCCAAACTTTGAGAGTTTGTTGACCAATAACACTGAAAGTGAAAGTGGCTCTTGCGTAAGCAAATCCTTTGGGCGCTGTACTATCGTAGATATTAATCCTACACTTAATTCGTTTGAAATATGTAATTTAGAGGAAGGAATAAAGTATTATGTGAGGGTGGCAGCAAGGAACGAAGTCAGTGTGCAAGCAATCTATCCATCTGGTGTACCACAAGATAACACCTACTGGTCCACTGTTGTCAGTGCAACCACAAACAATCAAGTTCCCGAAAAGGTTACGAATTTTGAAGTCCACAACCTTGGACGGGATTCTTTGAGAATTATATTCCAACCTCCTAAGAGAGATGGAGGACAAGTGGTACAAAGTTATTTGCTTGAAGTTGATGTTTCAGATGCATTCGCAAAGCCTGAGCAACTTATAATTCCTGTGGAATCTGTGATCCGTATTGAAATGTTCGGACGAGTACTTTACGATTTAAGAAGAGAAAGCATGCTTCTTTCGAGTGGTTCGTATTATTTTATGAGACTTTACGCGATCAACTCAATTGGGAAAGGACGACCAGTTTTGGCAGGTCCAATTTCACCAACTTCACAACCAGATAAGCCAAGGGAAGCAAGATTGTTGACAGATACATCTTCCAAAGTGCCGATCAAAAACATATCAGTGGAATGGGATTCACCTTCACACGATGGTGGAGACGATATAAATGGGTACCTAGTGGAGTGGTGGTCAAATGACAAAGTACCAGAAATCCAAGTGGTAAAGCTTCAGTATATGTACACACCGGCGTTAACTTCATTTTCATTGAGCTTTAGCAATTCCCCTCAAACGAAGGTGGAAACTTCTATGCTCCCATGGAATGCGTCGTCTGACTTAGTGAGAAGGGAGTTGTTGAATATTGGCTGGGATGAGTATTTTGATCGCTTAATATTTGACGATATTAAAGTTACGAGAAGTTCTTTGTCGAATGGGCTTGCGTGGACTATATCGTTCGGTGGGGATGTAAAAGAATCAACAAATGAGGGAAACCAGCCAATTCTTTTTGCAAGCATTTCACCCAATGGAGACGCTTGCCAACCAACAATGACAACTCTAACCATACAGGAGGGATCGCGCCCTTACGGAATGCACGAGATTCAATTTCTCCAGATTGTTGGAACTGAACCTGTAACTGGTTTTTTCAGATTGAAGGTTTCGGGCTCAGATTATTCCAACTTACTTTCAGTAAATTCGACAGCGACTGATATAAAAAATGCATTAGAACTTTTGTCAACGGTTGGACATGTATCTGTGGAACAGAACGACTCAATTAATGGGGAAGAAATTGGAACTTTTGGAAATATCATTCATCACTACGCAATCACCTTTTTGTCAAATGTTGGCAATCTTGAAGGCATATTTGTCGATCAATATACTGTATCCTCGTCGGCAGGAGATGCTCTTGTTGTGGCATTTGATGGCAACAATCACATGGATGAGAACGGAGTGATGTTAACCTCAACAACAGTTGGAGAAAAACCATCGCATTACTCGAATTCTGGTATTTTACCAGGAACTTCCAGGTCATACACCATAGATAATTTACAAAGTGGACGAGAATATTTCGTCAGTGTTTCTGCAAAGAATAACTTACATGGGTTCGGCGATAGACTCATCCCAAATCTACCGTCAATTGTCCCTCCACTACAAGAACCAGGCTCACCAAATGAAATATTTCTTGCAGTAAATAAGGGTAGAGACGATAGACTAACAATTTCATATCGATCTCCTCATAGCGACGGTGGTGATCCGATAACGAAATATCGAATAGAATTAGATCCATCTCCGTTATTTGACAATCCGATTGTGGAATATTTTAGATGCCCTTCAATTAACAAAAGAACTATATGGGAAGTAAAATCAGGAATCGAGGATGGTTACATATACGGCGGATCATTTACCTTAAAAATCAGTTTCAATGGCATTTCTCAAGTTAGTCGAAAGATACCATATAATGCCGTAGCTCTTAAAAGGGATGAAGTCGGAAAAGAAGAAGAAATTATTGGGCCTTTTATGGCTTTTAACAATAGTAACATTATAAGCCACTCTTCTGGTAAAGATATTGAGAAAATCCTATTTAAGGGAGATCGCCTCAAATTTAGCGACCAGCTTCCAAGGGGAAAAATGTATACTGTCACGAGCGTAAATAATTCTTCGCTTGTTTTGAATGAAGCATTTGAGGGTTTATCAGGTATTCAAACATCGACTCATCGAGTGTATGGAGGTAGAGGCAACCCGCTTTCATCTCAAGTCCACTGCCACTTTGATCAAGTATTGTGCTCTCACGAGGTAGAATTAAAAAGCGGTAGTTTGCAGAGCAAATTGGAAGATTTGAGTAGGATAATTTTCAATGGTGTCTTAGTAGAAAGAGAAGGACCCGATGACAGCAATGGGTTTACCTGGAGGATAACATTCTTAGATGATTCTCCTGTTTTGACGACAAATGATTTCAAAATCTCCGTTGATAATGTGTCACTAAATAGTGCAAATTCATCAAATGTACCGTTTGTATCAGCATCAATAATAACACATGGTAAAACATACAATTCCTGTGTTGGAGAGAAAGCCGTTCCGTCGTTTGGAGGATTGACGAAAGGGTTGACCTACTATGGACGAGTTTCCGCAGTAAACACAATTGGATATTCATTTCCAAACGTAGCGTTAAAACCACAGGCACCCATAATCGTGCCCGGACTTCCTACTGGTGTAACTCTCGATGTTATTTCAGCCAGTGAAGTAAGAGTAATGTTCGGCGCCCCATCCGATAACGGTGGTGATGAAGTTCAAGAGTATCTCATTGAGTGGGATAGCGATCGTAACTTTCAAAGTCCAAATTCTGACTTTATCTCTTATTTAGCAGGAGGATCCCCATTTACCAAAGTTATAAGTCACCTCTCTATCGGAGTATATTACTACGTGAGAGTGAGCGCAAAAAATAGCCAAGGTTTTGGTCCAACCCAGTCGTCTACTCCACTTTCTGCTAATCCACATGAAAAGCCCGGGAAACCTATCCATGTCAAACTAGGAGTTACAACTAAATCCATGTTGACTGCTGGATGGGATGCCCCATTGAATGACGGTGGTGATGATGTAACTCTGTACAGGTTAGAATGGGATATTTCGGCAGACTTTAATTCCAAAGTGCCCCCTCCGCATAAAGGATTTATTGATATCGATGCTTTGTACCACAGCAGCTACACAATCGATTTGCTATCTGAAGAAAATTCTTACTACGTTAGAGTATATGCCATGAATAGTGCTGGGCGAGGGAGTTTTCAGTTATCGTCGCCTCTATCTGCCTCACCCTCAAACCAAGTTCCAGGTGTACCATCATTCTTTTCTGCCCAAACTGGAGACTTCGCCGGGGAAATCACTCTTTCATGGCAACATCCTAAAGTTCCGCATCATGGTATACCGTGCTACGGCTTCAACAATTCACCACTTGACTGCCCCGGACACAGCGGGCAGTTTGAAAGCAATGGCGGAGATGATATAGTTGAATATGAAATAGAGTACAACGAAAACGACGATTTTAATGGAAACGACGGAGGAAGGATAATTGTTTCTGGAATGCATACTATTTTGACAGGATTAATTGAAGGCCGGCAATATTTTGTAAGAATATTGGCAAGGAACTCAATTGGTAGCGGTCAATTCTCAAATCATGTCATCGCCGTAGCAAAAGAAATTTGACTTCTAGACTAAAACATTCTAAGCAAAGCATGATAAAAGTTACGCAGATTATTAGATGAAAATTGAAGTCAAAGGCAAGGTTATTGCGACTTTACGTTTTAGCGGTATAGAAAAAAAGCACAAAACGACTTTATAAAAAGCACTAAACCACTAACTTGCTGTTGACATTTTTTGGGCGTAGTTCACGTTTGAATTATTAGGCGTAGTTTACAATTAAGTAGTTCGATGTAGAGTTGTCAACTGCCAGCAAAATTCTTAACTATACTATACTAACTATTCCAACTTTAAATTTAGAGAAAATCCACGAAACCGCAAAAAAAATTTAAGAGTTCCACGAAACCGCAAAAAAGTCGGCACTCCCGGCTGACATTTCTGAAAAAATTTACTTATCGCAAATGCAATAAGTAAA